>AGFS01007635.1_pt1 | contig 13717 bp, 9 predicted proteins | sample 305828 | NCBI WGS metagenome assembly AGFS01 (sample SAMN02954281, study PRJNA62041) | ant fungus garden metagenome | biome: terrestrial; feature: Atta colombica fungus garden; material: fungus garden; isolation source: Atta colombica fungus garden top | host: Atta colombica | place: Panama: Gamboa ...
CAGCGGGTCGGTATAGATGTTACGCAACTGGATGGATTCGGCAATCCACGGCAGGTCGGCCATCAGGTGGGAGTCGTTAGCGATGGCCAGCACCACTTTGATATCGGCGGTTAACAGCTGACGCAGCTCTTCGCCGAGTTTCCACAGTTCCGGTTTCACCAGCCGCTGATCGTAGTACTCCGCCAGCCACAGGTCGGCTTTTGAATAGACCATCTCCAGCATGCCCAGGCGGGTTGAGAAGAACGGCCAGTCGCGGCACATGCTTTCCAGCTCGCTCTGCTTGCCTCCCTCGACTACTTTCTGCAGCGCGGCGCCGGCGCCCAGCCAGGCCGGCAGCATCAGGCGGTTCTGGGTCCAGGCGAAGATCCACGGGATAGCGCGCAGTGACTCGACGCCGCCGGTCGGGCGACGTTTTGCCGGGCGCGAGCCAAGCGGCAGTTTGCCCAGTTCCTGTTCCGGGGTCGCGGAGCGGAAATAAGGGACGAAGTCTTTGTTCTCACGCACATAGCCGCGATACATCTTACAGGAGACGTCGGAAAGCTCGGCCATGATCTCGCGCCACTGCGGTTTTGGTTCCGGCGGCGGCAGCAGGTTGGCTTCCAGAATCGCGCTGGTGTACAACGACAGGCTGCTGATGGTCACTTCCGGCAGGCCGTACTTAAAGCGGATCATCTCGCCCTGTTCGGTGACGCGCAGGCCGCCTTTCAGACTACCCGGCGGCTGCGAGAGCAGCGCGGCATGGGCCGGAGCGCCGCCGCGACCGATGGAGCCGCCGCGACCGTGGAACAGCGTCAGTTCAATACCGGCTTTTTCGCAGGTTTTGATCAGCGCGTCCTGGGCCTGATACTGAGCCCAGGAGGCGGCCATCACGCCGGCATCTTTGGCCGAGTCGGAGTAGCCGATCATGACCATCTGTTTGCCCTGAATAAAGCCGCGATACCAGTCAATATTCAGCAACTGAGTCATGACGTCGTTGGCGTTGTTCAGGTCGTCGAGCGTTTCAAACAGCGGCGCGACTGGCAGGGCAAAGCCGATACCGGCTTCCTTCAGCAGCAGATGAACCGCCAGCACGTCGGACGGCGTTTTGGCCATCGAGATAACATAGGCGGCGATCGAGCCGCGCGGCGCTTCGGCGATCACCTTGCAGGTGTCGAGGACTTCGCGAGTCTCTTCGCTTGGTTCCCACTGGCGTGGCAGCAGCGGGCGTTTGGAGTTCAGTTCACGGATCAGGAAGGCCTGCTTGTCGGCTTCCGACCAGCTTTCATAATCGCCGATCCCGAGGTAGCGGGTCATTTCGCCCAGCGCTTCGGTGTGGCGAGTGCTTTCCTGACGGATATCGATACGCACCAGCGGTACACCGAAAGATTTCACCCGGCGCAGGGTATCGAGCAGTTCGCCGTTGGCGATGATGCCCATGCCGCAGGCCTGCAGCGATTTATAGCAGGCGTACAGCGGTTCCCACAGCTGTTCGTTTTGCGTGATAAGACCCGCTGGTTTCGGCAGTTTTTGCCCTTTCAGACGCGCTTCCAGCCAGGCCTGGGTCTCCATCAACTGGCTACGCAGTTTTTTCATCAGATAACGATACGGCTCTTGCGCGCCTTCCGCGCCGGCCAAATCGCGGAGCTCGTCGGTGCATTCGACCATCGACAGCTCGGAGATAAGCACCTGGATATCTTTCAGGAACAGATCGGTCGCTTTCCAGCGGCTGAGCAACAGCACGTGGCGGGTGATATCGGCGGTGACGTTCGGGTTGCCGTCGCGGTCGCCGCCCATCCAGGAGGTGAAGCGCACCGGGACGAAATCAACCGGTAGCTGGTAGCCGAGGTTGGCTTCCAGCTGTTCGTTCAGCTCGCGCAGATAGTTCGGCACGCCTTCCCACAGGCTGTTTTCAACTACCGCGAAACCCCATTTGGCTTCATCGACCGGAGAAGGGCGGTATTTACGAATTTCATCGGTATGCCAGGATTGGGCGATCAGCTGGCGCAGGCGGCGCATCAGCTGATTGTGCTCATAGTCGGCGATATCTTTGTTATCCAACTGCTTAAGGCAGTTGTTGACTTCCACCATTTTGTGGATCAGCGTCCGGCGGGTGATCTCGGTCGGGTGAGCGGTTAACACCAGCTCCAGCGACAGGGATTCCACCGCTTTTTTAATGGTGTCTTCGTTGAGATTGGGTTGGTCTTTGAGTTTTCTCAGGGTACGCGCAATAACTTCCGGATTACTGGCGGCTTCGCCGTTGGGCGAAATGCTGTGATATTGCTCAGCGGTATTGGCCAGATTCAAAAACTGGCTAAAGGCGCGCGCCACCGGCAGCAGCTCGTCGTTGGACAAGTTTTGCAGCGTGGTGAGCAGCTCCTGGCGATTGGCTTCATTGCCCGCGCGAGAAGATTTGGACAACTTACGGATAGTTTCGACTCGATCAAGAATGTTTTCTCCTAACGCATCCTTGATGGTGTCGCCCAGCACCTTACCGAGCATACTGACATTACTACGCAAAGCGGAATATTGTTCGTTCATGTTACCCCAGACACCCCATCTCATTTTATTTTGTTATATCCGGCGCTCCGTGAATTGAGCAGTGGATAAGCAACCCGTCTTTTATAAAGCCACGTAAATACCCCCGCGTCAATTGCTGCGAAATCGCTTCAGCAAACGAATAAATAGCGATAATTTGCGAAAGTTAACTCAGCGGTCGGCGGATAAGCATTACTTATGGAAGTGTGACGATCGTCACTCTCCCGCCTCCGGGCGTGAAGGCGGGAAAACGGCGGCAATTAATGCCAGCAGAAGTGATGGACAACCTGGGTGATGAGCTCGCGCGTTGGCTTAATAAACCGCGTCTCCAGATATTCATCCGGCTGGTGGGCCTGGTTGATAGAGCCCGGTCCTAACACCAGCGTAGGACACAGCGTCTGGATAAACGGCGCTTCGGTGCAGTAGTTCACCACTTCGGTCTGCGCGCCGAGCAGTTTTTCAACCACTTCGACCAGCTTGTGGTCCGGCGGGCATTCATAGCCTGGGATCGGCGGATGCAGCTCAGAGACCGTCAGACGCCCTGGCCAGCGCTCGCTAACCGGCGCCAGCGCTTCATCCAGCAGACCGTTCAGGTCGTTAAGCGTCATACCCGGCAATGGACGAATATCCATGTGCAGCTCGCAGCAGGCGCAGATGCGGTTGGATGCATCGCCGCCGTGAATGGCGCCCAGGTTGAGCGTCGGATAAGGCACGGTGAAGGCAGCGTAGTGGTAACGCTCTTTTAAGTCATCGCGCAGTTGCATGATGCGGCCAATCGCATCGTGCATCAGTTCGATAGCGTTCACGCCGCGCGCCGGGTCGCTGGAGTGGCCTGACTGGCCCAGTACGCGTACCGCTGTTGAAATGTGGCCTTTATGCGCCCGCACCGGCTGCAGCGAGGTCGGCTCGCCGATGATGGCGCAGTCCGGGCGCAGCTGTGTGGTTTCAGCGAAATAGCGCGCGCCCGCCATGCTGGTTTCTTCGTCAGCGGTGGCCAGAATATACAGCGGTTTTTTCAATTTACTGACGTCAACGTCGCGCAGGGCATCGAGGATAAACGCGAAGAAGCCTTTCATATCGGCGGTGCCGAGGCCGTAGAGTTTGTTGTCGTGCTCGGTAAGCGTAAACGGGTCGCGAGTCCAGCGACCATCGTCGAAAGGCACGGTATCGGTATGCCCGGCGAGCAGCAGGCCGCCAGCGCCGTGGCCGGTACTGGCCAACATATTGAATTTATTACGCGTCTCCGGTACCGGCTGGATCTCGACGTTAAAGCCCAGATCGCGGAACCAGCCGCCGAGTAAATTGATTAAAGACTCATTGCTTTGATCCAGCGCTTCTTCGGTCGCGCTGATGGAGGGTGTGGCGATCAATGCGCGGTAAATCTCGATAAAGGGCGGTAAATTGTTTTTCATTGTTGACACACCTCTGGTCATGATAGTATCAATATTCATGCAGTATTTGTGAATAAAAATACAATATCGTTGAGCGCAATAAAACCCATCGAATGTAAGGAGATGCTCTTCCAATGCTAAATACGCTGATCGTGGGAGCTAGCGGCTATGCCGGCGCAGAGCTGGTGGCCTATGTAAATCGCCACCCTCATATGAACATAACCGCTTTGACCGTCTCCGCGCAAAGTAATGATGCTGGAAAGTTAATTTCCGATATACATCCGCAGTTGAAAGGCATTGTCGATTTGCCGCTGCAGGCAATGTCCGATATCAGCGAATTTAGCGCCGGCGCGGATGTGGTGTTCCTCGCCACCGCGCATGAAGTCAGCCACGATCTGGCGCCGCAGTTTTTGGCCGCGGGCTGCGTGGTGTTCGATTTATCCGGCGCGTTTCGCGTCAACGATGGGGCGTTCTACGAAAAATACTACGGTTTCACTCATCAGCATCCGGACCTGCTCAAACAGGCGGTATACGGCCTGGCGGAGTGGAACGTCGAAGCATTGAAAGAGGCGAATTTGATCGCGGTGCCAGGCTGCTACCCGACGGCGGCGCAGCTGGCGTTAAAACCGCTGATCGATGCCGGTCTGTTGGATCTGAAGCAATGGCCGGTGATCAACGCCACCAGCGGCGTTAGCGGCGCCGGGCGTAAGGCGGCGATGAGCAATAGCTTCTGCGAAGTCAGCCTGCAGCCGTACGGCGTTTTCAATCATCGCCATCATCCGGAAATTTCTACCCATCTGGGCGCAGAGGTGATCTTCACTCCCCACTTGGGCAATTTTAAACGCGGTATTCTGGAAACCATTACCTGCCGTCTGAAGCCGGGCGTCGGTAAAGAGCAGGTTGCTGAGGTCTTCCAGCAGGCCTATGCCAATAAGCCGTTGGTCCGTTTATACGATAAAGGCGTACCGGCGCTGAAAAATGTGGTTGGGCTGCCATTCTGTGATATCGGTTTTGCCGTCCAGGATGAACATATTATCGTCGTGGCCGCAGAAGATAACCTGCTGAAAGGCGCGGCAGCGCAGGCCGTGCAGTGCGCTAACATTCGTTTCGGCTTCGCTGAGACGCAGTCTTTAATTTAAGGTGTGATGATGAACAATCCATTGATTATCAAACTTGGCGGCGTGTTATTGGATAGCGAAGAAGCGCTGGAACGTCTGTTTACCGCCTTGGTGCACTACCGCGAAACACACCAGCGTCCGCTGGTTATCGTCCACGGCGGCGGCTGCGTGGTGGATGAGCTGATGAAACAGCTTAATCTGCCGGTGAAAAAGAAAAATGGCCTGCGCGTAACGCCTGCCGATCAGATTGACATTATTACCGGCGCGCTGGCGGGAACCGCCAACAAAACGCTGCTGGCATGGGCGAAAAAGCATGGTCTTTCCTCGGTAGGGCTGTTCCTTGGCGATGGCGATAGCGTGAAGGTGACTCAGTTGGATGAAGAACTGGGCCACGTTGGTAAAGCGCAGGCAGGCTCGCCGACGCTTATCAATACGCTGCTGGCGGGCGGCTACCTGCCTGTGGTGAGCTCGATTGGCGTCACCGACGAAGGACAGCTGATGAACGTCAACGCCGATCAGGCGGCGACGGCGCTGGCGGCGACGCTGGGCGCGGATCTTATCCTGCTGTCCGATGTGAGCGGCATTCTCGACGGCAAAGGTCAGCGGATTGCGGAAATGACCGCCTCCAGGGCCGAGCAACTGATTGAACAGGGCATCATTACCGACGGTATGATTGTGAAAGTAAACGCGGCGCTGGACGCGGCGCGCGAGCTGGGTCGCCCGGTGGATATCGCCTCCTGGCGTCATGCCGAGCAGCTGCCGGCATTATTTAACGGTACGCCGATCGGTACGCGTATTTTGGCTTAAGATTGAATGCCCGGCGGCGCGTTGCTTGCCGGGGCAACAAGACCGTAGGCCGGGTAAGCGCAGCGCGGCCCGGCAGAACTCACGAATAAAGGAAGCATGTTATGGCACTTTGGGGCGGGCGTTTTACACAGGCAGCAGACCAGCGGTTCAAACAATTCAACGACTCTTTACGCTTTGACTATCGTCTGGCGGAACAGGATATCGTGGGATCCGTCGCCTGGTCCAAAGCGCTGGTAACCGTAGGCGTACTGACCGCCGATGAGCAGCTGCAGCTGGAAGAGGCGCTGAACGTTCTGCTGGAAGAGGTACGCGCCAACCCGCAGCAAATCCTTGAAAGCGATGCCGAAGATATCCATAGCTGGGTCGAAGGAAAACTGATCGATAAAGTCGGCCAGTTGGGCAAAAAACTACATACCGGACGCAGCCGTAACGACCAGGTCGCCACCGATCTCAAGCTGTGGTGCAAAGAGACCGTCACCGAGCTGCTGTCCGCGACCCGCCAACTGCAAAGCGCGCTGGTGGAAACCGCTGGCAACAATCAGGATGCGGTGATGCCGGGCTATACCCATCTGCAGCGCGCCCAGCCGGTGACCTTCGCGCACTGGTGTCTGGCTTACGTTGAAATGCTGGCCCGTGATGAAAGCCGCCTGCAGGACGCGCTCAAGCGCCTTGATGTCAGCCCGCTGGGCTGCGGCGCGCTGGCGGGAACCGCTTATGAAATCGACCGTGAGCAGCTGGCCGGTTGGTTGGGTTTCGCATCGGCGACCCGTAACAGCCTCGATAGCGTCTCCGATCGCGATCATGTGCTGGAGCTGCTTTCCGATGCCTCAATCGGCATGGTGCACCTGTCGCGTTTTGCCGAAGATCTGATTTTCTTCAATACCGGCGAAGCGGGTTTTGTTGAACTGTCTGACCGCGTTACTTCCGGTTCGTCGCTGATGCCGCAGAAGAAAAACCCGGATGCGCTGGAACTGATCCGCGGTAAATGCGGCCGCGTGCAGGGTGCGCTGACCGGCATGATGATGACCCTGAAAGGGCTACCGCTGGCCTACAACAAAGATATGCAGGAAGACAAAGAAGGGCTGTTCGATGCGCTGGACACCTGGCTCGACTGCCTGCACATGGCGGCGCTGGTACTGGACGGTATTCAGGTGAAACGTCCGCGCTGTGCGGAAGCGGCGCAGCAGGGCTACGCCAACGCTACCGAGCTGGCGGATTACCTGGTGGCAAAAGGCGTTCCGTTCCGCGAAGCGCACCATATCGTCGGTGAAGCGGTGGTTGAAGCGATTGCTCAGGGCAAAGCGTTGGAAGATTTGCCATTAAGCGACCTGCAAAAGTTCAGCAGCGTTATCGGCGATGACGTCTACCCGATCCTGTCGTTGCAGTCCTGCCTTGATAAACGTGCGGCCAAAGGCGGCGTTTCGCCGCAGCAGGTGGCGCAGGCGATTGCCGACGCCAGACAGCGCCTGGTGTAAGAGATTGCGCGCGAGTGAATGAGCCTGGGTAACTCCCGGGCTTTTTTACGCAAAAAAAAGCGGACACAAGGTCCGCAAAAGTTCACGTTGGCTTTAGTTGTTCGGGTAGGGAAACTGTGAGGCGACTCAATGATTTTCAGATGTTCTCCTCGTTTCTGTGGTTATTATTGAACAGAAAACTTGATAGGGATAATCGTTCGTTGCTATTCTATCTATCGCCATGGACTATCGTGGCGATGGAGGATGAATAATGAATATTCGCGATCTTGAATACCTGGTAGCGCTGGCTGAACATCGCCACTTCCGACGTGCGGCAGATTCCTGCCACGTCAGTCAGCCCACGCTCAGCGGACAAATTCGCAAGCTGGAAGATGAACTTGGGGTGATGTTACTGGAGCGCACCAGCCGTAAGGTTCTGTTCACTCAGGCGGGTTTGCTGCTGGTGGATCAGGCGCGTACCGTGCTACGCGAAGTAAAAGTGCTCAAGGAGATGGCAAGCCAGCAAGGGGAAACCATGTCCGGGCCGCTGCATATCGGCCTGATCCCGACGGTGGGGCCATATTTGCTGCCGCACATAATCCCGATGCTGCATCAGACTTTCCCGAAGCTGGAAATGTATCTGCATGAGGCGCAAACCCATCAGCTGCTGGCGCAGCTCGATAGCGGTAAGCTCGACTGCGCGATCCTCGCGCTGGTCAAAGAGAGTGAAGCCTTTATCGAAGTGCCGCTGTTCGATGAGCCGATGATGCTGGCTATCTACGAAGACCATCCGTGGGCGGAGCGCGATCGCGTGCCGATGTCGGATTTAGCCGGTGAAAAGCTGCTGATGTTGGAAGACGGACACTGTCTGCGCGACCAGGCGATGGGCTTCTGCTTTGAAGCGGGGGCGGATGAAGATACCCACTTCCGGGCGACCAGCCTTGAAACGCTGCGCAACATGGTTGCCGCCGGAAGTGGTATTACGCTGCTGCCGGCGCTGGCGGTACCGCAGGAGAGAAAACGCGATGGCGTGGTCTATATTCCGTGCATTAAGCCGGAACCAAGACGCACCATCGGGCTGGTTTATCGTCCTGGTTCGCCGCTGCGTAGCCGCTATGAGCATCTGGCGGAGGCCATCCGTAGTACTATGGATGGCCACTTCGATAAGGCGTTAAAAGAGGCGGTTTAAGCCGTTTAACGCCGCTACCCGATAGGCTTCGGCCATGGTCGGGTAGTTAAAGGTGGTGTTAACGAAGTACTCAATGGTGTTACCGCCACCTTTCTGCTCCATAATCGCCTGGCCGATATGAATAATTTCGGCCGCGCGCTCGCCAAAACAGTGGATACCGAGGATCTCTTTCGTCTCGCGATGGAACAGAATCTTCAGCGTACCTACGCTCATACCGACGATTTGCGCCCGCGCCAGATGTTTAAACTGCGCGCGACCGACCTCATAAGGCACCTTCATGGCGGTTAGCTGCTGCTCGGTTTTACCCACTGAGCTGATTTCCGGAATGGTGTAGATCCCGGTCGGGATATCTTCAATCAGATGCGCGGAGGCTTCGCCTTTGATCAGCGCCTGCGCGGCGATGCGTCCCTGATCGTAAGCCGCTGACGCCAGGCTTGGATAACCGATAACGTCACCGACGGCATAGATGTGCGGCAGGGCAGTCTGATACATGCTGTTCACTTTCAGCTGGCCGCGGCTGTCGGTTTGCAGACCGATATTTTCCAGCGCCAGGGTGTCGGTGTTACCGGTACGGCCGTTGGCGTACAGCAGGCAGTCAGCTTTCAGCTTCTTACCGGATTTCAGATGCATGATCACGCCATCATCGACGCCTTCGATTTTCTCGTACTCTTCGTTGTGGCGGATAACCACGCCGCTGTTCCAGAAGTGATAGGAGAGCGAATCGGACATCTCCTGATCGAGGAACGCCAGTAGACGATCGCGGGTGTTGATCAGATCGACCTTAACTTCCATACCGCGGAAGATCGATGCGTACTCGCAGCCGATCACCCCGGCGCCGTAAATGATCACGTGGCGCGGTTCGTGGTGCAGGCTAAGAATGGAATCGCTGTCGTAAATGCGCGGGTGGTGGAAATCGACGTCGGCCGGATGATACGGGCGCGAGCCGCAGGCGATAACGAATTTCTCGGCGGTGACCGTTTCTACGGTGCCATCGTGACACTCCAGCGCCAGCGTGTGCTCATCAACAAAGTGGGCGTTGCCCTGCAGAATTTCGCAGTGGTTGCGCTCATAGAAACCCTGACGCATATGGGTTTGCTGGTTAATGACGCTGTCGGCATGGTTGAGGATGTCGGCGAATGAAGAACGGAGAAGACGGGAATGGTCGCTGTAGAGGGGGTTTTGGTTAAACTCGATAATACGGCTGACGGCATGGCGAAGCGCTTTTGACGGGATGGTTCCCCAGTGGGTACAACCACCGCCGACGTTATGGTAGCGCTCGATAACGGCAACACGAGCTCCCTGTTTCACCAGTCCCATAGCGGCGCCTTCGCCGCCAGGACCGGAACCAATCACTATTGCATCATAATCCCAAGAGTGTGACATGGCATTACTCACCTGTTTTATACACAAAATAAACACGATGATAACATTTGGCGAGCTTTAACCCAATTATCGTTGTGCTTTTTTGCGGCATAAAAGCAGAAACGGCTCATAAACAATCATTCACAATCCAGTACAAACCGATTAGTTTTAATCTCTGGTATAGTGCCGACAGGGCTATTGGAAGGATTCATACATCGTGATGGGCGTAAGAGCACAACAAAAAGAAAAAACCCGCCGCTCGCTGGTGGAAGCGGCATTTAGCCAACTTAGCGCTGAGCGAAGCTTTGCCAGCCTGAGCTTGCGCGAGGTTGCGCGGGAAGCAGGGATCGCGCCGACGTCCTTTTATCGTCATTTTCGCGATGTCGATGAGTTAGGCCTGACGATGGTAGACGAAAGCGGGCTAATGCTGCGCCAGCTGATGCGCCAGGCGCGCCAGCGCATTGCCAAAGGCGGCAGCGTGATCCGCACCTCCGTCTCTACCTTTATGGAGTTTATTGGTAACAACCCGAACGCCTTTCGCCTGCTGTTGCGTGAGCGTTCTGGCACATCCGCGGCGTTTCGAGCCGCTGTAGCGCGCGAGATCCAGCATTTCATCGCGGAACTTGCCGACTATTTAGAACTCGAAAATCATATGCCGCGCGCCTTTACCGAAGCGCAGGCTGAAGCTATGGTCACCATCGTATTCAACGCCGGTGCGGAAGCGCTGGACGTCAGTCCGGAACAGCGCCGACAGCTGGAAGAGCGGCTGGTACTGCAGCTCAGAATGATTTCAAAAGGCGCGTATTACTGGTATCGCCGTGAACAAGAAAAAATGTCACATCATTCCGAATAACGTGAAGGACGAGCAATGAAACACTCAGTTCAAGATAAAGGTACGCTACTGCTGGCGCTGATCGCGGGTCTGTCCATTAATGGCACCTTCGCCGCGCTGTTCAGCTCAATCGTTCCCTTTTCCATCTTCCCGGTTCTGTCGCTGCTGCTGACGGTGTACTGCCTGCACCAGCGCTATCAGAACCGCAGTATGCCGGTCGGGCTGCCGGGGCTTTCCGCCGCCTGTTTTATTCTCGGCGTATTGCTGTATAGCACCGTGGTGCGCGCAGAATATCCGGATATCGGCTCTAACTTCTTCCCGGCCGTACTGTCCGTCGTGATGGTGTTCTGGATCGGTTACAAGATGCGCAACCGCAAAGATACCGCGGCGGAGTAATCCGCCAGGCAATAACCCGGCAACGTTGCGTTCGCCGGGTTTTTTTATGCGTTTATTTCTTCGTTAACAGCACGCCGCATTCCATATGGTGGGTATACGGGAACTGATCGAATAGCGCCAGGCGGGTGACATTGTGCGTCTGGCTGAGGGTTTCCAGGTTCTGGCACAGTGTTTCCGGGTTGCAGGAGATATACAGAATTCGCGGATAGGCCTGAACCATTTTTTCGGTCTCGCTATCCAGCCCGCTGCGCGGCGGATCGACAAAAATGGTTTCGCACTGATAGCTTTGCAGATCGATACCCTGTAGACGGTTAAACTCTCGCACGCCGTTCATCGCCTGAGTAAACTCTTCTGCCGCCATGCGGATAATCTGCACGTTATCGATATGGTTGGCGGCAATATTGTATTGCGCGGAGGCGACTGACGGTTTAGCGATTTCCGTCGCCAGCACGCGATCGAAGTTACGCGCCAGCGCCAGCGAGAAGTTGCCGTTGCCGCAGTAGAGCTCCAGCAGATCGCCGGTGGAGCCTTTGGTGACGTCCAGCGCCCACTCCAGCATCTGAATATTCATCGCCGCGTTTGGCTGGGTAAAGCTGTTTTCTACCTGACGATAAATCATTTCGCGCCCGCCAACCGGTAGACGTTCATCGACATAATCCCTATCGAGCTCGATTTTGGTTTTAGTGGCGCGGCCAATCAGCTGCACGTTGAGATTTTGCGCGCGCAGGGCATCGCGCAGCGCTTCCGCGTGCTGGCGCCATTCGTCGTCGAGCTTCTTGTGATAGAGCAGCGAGACGATGGCCTGGTTGCTCATGGTTGTCAGATAATCAATCTGGAAAAGCTTATGGCGCAGGACCGGGTTATGGCGCACGCCGTCGAGCATCGCCGGCATCAGCTGGTTGATGAGCTCGCTGGCGGCCGGGAAGGTATCGACGCGAATACGCGACTTGGTCTGCTGATCGAAGATGATGTGATAGAGGTCGTCGCCGTCGTGCCACAGGCGAAATTCAGCGCGCATCCGGTAGTGGCTGACCGGCGAACGAAATACCTCCGGAACCGGCGCGGCAAAAGGGGCCATCATTTTCTGCAAACGGACGACTTTTTCTGCCAGTTGCGCTTCGTATTGCTCGGTAGGGAGGTGTTCGGGGGTCATGATGCATCCTGAATAAAATAAGTACGCGGGGATTGTAGGGAAAGCATTGGGGATGTCCAGCCCTGGTTGCGGATGAAATATCGTTATAGCAGTCTGGACATCTATATGTTTCTAATTGTAGCATCTTGCAACCGGTCCTCTGAGTTAATAGGGAATCCAGTGCGAATCTGGAGCTGACGCGCAGCGGTAAGGAAAGGCGAGAAATAAGCGCACTCGGTGCAGACACTGCGGTTAGCCGTGGGAAGTCATTATTTCTTGAAACCGCCTCCAAGCCCGAAGACCTGCCGGATACGTCGCATTTGGTTTCTATCATCGCGAGCTACTGATAGAGCCGGCGGCATCCTCTCTATATTATGGATGCTTTTACAATGATTAAAAAAGCTTCGCTGATGACGGCTTTATCCGTCACGGCATTTTCCGGCTGGGCGCAGGACAGCAATTCAAATACGTTAGTGGTGACGGCAAACCGTGTGGCGCAACCTATCGAGACCGTGCTGGCGCCGGTGAGCGTGGTGACGCGGCAGGATATCGATCGCTGGCAGTCAACCTCTCTCACCGATGTGATGCGCCGCCTGCCGGGCGTGGACATCGCGCAAAACGGCGGCATGGGGCAGCAGAGCTCTCTTTTCGTACGCGGTACCAACTCCAGCCATGTCTTAATCCTGGTGGATGGCGTACGTCTGAATCAGGCGGGCGTCAGCGGCTCTTCCGACTTAAGCCAGTTCCCTATCGCTCTGGTACAGCGCATTGAATACGTTCGCGGCCCGCGCTCGGCGGTCTACGGTTCAGACGCGATTGGCGGGGTGGTGAACATTATTACCACTCGCGACCAGGACGGCACCACGCTCAATGCCGGCGTGGGTTCAAATGGCTACCAGAACTACGGCGGCAGCACGCAGCAGACTTTCGGCGGTCATACCCGCGTCACCCTGGCGGGCGACTATACCTATACCAAAGGCTTTGATGTTGTCGCGGAAGGCAATACCGGCGGCGTTCGCCAGCCGGATCGCGATGGCTTTATGAGCAAAACGATCTACGGCGCGCTGGAGCATAGCTTCTCCAATGAGTGGAGCGGCTTTGTGCGCGGATATGGCTATGACAACCGGACGGCCTATGATGGCTCTCCTTATGGCGGCGTATTAGTCGACACTCGCCAGCTGTATAGCCAGACCTGGGATGCCGGCCTGCGTTTTAATCAGGATATCTTCCACTCGCAGCTAACTTCCAGCTATAGCCACAGCAAGGACTACAATTACGATCCGCGACTGGGGCGCTATGACACCTCGGCGACGCTGGATGAAGTGAAACAGTACAACGTGCAGTGGGCGAACACGGTCGATGTTGGCCACGGCAACGTGGGCGCCGGAATAGACTGGCAGAAACAAACCACCGAGCCTGGCACGAACTATGTGACCGATGGCTATGAAATCCGTAATACCGGCCTGTTTATCACCGGCTTGCAAAAGTTGGGCGATTTCACCCTGGAAGGGGCGGCGCGTAG
>AGFS01164354.1_pt1 | contig 13664 bp, 16 predicted proteins | sample 305828 | NCBI WGS metagenome assembly AGFS01 (sample SAMN02954281, study PRJNA62041) | ant fungus garden metagenome | biome: terrestrial; feature: Atta colombica fungus garden; material: fungus garden; isolation source: Atta colombica fungus garden top | host: Atta colombica | place: Panama: Gamboa...
GGATGACCTGGCGAGCGGCCGTTCCACCTTCATGGTGGAGATGACCGAAACCGCCAATATTCTGCACAACGCCACCGAACACAGCCTGGTGCTGATGGACGAGATTGGTCGCGGCACATCCACCTACGATGGTCTGTCGCTGGCGTGGGCCTGCGCGGAGAATCTGGCGAATAAGATCAAAGCGTTGACCCTGTTCGCCACCCACTACTTCGAGCTCACCCAGTTGCCGGAGAAAATGGAAGGCGTGGCTAACGTGCACCTCGATGCCCTGGAGCACGGCGATACCATCGCCTTTATGCACAGCGTGCAGGACGGCGCGGCCAGCAAGAGCTATGGCCTGGCGGTCGCCGCGCTGGCGGGAGTGCCGAAAGAGGTGATCAAACGCGCACGGCAGAAACTGCGCGAGCTGGAGAGCATTTCGCCAAATGCCGCCGCCACGCAGGTTGATGGTACGCAGATGTCGCTGCTCTCCGCGCCGGAAGAGACCTCACCGGCGCTGGAAGCGCTGGAGAATCTTGACCCGGATTCACTGAGCCCGCGTCAGGCGCTGGAGTGGATTTACCGCCTGAAAAGCCTGGTGTAGCTCCATTAATGTGAATTCTTTATTTAAGCTTCCATAATTGTGCTAAATATAAAAAAGGCCCGTCTTAGCGGGCCCGTTTTATTAACGCTTATCTTCCGGTAATAGCGGCGGTACGTGCGGTACCTGCGGCGCCTCATCAATATCTTTCTGCGTCATGCGGAACGCTTCCGGATAATGTTCGCGGCTGGTACGACGCAGCGGTTCGGTATTACGCCAGGTATAGAGGCAGTGCTGGCACTGATAAACAATCCATACCCCTTTTACCGGCGACGTCGCCATCACTTCAATCTGTTCATCAGCGCAACGTGGACAAATCATCTTTTACTCCTTATTTACGGTTGGCCAACATGGCGGTCAGTTTTTCAGCCCAGGCTTTGGTTTCCGGTAAATCCTGCACCGGCTGGCTGTAGTGACCGCGAAGGTCCGGCGCAACCGGAGTGGTGGCGTCGATAATCAATTTGTCGGTGATCCCCGCCGGGCTTGAACCAGGATCGAGCTCCAGTACCGACATGTTCGGCAACTGCACCAGGTCGCCCGCCGGGTTGACCTTCGAGGAGAGCGCCCACATCACCTGCGGCAGGTTGAACGGATCGACATCTTCATCGACCATAATGACCATTTTCACGTAGCCGAGTCCGTGCGGGGTAGTCATCGCGCGTAATCCCACCGCGCGGGCAAAACCGCCGTAGCGTTTTTTGGTGGAGATAATCGCCAGCAGGCCATGGGTGTACATGGCGTTGACCGCCTGCACCTCCGGGAACTCCGCCTTCAGCTGCTGGTACAGCGGCACGCAGGTCGCCGGGCCCATCAGATAGTCGATTTCGGTCCATGGCATACCGAGATACAACGATTCAAAAATCGGTTTTGTGCGATAAGAGACTTTATCGATACGCACCACCGTCATATTGCGGCCGCCTGAGTAGTGGCCGGTGAACTCGCCGAACGGCCCTTCGATTTCACGCTTGCGCCCTTCAATCACCCCTTCAAGGATCACTTCCGAGCCCCACGGTACGTCAAAGCCGGTCAACGGCGCAGTGGCGATCGGATACGGGCTTTCGCGCAGCGCGCCCGCCATCTCATATTCTGACTGGTCATACTTCAGCGGCGTCGCGCCCATCAGGGTGATAATCGGGTCGTTACCCAGGGTGATGGCAATAGGCAGATCCTCACCGCGCTCTTCCGCTTTATGCAGATGCAGCGCAATATCGTGCATCGGTACCGGCTGCAGGCCCAGCTTGCGCTTGCCTTTCACTTCCATCCGGTAAATACCGACGTTCTGTTTACCGAAGTTGTCCGGGTCAAGCGGATCGCGAGAAACCACACAGGCTTTGTCGAGATAGAAACCACCGTCGCCATCGTTCAGGCGGAACAGCGGCAGAATATCGAACAGGTTGATATCGTCGCCATCAACGGTGTTTTCCGCCCACGCTGGATTAGCGCGACGCTCCGGCGTTACCGGGAATTTATCCCAGCGGCGAATAAATTCATCAATCTGTTTTTTCACCGGCGTGTTTGGCGGCAGCCCCAGCGAAATCGCGTGGTTTTGCCAGGAACCGATGGTGTTCATGGCGACACGGGCATCGGTAAAGCCGCGAATGTTATCGAACCATAGCGCTGGCGCGCCGTCACCGATGCGCCCTGTGGCGTTAGCGGCAGCGGCGAGATCCGGCTCGGCATTCACCTCTTCGCTAATTTTTAGCAGTTGCCCCTGCTCATCAAGCGCCTGCAAAAAGCTGCGTAAATCATCAAAAGCCATGATTAATTCTCCTGTGATAAATTCTCGACCGCGCGCAGGCCGTTCCAGCGGCGCGCTTTGTGATATTCGAGACCAAACTGATCCAGCACCCGGGTCACGATATGGTTGGTGATATCCTCGACCGTTTCCGGATGGTTGTAGTAGGCAGGCATCGGCGGCACCATCGCCACGCCCATGCGCGACAGCGCCAGCATGTTCTCCAGATGAATGGTGCTCAGCGGCATTTCTCGCGGCACCAGAACCAGCTTGCGCCCCTCTTTCAGCACGACGTCCGCCGCGCGGCCGACTAACCCTTCCGCATAGCCAGCGCGGATACCCGCCAGCGTTTTCATGCTGCAGGGGATAACAATCATGCCGTCGGTACGAAACGATCCTGATGAGATGGTCGCGGCCTGATCCGCCGGGCTATGGCAGAAATCCGCCAGCGCGGCGACTTCACGAGCGCTATAGGGCGTTTCCAGCTCAATGGTGGTTTTTGCCCATTTCGACATCACCAGGTGCGTTTCCACATCCGGCATTTCGTTCAGCGCTTGCAACAGCGCGACGCCCAACGGCGCGCCGGTCGCCCCGGTCATCCCAATAATCAGTTTCATTCACTACCTCACACATTGTTCGTATACGAACCTTTGTATTAAAACTACGCTCATTTTTACGGGATCTCAATATCGTTCGCATACGATCCGCATCAATAATCAAAAAAATGAGATGTGAAAAGAAGCCGTAAATGCGGCTATCATAAAGGTGATATTTTTGTGACGGAGTGTTCATGGAGTTACGTAACGAAGCGTTCCACCTTCTGCGCCAGCTTTTTCAACAGCATACCGCGCGCTGGCAACATGAATTACCGGAACTGACCAAGCCGCAATATGCAGTGATGCGCTCGGTAGCCGAACATCCTGGAATCGAGCAGGTGACGCTTATCGAAGCGGCCGTCAGCACGAAAGCGACGCTGGCGGAGATGCTAAGCCGGATGGAAAAACGCGGGCTGGTGCGCCGCGAACACGATCCGACCGATAAACGTCGCCGTTTTGTCTATCTGACGGATGAGGGGCAGGCGCTGCTCGCAAATTCCATGCCGCAGGGCAACCGTGTCGATGAAGAGTTTTTGAGCCGCCTTAACGAAGAGGAGCGCGCGCAGTTTTCCAGGCTGGTCCTGAAAATGATGGAAAATAAAAACGCGGATTAAGCGGTTCGTTCACGCAGAAAATCGATAAATGCCCGGACCTTGGTTGGCACATGCTGCGCGTCCGGGTAGACGGCGAATACACCCTGGGAGGGAAAAATATACTCCGGCAATACCCGCACCAGCTCCTGCCGCGCGATGGCTTCGGCCACCAGCCACTCCGGGAGTAGCGCCACCCCGCTTCCCGCCAGCGCAAAGCCCATTAACGCTTGTGCGCTATCGGCTGAGATCCGCGGCGGTTGCGTAATTTCAAAAGCGATCGATTGCCCTTCGGCGGTCAGGAGCTGCCAGCGTAGCGGCGTCGCCAGGCGCTCGTTAACAATCCATGCCGCCTGCGCCAGGTCGGCAAGCGTGCGCAGCGGATGTTTATCCAGCCATCCCGGTGAGGCCACGGGCACGATGGCGAAACGCGAAATACGAGCCGCGTGATAGCGCGAATCGGCCAGGGTGCCGAGACGTATCGCGACATCAAACCGTTCCGAGATCAAATCCGCATGATACGACGATGAGACGTGGCGCACCCGCAGCGCCGGATGTCGACGAGCGAATTCCGCCAGCGCCGGGATGATCACCTGCGCGCCATATTCCGGGGTGGTGGTGATCCGCAGTTCGCCGCTTAACCCGGCGTGGCTGGCGCGCACCTCGTCCTGTAAATTCTCCGCGGCTTTCAGCAGCCCGACGCCGCGCTGGTAAAACACCGCCCCGGCTTCGGTGAGCGTTAACCGGCGCGTCGAACGTAGAAGCAACGTCACTCCCAGTTCACTCTCTAGCTGACGAACGTTAAAACTAACCACCGCTTTGGTTTGCCCAAGCGCCGCCGCCGCCGCGGTAAAGCTCCCGGCATCAACAACGGCGACAAACATGGTAACGCGCTGCAGGTTTAGCATTTGAATGACGCTTATTGTCAAAAAATTTTAGACAGTATATCCCTGAAAAGCGCATTTATCCGCCCCTGACGCGCGGTTTACAGTACTCATTTGCAATCGCCTGCAGCTTAACCCGGAGAAAACATGAACCCATGGATCCAAGAAGTTATCGACGCCCACGTAATCATTGAACAATGGCTGGGCCGGAAAGAAGGTAGCGCGCAAGCGCTGATGAGCCGCTTTGCGCAAGAATTTACAATGGTTCCTATCAGCGGCGCTAAGATGGATTACCCGACGGTAAGCGGTTTTTTCCATAGCGCGGGCGGCAGCCGCCCGGGATTAAGCATCGTGGTTGATAATGCGCAGGTATTGAGCGAATGGCAAGACGGCGGCGCGGTGCTGTACCGCGAAAGCCAGACCCTGCCGGAACAAGGCGAGATCGTGCGCTGGTCGACGGCGATATTTCAGCGCATTGAGGGGAAAATCTTCTGGCGTCACCTGCAGGAAACCCGCATCGGTTAATACAAAGGAAAAGGCCCAATCGCAGGATTGGGCCTTTTTGAGAGAAAACGATTTATTCGCGGAATAGCGCTTCGATGTTTAGCCCCTGTCCCTGCAGGATCTCCCGCAGGCGGCGCAGGCCTTCAACCTGAATCTGACGCACGCGTTCGCGGGTCAGGCCGATTTCACGACCCACATCTTCAAGCGTTGCGGATTCATAACCCAGCAGCCCAAAACGACGAGCCAGTACTTCGCGCTGTTTGGCGTTCAGTTCGAACAACCATTTGACGATGCTTTGTTTCATATCATCGTCCTGCGTGGTGTCTTCCGGGCCGTTGTCTTTTTCATCGGCCAGAATATCCAGCAGCGCTTTTTCTGAGTCACCGCCCAGCGGGGTATCCACTGAGGTAATGCGCTCGTTCAGACGCAGCATACGACTAACGTCATCAACCGGTTTATCCAGCTGTTCGGCTATCTCTTCAGCGCTTGGCTCGTGGTCCAGCTTATGCGACAACTCGCGCGCGGTACGCAGATAAACGTTCAGCTCTTTCACAATATGGATAGGCAAACGAATGGTACGGGTTTGGTTCATAATCGCCCGTTCAATCGTTTGACGGATCCACCAGGTAGCGTAGGTTGAAAAACGGAACCCACGTTCCGGGTCAAACTTCTCAACTGCGCGGATCAGGCCGAGGTTACCTTCTTCAATCAGATCCAGCAGCGCCAGACCACGATTGCTGTAACGACGAGCGATCTTCACCACCAGACGCAGGTTACTTTCAATCATGCGACGGCGTGAAGCAACATCTCCACGTAGTGCGCGACGGGCGAAATAGACTTCTTCTTCGGCCGTCAGCAGCGGGGAATAACCAATCTCACCAAGATACAACTGTGTCGCATCGAGAACGCGCTGGGTGGCGCCTTGCGACAGCAGCTCTTCCTCAGCCAGATCGCTATCACTGGGTTCCTCTTCTACTAAGGCTTTCTCGTCGAAAACCTCCATTCCGTTCTCATCAAATTCCGCGTCTTCATTTAAATCATGAACTTTCAGCGTATTCTGACTCATAAAGGTGGCTCCTACCCGTGATCCCTGAGCAAAGCACCTTCCGCGACCCATCACTAAACGACGCCGGAGTTATCCTCTTTATGCCTCCACTGAAGGAGGCATATCGCGACCGCCCTGGCGCCTTTCATGGTGTTACGCTTATCCGTACTTTGCCAAATTATCGCTGCGGTAAGTACTGCAGCGGGTTGACGGATTTCCCCTTGTAACGAATTTCAAAATGTAATCTTGTTGAGCTGGTTCCGGTGCTACCCATGGTAGCGATTTTCTGCCCCGCTTTGACTTCCTGTTGCTCCCGAACCAGCATGGTATCGTTATGAGCGTAGGCACTCAGGTAATCATCGTTGTGTTTGATGATAATAAGATTACCGTAACCGCGCAGTGCGTTACCGGCATAGACGACGCGCCCATCGGCGGTCGCGACAATAGCCTGTCCTTTACTGCCTGCAATGTCGATACCTTTATTGCCGCCTTCCGCGCCGCTAAAGTTCTCGATAACCTTGCCATCAGTCGGCCAGCGCCATGATGAGATCGGCGAACTGGTAGACGTACTGCTTGCAGTCGGTTGGGTTGTGCTAACGGTTGATGGCGCCGTAACCGGAGCGACCGTCGTCGTGGTCGTTGCTGGTTTATTATTCGGCAACATCTTAGTAGCACTCTGTTCACCTGAAGATTCAGAATACGTAATAGTCGGTTGTGACGCAACCACTGCGGTGGATTTTTGTGCAGAAGTTGTGGTGGCCGTCGCACCGCCGCTTGCCTGCGCGCTAGCCTGAGATACCGGATTTTCGCCGGTGATCGGCTGGCCTGCGGAGTTGCCGACCTGCAGCACCTGACCCACGTTCAGCGCGTACGGCGCCGGGACATTGTTGCGTTCCGCAAGGTCGCGGAAATCGTTGCCGGTGACCCACGCGATATAGAACAGGGTATCGCCGCGCTTAACGGTATAGGTACTACCGCCGGTATAGCTACCTTTCGGAATATCGCCATATTTACGGTTGTAAACAATCTTACCGTTCACCGTCTGCACCGGCTGCTGTGCCATCGGCTGAACCTGGGTCGGCTGAGTCTGAATTGGCTGGGTCTGCATCGGTTGAATCGGCTGAGCCGGAGGAACTTGCTGCCCGCCGGAGGATGGCGGTGTAATCAGCATCCCGGAATTGGTGCTGGAGGACGCAGCGCCGCTTGCCGAATTCACCGGCGCAGGCGGATTATTGGTATTTGTACACCCGGCCAGCCAGAGTGAAACCAGTGACAACGCCGCAATACGGCTTACGGTAAATTTTGGGCTTCCCGCGCTCATTTATCCCCCAGGAATATGTTAACTGCCAATATCTTGCTTACCGGGCAGCGCCCGGCCAGGACACTGAAAAATGTGTCCACCCTACGCCTAAACTTAGGCAAAAAAAACCTGGAATAATCCGGGTTCAGGCCAGCTCCCCTCTGACGAGCGGAACAAAGCGAACGGCTTCGACGGTATCGATGAAAAACTCGCCGCCGCGGCGACGGATCCGCTTCAGATACTGATGTTCTTCACCGACCGGCAAAACCAGCACGCCGCCTTCATCAAGCTGCGCCATCAGCGCGGCCGGAATTTCCGGCGGCGCGGCGGTGACGATAATCGCGTCAAAAGGCGCGCGAGCCTGCCAACCCTGCCATCCATCGCCATGACGGGTTGAAACATTATGTAAATCAAGTTGTTTAAGACGCCGACGCGCCTGCCACTGCAGGCTCTTAATCCGCTCGACCGAGCAGACGTGGTGCACGAGGTGTGCCAGGATCGCCGTCTGATAGCCGGAGCCGGTGCCGATTTCCAGCACCCTTGAGTCCGGCGTCAGTTCCAGAAGCTCCGTCATCCGCGCCACCATATAGGGCTGCGAGATGGTTTGCCCCTGGCCAATCGGCAGCGCGGTGTTTTCCCACGCCTTATGTTCAAAAGCTTCATCAACGAATTTTTCGCGCGGAACCTGCGCGATTGCCTCGAGGACTCGCTCATCGACGATGCCCTGAGTGCGTAGCTGATTCAACAAACTTTCAACACGTTTACTTACCATTGCGTATCAACCCCGACGCGTTCTAACCAATCGGTCACCACCTCATGTGCCTGATGAGCGGTTAAATCGACATGCAATGGCGTTACGGAAACATAGCCTTCATCCACCGCCGCAAAATCGGTCCCCGGCCCGGCATCGCGCTTATCACCCGGCGGGCCGATCCAGTACAGCGTATTACCGCGCGGATCTTTTTGCGGAATGACCTGGTCGGCCGGATGGCGGTTGCCGCAACGGGTCACGCGAATACCTTTGATTTGCTCGAGGGGAAGATCCGGCACGTTGATGTTGAGAATCCGCCCGGTACGCAGCGGCTCGCGGCTTAACGCGCGCAGAATGGTGCACGTCACTGCCGCCGCGGTGTCGTAATGTTGATAGCCGTTCAGCGAAACGGCAAGGGCGGGAAAACCAAGATGGCGGCCTTCCATCGCCGCCGCGACGGTGCCGGAATAAATGACATCATCGCCAAGATTGGGGCCCGCGTTGATTCCTGAGACCACGATATCCGGACGCGGACGCATCAGCGCGTTAACGCCGAGATACACGCAGTCGGTCGGCGTGCCCATCTGGACGGCGATATCGCCATTTTCAAAGGTGAACGTGCGTAGAGAAGATTCCAGCGTGAGCGAGTTTGAGGCGCCGCTGCGATTACGATCGGGTGCAACAACCTGGACCTCGGCAAATTCGCGTAAGGCCTTCGCCAGGGTTTGGATCCCCGGCGCGTGGATACCGTCATCGTTACTCAGCAATATTCGCATAGTCACCCGTTGTATTGATAAGTTCCCTTACCACGCTGGTGGCAAAACTTCCCGCTGGCAGCCAGAAGCGCAGTTCAACAGTGACATCATCCCACCAGTTCCAGCACAATTGCTGCGGATACAGCAGCATCGCCCGGCGCGCGGCTTCAACTTTTTCGCGCGCCAGCAGCGCCTGTAGCGACGTTTCTTCGGCTATCGCGGCTTGCTCGGCGGCCAGCGCGTCGCGTTGGCTGCCCCAGTCGCCGCTGCCCGGCAGCGCAGCGGTAATCATCAGCTCGCGGTTATCGACCCGCGCCTGTAATTCCGCCAACTCTTCGGTGGTTGCCACAAACCAGCTTCCGCGCCCCGCTAATTGTAGCGCATCGCCATCAACAACCTGATTAAATTCCGTTTTTTTTAATCTAATTGCAACTTGCTGATTAAACAACGCGCTGCGTGCCGCCGACAACCAAAAACTGCGTTTATTGCGATCGCGCACCGGCTCGCCGCTCTCGGCCCAGCGCAATGCGCCCTGCAGGTTGCTACCGCCGATACCAAAGCGCTGCGCGCCGAAGTAGTTCGGCACCCCGCCGGCGGCAATCGCCTGCAAACGCTTTTCGACATCGTCGCGATCGCTGATTTCCCGCAGGATCAGCGTGAACTGGTTGCCCTTCAGCGCGCCTAAACGCAGCTTACGCTTATGGCGGGCATACTCCAGCACCTGGCAGCCTTCGAGCTGAAATTTGCTCAGATCCGGCATCTCTTTACCCGGCACGCGGGCGCACAGCCACTGTTCGGTGACCGCGTGCTTATCCTTTTGCCCGGCAAAGCTCACTTCGCGCGCATGGATTTTAAGGAATTTCGCCAGCGCGTCGGCAACGAAACGGGTGTTGCAGCCATTTTTCAGAATCCGCACCAGCACATGTTCGCCTTCGCCATCGGGGGCGAAACCGAGGTCTTCGACCACCAGAAAGTCTTCCGGATTGGCCTTCAGCCGCCCCTGGCTGAGCGGCTTGCCGTGCAGGTATGTTAAGTCATCAAAGGCGATCATTGCGTAACCTTACGCAGCAGCGCCACCGCTTCACAGGCGATGCCTTCGCCACGGCCGGTGAAGCCAAGCTTCTCGGTGGTGGTCGCTTTCACATTGACGTCGTCCATATGGCAACCGAGATCTTCGGCGATAAATACGCGCATCTGCGGGATATGCGGCAGCATTTTTGGCGCCTGGGCAATGATGGTGACGTCAACGTTGCCAAGGGTATATCCCTTCGCCTGAATCCGCCGCCACGCTTCACGCAGCAGCTCGCGGCTATCCGCGCCTTTAAAGGCCGGATCGGTATCCGGGAACAGTTTGCCGATATCGCCCAGCGCCGCGGCGCCCAGCAGCGCGTCGGTCAGCGCATGCAGCGCGACGTCGCCATCGGAATGGGCGAGCAGCCCTTTCTCATAAGGAATACGTACCCCGCCAATAATAATTGGCCCTTCACCGCCAAAAGCGTGTACGTCAAAACCGTGTCCAATTCGCATTAAGCCTTCTCCTGGTGTCGGGAACGGGTAAGGTAAAATTCGGCCAGCGCCAGATCTTCCGGGCGCGTTACTTTAATATTATCAGCTCGTCCGGCGACCAATTCGGGATGGAAGCCACAGTACTCCAGCGCCGACGCTTCATCGGTGATGGTCGCGCCTTCATCCAGCGCGCGCGTCAGGCAGTCAAATAGCAGTTCTCGAGGGAAAAATTGCGGCGTCAGCGCATGCCATAAATCATTGCGTTCGACGGTATGGGCGATCGCGGTTTTGCCCGGTTCGGCACGCTTCATGGTATCGCGCACCGGCGCCGCCAGTATGCCGCCGACGCGGCTGGTCGCGCTTAGCGCCAGCAGCCGCGAGAGATCATCCTGATGCAGGCACGGACGCGCGGCATCATGAACCAGCACCCATTGCGCATCCGCTAAGGCTTTCAGCCCCGCCAGAACCGAATCGGCGCGCTCAGCGCCACCGTCAACGACGGTGACCTGCGGATGGTGGGCTAAGGGAAGTTGACTAAAGCGGATGTCGCCAGGGCTGACGGCGATCACCACCCGCTGAACGCGTTCGTTCGCCAGCAGCGCGGCGACCGAATGTTCGAGAATCGTTTTGTTACCGATTGAGAGATATTGTTTCGGGCACTCCGTTTGCATACGGCGGCCAAAACCGGCTGCCGGCACCACGGCGCAAACGCCCGGAAAAGTGGCTGCCATATTGTCATCCTGGGCTTGTTTATCGATTATTCTGCGCAGAACCCTGATTGCGTTTTGAGGCATCCGGCACCAGACGATAGAACGTTTCGCCCGGGCGGGTCATGCTGAGTTCATTGCGCGCGCGTTCTTCGATCGCTTCCTGACCGCCGTTGAGATCGTCAATTTCGGCGAAAAGCTGATCGTTGCGCGCTTTTAATTTGGCGTTAGTGGCCTGCTGAGCGGAGACATCGTCATTAACCCGGCTATAGTCGTGCAAACCATTTTTGCCAAACCACAGCGAGTACTGTAGCCAGACCAGCAAAGCTAATAATAGCAGCGTTAATTTACCCATCCTGCCCCCTGAAAAACGGCATCATCATCCCATAACTCGCCGGAGTACTCTACCCTGGCGCGCGGACGATGCCGCGTAACGCGGGGACTGTACCACATTTTTGCGATGGATACCCAGGCTTGATTCATCCCAAAAAGGCTATCCCAACAGCCAGAGGAACAGCAGACCAAACATTAGCCCGACGGTTAAAATCGTCGCGCAAACGCTGTAGATCAGTTTGCCGTCCAGTAATGAATGTAGCGCAATACCGACCACCACGGCGACCGGCATAATGGCAAGGAAGAAAGGCCAGGTATAGAGGAAGAAAAAGAGCGTATTACCGCCATACATGAGGAAGGGAATACCCAGCGCCAGCAGCCATGAAATAAAGCCCACGGCGGCGCCTGACAAAGACCAGGTGGTCTCGTCGCCGGCCGCCGGAGGCGGTTCTGAACGAATAATACTGAGGTTCTGGGTATTGCGCATATTGAATCCTGTTGACCGGGCGACCGGCACCCCTCGATGCCGTTGCCTTTTCAGGATCTGATAATATCGCTCTGTCGAAGCAGGTCTAATAGTTGGTGCACCAAATTTGTTACCAATTGTTCACCATCCAGATGAATTTCAGCATTCTCCGGGGATTCATAGACCGAATCGATACCGGTAAAATTACGCAACTCCCCTGCCCGCGCCTTCTTGTACAATCCTTTCGGATCCCGCGTCTCACAAGTGGCCAGCGGGGTATCGACAAACACTTCGATAAAGCGTCCTTCCCCCAAACGCTCGCGCACCATCTGCCGTTCCGCACGATGAGGAGATATAAACGCGGTCAATACAACCAGCCCGGCATCGACCATCAGCTTAGCTACTTCACCAACGCGGCGAATGTTCTCTTTGCGATCGTCGTCACTGAATCCCAGATCGCTACACAGCCCGTGACGCACATTATCGCCGTCAAGCAAGTAGGTGCTAACGCCAAGCTCGTGCAGCGCCTCCTCCAACGCCCCGGCGACGGTGGATTTACCCGACCCCGAGAGGCCGGTAAACCACAGTACCACGCCGCGATGGCCGTGATGCTGCTCGCGCTGCTCGCGGGTCACCGGATGCGCATGCCAGACGACGTTTTCGTCATGCCGGGCCATTACTTGCCTCCCAGCAGATCGCGTGCGTCCCAGTGCGGGAAGTGTTTACGAATCAGCTGATTCAGCTCCAGCTCAAACGCGCTGTACTGCGACGTCGGAGCCTGCGCCTGCAGGTGCGGTTCGTTGACCATTCCCGCGCCAACCGTCACATTGCTCAGGCGGTCGATAAAGATAAGCCCGCCAGTCACCGGGTTGTCCTGATACGGATCGAGCACCAGCGGCTCGTCAAAGGTCAGCTCCACCAGCCCGATGCCGTTCAGCGGCAGCGCTTCGACTTCACGCTGGGTCAGATTATTGATGTCGACCTGATAGCGGATAGCGTCAACGCGGGCGCGGGTTTTCTTGCCAGCCACTTTAATGTCATAGCTCTGACCCGGCGACAGCGCCTGTTCCGCCATCCACACGACGTCGATGCTGGCGCTTTGTACCGCGGGCAGCGAGGCTTCAGCGTCAACCAGCAAATCGCCGCGGCTGATGTCGATTTCATCTTTCAGGACGATAGTGATCGCTTCTCCCGCCCCGGCCTGCGGCAGGTCGCCGTCAAAGGTGACAATACGCGCCACGTTCGACTCCACGCCCGACGGCAGCACCTTCAGACGCTGGCCGACCGTGACCGTCCCGGAGGCGACGGTGCCGGAGAAGCCGCGGAAATCCAGGTTCGGACGGTTCACATACTGCACCGGGAAGCGCAGCGGCTGGCTTTCGACATCGCGCTGGATGTCAACGGTTTCCAGCACTTCCAGCAACGTCGGGCCGCTGTACCACGGCATTTTGTCGCTCTGTGTGGCGACGTTATCCCCTTCCAGCGCCGACAGCGGCACGAAACGGATATCAAGCTTGCCCGGCAGTTGTTCGGCGAAGGTCAGATAATCTTCACGAATTTCATTGAAGCGCGCTTCGCTGAACTCGACGAGATCCATTTTGTTCACCGCGACCACCAGGTGCTTAATCCCTAATAACGTGGAGATAAAGCTGTGGCGGCGAGTCTGGTCGAGCACGCCTTTGCGGGCGTCGATCAGCAGGATCGCCAGATCGCAGGTGGACGCGCCGGTCGCCATATTACGGGTGTACTGCTCGTGGCCCGGGGTGTCGGCAATGATAAATTTGCGTTTTTCGGTCGAGAAGTAGCGATAGGCGACATCAATGGTGATGCCCTGCTCGCGCTCGGCCTGCAGACCATCCACCAACAGCGCCAGATCCAGTTTCTCGCCCTGAGTACCGTGACGCTTGCTGTC
>AGFS01105085.1_pt1 | contig 13597 bp, 9 predicted proteins | sample 305828 | NCBI WGS metagenome assembly AGFS01 (sample SAMN02954281, study PRJNA62041) | ant fungus garden metagenome | biome: terrestrial; feature: Atta colombica fungus garden; material: fungus garden; isolation source: Atta colombica fungus garden top | host: Atta colombica | place: Panama: Gamboa ...
CTTAACGAGGCGGTGAAAGCCGCCGCCGAACGGCATCAGGTTCCCGCCAGCCAGCTGCACTTTGAGCAATTTATCCTTGAGGATAAAGGCGGAGAGGCATTTACGCTGGTGCTGGCGCGTTCCGGACGCGAATTTACCGTGCCGCAGGACATGACCATTCTGCAGGTTATTGAGAATAACAAAGCGGCGAAGGTGGAATGCCTGTGCCGCGAAGGAGTATGCGGCACCTGCGAAACGATGATTCTCGAGGGTGAAGCCGACCACCGCGATCAGTACTACAGCGATGAAGAGAAAGCCAGTCAGCAGAGTATGCTGATCTGCTGCTCACGCGCTAAAGGCGGCCGGTTAGTGCTGGATTTATAGCACGCTCTCCGGCCAGCGGCGCTGGCCGGAGAGACAATCACAGTTCCAGCTCGCGGCGCAGCAGTTCGGCGATATCCTCGGGGCTTGCCGCATTCACCAGAGCGGTACGAAAACCCTCATGCATAATCCGCCGTGCCAGGCGTGAGAAGATCCGCATATGCTGGTCACCCGCCGAGTGTTTGTTCAGCGTCAGCATAATGACAAACTGCGCTTCTTCATCGCCCCACATCACCGGTTGCGCCAGCCGCGCGACGCTGATGGTCGACTGTTCAATATGCTCGGATTTACTGTGCGGAATGGCGAAGCTAAAGCCCAGACCGGTGGAGAACACCGCCTCGCGGGCCCACAGATCGGCTTCCAGCTTACGCGGATAGCGGCAACGCCCGGCCAACAGCAGATTGTCGGTCATCCCTTTCAGAACTTCTTCTTTACTGCGCCAGTCGCTATTAAGCGTAATGCACTGGGTACTCACCAGCGGAACATCCTGCTGACGCATGCGGAACTGGGCCAGCAGATGTTCCACTTCCAGCGAAGTACGGCACTGCATCGCCTGATTCAGCAGCTGGCGGCAGGCGCGGCTATCCAGTTGCGCCAGGCGCGCCTTGGTCGCCGGGATTGCCGGCGCGCTCATACTCAATTCATCTAAACCGAGGCCAACCAGCAGCGGCAGCACCGACCCTTTCGCCCCCAGCTCGCCGCACAGGCCAATCCATTTCCCCTGACGATGCACCGCCTGCACGGCATAGTCCAGCGCGCGCAGGAAGGCCGGATTCAGGCTGTTGTAGTGGCGCGTTACTTTAGCGTTATCGCGATCGACCGCCAGCAGATACTGCGTTAAGTCGTTACTGCCGATGCTAAAGAAATCGATCTCTTCACAGCACTGATCGATGATAAACATCACCGACGGTACCTCCAGCATGATACCGAGCGGGATCTTTTCATCAAACGGGATCTGTTCGGCGCGCAGCGACTGCTTGGCCTCCGCCAGCCGCTCTTTCACCCACAGAATCTCCTCCATTGATGAAATCATCGGGATCATAATTTTCAGCGAGCCATGCGCCGAGGCGCGTAAAATCGCCCGCAGTTGAGTATGAAACAGCGCCTGATACTCTTCATAAATGCGCACCGCGCGGTAGCCGAGGAACGGATTGTTTTCCGCCGGAATATTGAGATATGCCACCGGCTTATCGCCGCCGATATCCATGGTCCGCACGATAATGCTGCGGCCGTTGGCCGGCTCCAGCGCCTGACAAAAGATGTTGTAGAGCTCATTTTCCGACGGCGCGCCAGGGCGGTCCATATACAACATTTCGGTGCGGAACAGCCCAACCGACTGCGCGCCGTTATTGAATGCCGCCACCGCTTCCACCGAATGCGCGATATTGGCGGCAATCTCGACGCGGATACCGTCTTGCGTCTGCCCGGCTTTATCGAGCCATACCTGCTGCTGTTGCTGAATTTGCTCCTGTAGCCAGGCCTCCTGCTGATAATAACGCGCCACCGCTGGGCTGGGGTCCACCACCAGCAGCCCGGCATTACCGTCTATCTGTACCTGGGTATCGACCCACGGCAGCAGCGCCGGCAGGTCAACCCCCACCAGGGTAGGAATATTGAACGAACGGGCCAGAATGACAGTATGTGAAGTGGTGCCACCGCTGCGCAGCAGTAGCCCTTTCAACTGCGACTTATCCAGTTCCAGAAACTGGCTTGGGGTCAGTTCATCGGCAAGACAAATAGCCGCTTCCCGCAGTTGTCCCGGTGCCGGAAAGCGGTCTTCACCGTAAATATGCTGCAATAGCTGGAAACAGACGTCGCGGACATCCAGCACTCGTTCCTGCAGATAGCTGTTGCCGGAATCGCGGAACTGGGCGCAGAAGTGGTCGCCGGTGGCGACAATAGCCTGCGCGCAGCTAAGGCCGGTAAGAATACCGCCAAGCAGGTGCTGGCGCAGGGAAGCATCGGTCGCCAGCGAACGGTGAGCTTGCAGAATCGCGCTGGCGGTGCCGTCATTGTCCAGCAACCGCAGATCGATATCCTGCACCAGCAGACGCAAACCGTTATCCAGCGCCGTCTGCTCCTGTTCAAGGCCGGCGGCGACGGGCAGTTCGCCAAGGTCGTGAAGATCGCGTGATTTGAGATGAACCAGCTTACCGCCCGCACTGCCGGCGCAGACCGGGCGCGCAGGAAACAGCGTTGGATTCAGCCGCGACAGCGATTCCGGTACCGGCTCGATATCCAACGCTTGCGCGGCAGGTAGCGGCGCATCGCAGTGCGGAAACTCATTTTCGATAAACGCGGTTAACGCGGCAAATGCTTCGGCTTCATCCTCACCGCTGATAATCAGCTGACAGGCGTCGCCCTTGAGGGTGTTACTACCAATGATCGCCAGCGCGCTTTTCGCATTCCCGCGACCGTCGCTACGCAGATTCCGCCACTCAACCGCCGATGAAAAGCGGTTACACAGCGTTTCGACCAGGCTTGCCGGGCGCGCATGCACGCCATTTGGCAAATCACATATGAATTCAATTACCAGTGCCATCGCCTTCCTCCTGAGCAATGCGTTATTTCAGCCAAAGGTAATGAAAGAAGGCGCAATGAACTACGTGATAAAACTGGCAATTACTGGACTATTGTACACATACATCTTTTTTATGCTCACCATCACAATTCATCAGCCAGGACATACATAACCCTCTTCACAGCTAAGATTTGAGGTTGATCGCAATTCCTTTCTCACCTTACAAATATCCAGTAAATGCACTTTTTCTCTACTATTTTATACCCCGCCCTTTTTCTAATGTTGAAGCATCAATACTGTCACGGGCCACACAGCGCTCAGGAGCAAGCAATGAACGAACTGGTGCAAATACTAAAAAATACTCGCCAGCATCTGATGACCGGCGTCTCACACATGATCCCCTTCGTCGTCTCGGGCGGGATCCTACTGGCGGTGTCCGTCATGTTGTATGGCAAAGGCGCGGTGCCCGATGCCGCCACCGACCCTAATCTGAAGAAGCTCTTTGATATCGGCGTCGCCGGGCTGACGCTGATGGTGCCTTTTCTTGCCGCCTATATCGGCTACTCCATTTCTGACCGCGCCGCGCTGGCCCCTTGCGCCATTGGCGCCTGGGTGGGCAACAGCTTCGGCGCCGGCTTCTTCGGCGCGTTGATAGCCGGCATGATTGGCGGTCTGGTGGTCTATTACCTGAAAAAAATCCCCGTACATAAAGTTCTGCGCTCGGTGATGCCGATTTTCATCATTCCCATCGTCGGCACCTTTATCACCGCCGGGATCATGATGTGGGGGCTCGGCGAGCCGGTAGGCGCGCTGACCGCAAACCTGACCAGTTGGCTGCAAGGGATGCGCGAAGGCAGCATCGTGGTGCTGGCCATCATTATGGGCCTGATGCTGGCTTTTGATATGGGCGGCCCGGTCAACAAAGTGGCCTACGCCTTTATGCTGATTTGCGTCTCTCAGGGCGTCTACAGCGTCGTGGCAATCGCCGCGGTCGGCATCGCCGTACCGCCGCTGGGCATGGGGCTGGCGACGTTGATTGGCCGTCAATATTTTACCGCCGAAGAGCGTGAAACCGGCAAGGCCGCGCTGGTGATGGGCTGCGTCGGCGTGACCGAAGGCGCCATCCCCTTTGCCGCCGCCGACCCGCTGCGCGTTATTCCCGCCAACATGATTGGCGCCGCCTGCGGCTGCGTTACCGCCGCGCTGATGGGCGCGCAGTGCTATGCCGGCTGGGGCGGGCTTATCGTGCTGCCGGTGGTCCAGGGCAAACTCGCCTTTGTCACCGCACTCTTTGTCGGCGCCTGCGTCAGCGCGGCCTGTGTCATCACTCTGAAAGCATTCACCAAAAAGAAACCGTCCGACGCCCAGGACGACGATGAATTAGATCTTGATTTCGAAATTAACTAACAGACTGGAAGGAACACCTTATGACCCACATTATCGCCGTTACCGCCTGCCCATCGGGCGTCGCTCATACCTATATGGCCGCCGAGTCGCTGGAAAGCGCCGCCAAAGCCAAAGGTTGGCAGGTTAAGGTAGAGACCCAGGGTTCCATTGGTATTGAGAACGAACTTACGGCGGAAGAGATCGCCGCTGCCGATATGGTCATCCTGACCAAAGACATCGGCATTAAGTTTGAAGAACGCTTTGCCGGGAAAACCATTGTGCGCGTCAACATCAGCGATGCGGTAAAACGCGCAGACGCCATCATGAACAAGATAGACAGCCACCTTTCCCAGAACGCCTGAAGCCCAAAAGAGGCGCTACGCGCCTCTCAGACTGCTGACAAAGAAGGAAAAAGCGTGGTTTTTCCTTCTTTGTGGTTATCAGCCGAAAATCAATAAATTGATTTTCCTTGTTATTTGCCTGGTGCAATTTGCAAGCTCAATGATTGCATGAGGTTTGTCATTAATCTCAGAGGCGCTACGCGCCTCTTAGCCACAACATGGAGTTTGTCATGACGAATCGTACTCAACGCCTGAAAGCCAGCCTGTTCGCCCAGCCGCGCGAAATCTCCCTTGAACGCGCATTGCTCTATACCGCCAGCCATCGGCTGACGGAGGGGGAGCCGGTGATTATCCGCCGGGCGAAAGCCACGGCGTGGATCCTCGATAAGGTGGCCATTTCGATTCGTGATGATGAACTGATTGCCGGCAACCGCACCGTCAAACCACGTGCGGGGATCATGTCGCCGGAGATGGACCCCTACTGGCTGCTCAACGAGCTCGACGCCTTCCCGACCCGCCCGCAGGACCGCTTCGCGATAAGTGAAGAAGATAAGCGGATTTACCGCGAAACGCTGTTCCCTTACTGGGAAAAGCGTTCGATGAAAGATTTCATTAACGGTCAAATAACCGAGGAGGTCAAGGCCGCGATCGGCACGCAGATTTTCAGCGTTAATCAGACGGATAAAGGCCAGGGCCATATTATTATCGACTATCCGCGGCTGCTGAATAATGGCCTTGATGCGCTGATCGCCGAGCTGAAATCACACTGCGCCCGGCAGCCTGATAACCACTTTTATCAGGCGGTCCTGATCTTGCTTGAAGCTTCGCAGCGTCATATTTTGCGCTACGCCACGCTGGCGGAAGAGATGGCCGCCAACTGTACGAATGCCCGGCGTCAGCAGGAGCTGGCAACCATCGCCGCCATCTCACGCCATAACGCGCAGCATCGGCCGCAGGATTTTGCCCAGGCCTGCCAGCTGTTCTGGTATATGAATATTATTTTGCAGTACGAGTCCAACGCCAGCTCGATTTCGCTCGGACGCTTTGACCAGTACATGTTGCCTTTTTATCAGGCATCGCTGAATCAGGGTCAGGATCCCGCGTATCTTAAGGAGCTACTGGAGTCGCTATGGGTGAAGTGTAACGATATCGTTCTGCTGCGTTCGTCCAGCAGCGCGCGCTATTTCGCCGGTTTTCCCACCGGTTACACCGCCCTGCTTGGCGGACTGACGGAAACCGGGCGTAGTGCGGTAAACGTACTGTCCTTTCTTTCTCTCGATGCTTACCAGAATGTGCAGCTACCGCAGCCAAATCTGGGCGTGCGGGTCAATGAGCTGATTGACCGCCCGTTCCTGCGCAAAACCGCTGAGACCATTCGCCTGGGTACCGGGATCCCGCAGATTTTCAACGATGAAGTGGTCGTCCCGGCCTTCCTTAACCGCGGCGTGTCGCTGGAAGATGCCCGCGATTACGCGGTGGTCGGCTGCGTAGAGCTCTCTATTCCAGGGCGCACCTACGGCCTGCACGATATCGCGATGTTTAATCTGCTGAAGGTGATGGAAATTGTGCTGCAGGAAAATGAACATCAGCCTGAAGTCAGCTGGGACGGTCTCATCAGCCAAATCCGCGACAAAATCCGCTATTACATCAAGCTGATGGTCGAGGGCAGCAACATTTGCGATATCGGACACCGCGACTGGGCTCCGGTCCCCCTGCTGTCATCCTTTATCGAAGATTGCGTGCAGCACGGCAAAGATATCACCGCAGGCGGCGCGCGCTATAACTTCTCCGGCGTTCAGGGTATCGGAATCGCTAACCTGAGCGATTCGCTGCACGCGCTGAAGGGCATGGTCTTCGAGCAACAGCGCCTCAGCTTTGCCGAACTGATGGCGGTACTGAAAGCCAACTTCCGCACGCCGGAAGGAGAAAAAATCCGCGCCCGTTTGATCAACCGTTACGAGAAATACGGCAACGATATCGACGAAGTGGATAATATTAGCGCCGATCTGCTGCGTTTTTACTGTAAAGAGGTAGAACGGTATCTAAACCCACGCGGCGGCCATTTCACCCCTGGCTCCTATACCGTATCCGCGCATGTGCCGCTGGGCTCGGTGGTCGGCGCGACGCCGGACGGCCGGTTGGCCGGCGAACAGCTGGCGGACGGCGGCCTGTCGCCAATGGTTGGGCAGGATGCCCAGGGGCCGACGGCGGTGCTGAAATCGGTCAGCAAACTGGATAATTATCTGCTATCGAACGGTACGCTGCTGAACGTCAAATTCACCCCGGCAACGCTTGCCGGCGACAGCGGCCTGAACAAACTGGCAGACTTTTTACAGGCCTTCTGCAAGCTCAAACTGCAGCATATCCAGTTTAACGTGGTCAACGCCGACACGCTGCGTGAAGCGCAGCAGCGGCCGCAGGATTTTGCCGGTCTGGTGGTGCGGGTCGCAGGTTACAGCGCCTTCTTTGTTGAGCTGTCAAAGGAGATACAGGATGACATTATCCGCCGCACCGCGCATCAGCTGTGAGGTCATCGAAACGCGCGCCGATACGGCGCGCATTTTTAACCTCCAACGCTACTCGCTTAATGACGGGCAAGGGATCCGCACGGTGGTGTTTTTCAAAGGCTGCCCCCACACCTGCCCGTGGTGCGCCAATCCTGAATCGATCTCGCCAAAGATCCAGACCGTGCGCCGGGAGAGTAAATGCCTGCGCTGCACGCGCTGCCTGCAGGACGTCGCCGAGTGTCCCTCCGGGGCATGGGAGCAGATTGGCCGGGATGTTACGCTCGATGCCCTGCTGCGCGAGGTGCTTAAGGACGAGGTCTTCTTCCGCGCCTCCGGCGGCGGCGTCACCCTGTCTGGGGGCGAAGTGCTGATGCAGGCCGTGTTTGCCGCCCGCTTCCTCCAGCACCTGCGCCACTGGGGGGTGCGCACCGCTATCGAGACCGCGGGCGACTGCGCCTTTACCCGTTTTCTCCCGGTGGCCGAAGCCTGTGACGAAATACTGTTTGATTTGAAAATCATGAATAGCGAGCAGGCCCATTCACTACTGCAGATGAATCAGCCGCGAGTGCTGGACAACTTCCGTCAGTTGGCCATCCGCAAAATGAATCTTATCCCGCGCGTGCCGCTGATCCCTGGCTACACGATGAACACGGAGAATTTTAAGCAGATCTTAAAGTTCCTCGCGCCGTTCGGTCTGACGGAGATTCATCTGTTGCCGTTTCATCAATATGGCGAGGCGAAATACCGTCTGCTGGGTAAAACCTGGCCGCTGGCCAACGTCAACGCTCCCCGAGAGGCGGATATTCATCCTTATCAAGCGCTGGCTGAAGCAGCAGGATATCACGTCACTATCGGCGGTTAACGCCTGGAGGATGTTATGGACTTCAACATTGTCGCGGTGACCGCCTGCGTGAGCGGGGTTGCACATACCTATATGGCAGCCGAGCTACTGGAAAAAGTCGGTCATCATGAAAAATGGTCTCTGAAAGTGGAAACCCAGGGCGCGCTCGGCGTGGAAAACCGAATTAGCGAAGAGGATATTGCCCGCGCCACGGTGGTGTTACTGGTAACCGATATCGAAATCGATGGCGCTCAACGCTTTGACGGACTCCGTACCATTAAAACCAGTATCGCCACATTCCTGTTGCAGCCACAGCAGATTGTCAAAGCCGTTAATAGCATTATGAAAAAGCCGGTCGTTTACCTGGAAGTTCCCTGACCGGCCACGGCGTTTATTGCACGTCGAGCAGCCACTTTTGCGCGGGTGTCAGGCGGCTCGCCGTTTCTGGCGTCAGCCAGCGCTGCTGGTCCTGCTGCGCGGTATCAGCACGATCAATATATAAGCCATGAAGCACGCGCCTTCTGCTGCCTTCAAGATTGCGGGTGCCGCCGTGCCAGGCATGCGCGTTATAAATCATTACGCTGCCGGCCGGCGCGGCAAAAACAATTTCATCAGGATGTGTCTTTTCCGGATCCGCCAAAACCTCTTCCGGCAGCTCCGGGAGCAGATGGGTAGCGGGAATAATCCGCGGCGCGCCGTTGGCGGCGCTCAAATCATCAATAGCCCATATCGTATTGACCAGATGCACTTTCGGGAAGTCTACCCGTGGCTTTTTCCAGTCGGCGTGCAGCGGTTGATGACCACCGTTATACAGCGCCTCGCGGGCATTGAGGCTGGAAACTTTAAACGCGCCATTAAAAATATAACGACAGGCGGAAAGAATGAGCGGATGCGACCACACCTTCTCCCAGATAACGCCCTTGTTGATGAGGTTGGCAATACGCGTCGCCGTCGCCTCCTGATGGTGTTCCATCGCCAGATTCTCGCCTTCACGCTCCACCAGCGCGTCAATGCGCTCACGTATCTCGCTCAGCCACTGAGGATCAACGACGTTGTGCACCACGGTATAGCCAAGCGTATCAAGTTCATGTTTCATTTGGTCGCTTAGCGTCCGGGTCGCGCCAAGCGCCTCCAGATGAATCATCGATTGTGAGTCCATATTGCCTTCCTTTTAACTTTTAGATTACACAATCAAACTCTACGATGCGGCCAACGACCAGGCAGGAAGGGAAAACTACGAAAAACTGGATATCCGTACGCCAGACACAAAAATGTGAGCCTTATCAATAATTGCCGATGGGTAAATTCGTTGTAAATATTCACCCATTTAATAATGCATCCGCCGCGCGCCGTAAGGCGGAACATCAGGATAAAAAAGATTATAATCAAAGAGATAATTTTAACTCGGGGTCGACAGGATGATTGATGATCTGGCGGGCATACTAAATCGTTTAGTTAATCAAAAAGATAGGCTGCAGGTCCGCTTTCCGGAGCCGGATATTCCCGTTCCGGCGCTGGCGTTGAAGGTGCCCTTCCCGCGTCTGGAAATCGTCCTTGAAGGCGAGCTCCATGATCAGGGTCTACCGCTATCCGCGGCGGTTTTAGCCACTTCGCAGGTACTCTACGTACAGGCGGGAAAGTGGACGCTACCCGAGTGGAACGGTCCGGCGGTCACGCTCAGCATTTTATTTGGCCGCCAAAAGCTCGGCTTTTGCATTCAGCGCTGGGACGGAAAAAAACTACATACTGAAAAGCAAAACGTCGCCCGGCTGGGCCCCCGCGTTGGCTCCTATCTGCTGCTGGCGTTGAATGAAGTCTGCCTGCAGCCTGACCCAATAACCGCCCGGCTGGTGGTTTCCGCGCTATTAAGCCACTGCCTTGAACAACTTGTCGGTCTGGAAATGCGCGTTAGCCGCAGCCGCGATCTGTTTTTAGCGGTTCAGGATTATCTGCAAGAAAATCTTAGCCAGCCGCTGACCCGCGAATCGGTTGCCAGACGCTTTCATATTACTCCGAACTATCTTTCGCATATATTTCAGAAATCGGGGTCAGTGGGCTTTAATGAATATCTAACCGCCGTGCGGCTGGAAAAAGCGAAGCAACTATTACGCGGTTACGATTTAAAAGTAAAAGAAATTGCGCATAATTGCGGCTTTATCGATAGCAACTATTTTTGCCGGGTGTTTAAACGTAATACCGAACGTTCACCTTCGGAATATCGTCGCCACTGCCGTAGCGCGCAGCAGCGTTAATCATCTCAGGGGAAATAAGAATGGACTGACCCCGCGGAAATATTCCAACGACCTACCACTCCATGGCGACGAGATCAGTGGCGCGGATACTAATGCGTTCGCGGGTAGTGTAATTAGCACAATGTGCTACATCAGCAGCTAATTAACGCATCTCCGCGCCAAATCAATTTTTATCCCAGCTGAGCGGTCAGCTTTTAGCCGCTATGCGCAAAATATCCGCGCCGGGCCAATAATCTCCAGGCGAACCGGAGCGCCTGTTTGCCAGGCGGCCTGGCTGACGGTTTTCAGCACCAGCGGCATTGATTGCCCCGCTACCGTCACCGTCAGCGTCGAGATATGGCCGGCGAAATCGACATCTACGATGCGAAAGGCGCTCTCCTGCGGCCCGCACGGCGACACCCGCAGTTGCTCCGGGCGCAGCATTACGCGTCCGCGGCCGCTGGCGTGAGGATTGTCAGTCGGTAACTCGCCGATGGCGCAACGCGCGCGCCCCTCCGTGAGCTCGGCGTCGAGCACCAGCGCATCGCCAAGAAACAGCGCGGTGGCCTCGTCAACCGGGCGCGAATAGACCTCGAACGGGGTTCCTACCTGAGTAAAACGCCCCTGCCGCATCACCGCGACCTGGCTTGCAAACGACAGCGCCTCCGTCTGATCGTGAGTAACCAGAATCGACGCCACCCCAGCCTCGGCCAGCAGGTCGGCGGTGGCTTTGCGCGTCGCCGCACGCAGCCCGGTATCCAGCGCCGAGAAAGGTTCATCCAGCAGCATCAGCGATGGCCGCTGGGCCAGCGCGCGCGCCAGCGCAACCCGCTGCTGCTGGCCGCCGGAAATTTCATGCGGCCAGTGGCTCGCTAATGTCGAATCTAACGCCACCATTTCCATCAGCGCGGCGACCCGGCGGCGTTTCTCTTCGCGACCGCAATCGAGCCCCCAGGCGATATTGTCCGCGACGTTAAGATGGGGGAACAGCGCCCCTTCCTGCGGCACGAAACCGATCCCACGCTGATGCGCCGGCACAAACACGCCGTCGGCAAACAGGGTGTTGCCCTGCAGAACGATTCGCCCGTGATCCGGGGTTTCAAAACCGGCAAGAATTCGCAGCAGCGTGGTTTTACCGGAACCCGACGGGCCGACAATGGCGGTACGGCTTCCCGGCGCCACGGTCAGATTAAGGTTATCGAGCACCAGCGCGTCGGCGAAAGATTTCGAGATAGAAGACAATTCCAGCATGTTACAACCCTGCAATTTTTTTCGACTGCACATAAAGAACCGCCGTCAGCGGTAGCGAAATCACGATCATCAGCATCGCATAAGGCGCCGCGGCGACGTAGTCGATCTCGCTGGTTAACGCCCAAAAACCGGTCGACAGCGTGCGGGTGCCTAGCGGCGACAGCAGCAACGTCGCGGTAAGCTCGTTGCTCACGCCAAGAAACACCAACGCGGCGCCAGCGGCCGCTCCCGGGGCGGCAAGACGCATGGTGACGCTCCATAAGGCGCGGGCCGGACTGCGCCCAAGGCTACGGGCGACGTTTTCCAGCTCAACTGGCGCCTGGGCGATACCGGCGCGCAGGTTAATTAACGCTCGCGGCATGAACATCAGCAGGTAAGCCAGAAACAGCGTCACTTCGGTCTGATACACCGGGCGGGCATAGTGGATAGTCACCGTCACCAGCGCCAGCGCGGTAACGATACCCGGCAGTGAGCTGGTGATGTAATTACAGCCCTCCAGCAGGCGGAACAGCCGGCGCGGATAACGCACGCCGAGCCAGGCGACAGGAATCGCGCAGGCGGTGGTCAGCAGCGCGCCGCCCGCGCCCAGCATCAGGGTCTGGCGTAGCGAATGCCAGAGATCGGCATGCAGCCAGTTCTCCACCCCGCCGAGCCATAGCCAGCGGCACAGCACCAGCAGCGGGACGCCCATCGCCAGCATCACCAGCGTCAGCAGCAGCAGTTGCGCGGCCCATGCGGCCACGTTCCCCAACGGACGTCGCTTCTGTTCGCGCGCCGCGCCGGCGCCGATGCGCGCGTAGCGCGCTTTACCGCGCGAAACGCTCTCCAGTAGCAGGATCGCCAGGCAGCACAGCGCCAGCACTCCCGCCAGCATATTCGCCGCCGGGCCGCTAAAGGTGGACTGGAACTGGTCATAAATAGCGGTGGTGAAGGTGTCGAAGCGAATCATCACATACAGGCCATATTCCGCCAGCAGATGCAGCGCCACCAGCAGCGCGCCGCCGCAGATAGCCAACCGCAGTTGCGGCAGCACCACGCGGAAGAAAACCTTCCACGGCGGCGTGCCCAACGAGGCGGCAACATCTTCCAGCGTCGGGTCGAGACGACGGAGCACCGCCGCCACCGGCATGTAGATAAAGGGATAGTAGGCCAGCACGGAGAGGAACACCCCGGCGGACAGACCGTGGAGCGAGGGAACCGCGCTGACCCAGGCATAGCTCTGGACAAATGCCGGGATAGCCAGCGGCGCGACAGCCAGCGCCGACCACAGCTGACGCCCGGCAAGCGCGGTGCGTTCAGTAAGCCAGGCCACCGCCACGCCCAATGCGATGCAAATAGGCACCGCCAGCAGCGTCAGCCATAGCGTATTGCTGAGCAGTTCAGCCACCCGCGGGCGAAACACCAGTGCTTTTATGGTCGGCCAGCCGGTCTCAATTCCTACGGCGGCCACAAAACCTAACGGCAGTAACGCCATTAGCGAAAACAGTACAGCTAAGGCAACCATCGGAAATGCAGGACGCCTGCGCTCGGGCAGGCGTCCTGTTTTCTTTCCGAGTACCAGACTCAGAGCAGACATAGATAAATCACTTCAGCATCAAATTACAGCAGGCCCGCCTGGGTCATCAGGTCGATCACTTTCTTGCTATTGAGCGTTGACGGTTCAACCTTCGGCGCATCCAGCTCTTTCAGCGGCGTCAGTTTCGGGTTAGAGGCGGCATTCACGCCCACCGCATATTCGAAGGCGTTATTGGTGCGCAGCTCATCCTGACCCTGCTTGCCGGTGATCCATTTGATAAAGGCCTGCGCCTGCTCTTTATGTTTGCTGGAAGCCAGTACGCCGCCGCCGGAGATACTCACGAAAGCGCCCGGATCCTGATTTTTGAAATAATAAAGTTTGGTGTTTTTGCTGTTCTCGCCGGTTTTCGCCTGGTCGACAAAGCGGTAATAGTGGTAGATCACCCCACCGTCGATTTGACCGGCGTTGACCGCTTTCATTACCGTGCTGTTGCCTTTGTAGGCCACGAAGTTCGTTTTCATCGCCTTCAGCCAGTCGAGGGTCGCTTTTTCACCCTTCAACGCCAGCATGGCGCTGACGATAGCCTGGAAGTCGGCACCCGATGGGGAGGCGGCCCAGCGCCCTTTCCACTCAGGTTTCGCCA
>AGFS01112362.1_pt1 | contig 13597 bp, 18 predicted proteins | sample 305828 | NCBI WGS metagenome assembly AGFS01 (sample SAMN02954281, study PRJNA62041) | ant fungus garden metagenome | biome: terrestrial; feature: Atta colombica fungus garden; material: fungus garden; isolation source: Atta colombica fungus garden top | host: Atta colombica | place: Panama: Gamboa...
TTCGGCGGCCAGCTTCCGGCGACGATAGGGTTAAGGTCCGGTTGCTTCTCCTGCCAGGTGAGGTTCAGCTCACGATTGAGCGATTCATCTTTATTCCCTTCCGTGGTCTGACCGTTTATCTGCGTCAGACGCGCGCGAACGATGGGATAAAAAGCTTCCGGGATCACCTGATGTTCCGCAAGGAACGTTTTCACCGGCTGCACCTGATCCGGCGCGATGTTAATCAGGAAGTAGTTAGGGCTTTCCGGCGGCAACTGCTGCTGCCAGCGATCAAGCAAGTCGCCACGAAGCACCAGCAAAAGCGCCAGTAACATAAAGGAGAGCGAAAACGCCGCCAACTGGCTGAGCGTCGACCACGGCTGGCGCAGCAGGCGATTGACCGCCAGCCGCAGCGGCAGTGCTTTCAGCGTTAAGCGCCTGAGCACGTTGAGCAGCATCCAGCCCAGCACGCCGCACAGCAACGCCAGCACCACCGCCCCGGCCAGCACCGACCACAGAAGCGGGCTACCGCCCATCAACCATGCAAGCAGGCCGATAACCACCAGGCAAATCACCGGAATATAAAACTTCAGCGGCCAGACGCTGGCGACCACGTCGCGCCGCAGCACGCGCAGCGGCTGCGTTGCCAATAGCAGGCGATACGGACGCAGCCCGACCAGCAGCGAAATCACTATCATTGTGCCGATTGCCCACAACCACGGCCAGGCGCTGGCGGAAGGCAGTGCTGCCGGTAAAACCGGTTTGAGCAGAATCAACAATATATGTTCGAACAGCAGCCCCATCGCGCCGCCGGTTATCACTGCCAACGTGAGCAGCAACAGCCACTGGCCAATAATCAGCTTGCGTAACTGCGCCCGCCCGGCGCCAAGGGTTTTGAGGATTGCCACCAGGTCATAACGGCTGCGGCAGTAGTGCCCCATCGCCACGCGACTGCCGCCACCGCCAGCAGCAACGTTAACAGCGCGGAAAGCAGCAGGAACTGCTGCGAACGTTCGAGGGATTTGCCCAACGCGCCTTCGTCCTGCTCCAGGCCATACCAACGATGCTCAGGCTTCAGTTGTGGTAGCAGCCATTTTTCATAGCTCGCCAGCTGTTCTGGCGTGCCGCCAAACTTGTAGCGCCAGCTCACGCGGCTGCCAGGCTGCACTGCCCCGGTTTTATCGACGTCCGCCATGTTCATCATCAGGCGTGGCGCCATCTGGAAAGGGTTGAAGCCCGCATCCGGCTCCTGAACGATTTCCCCGGCGATGCGCAGCGTGGCATCACCGACGTCAATTTCATCGCCTGTCTTCAGGTTTAACAACGCCAGCAAACGCGGGGCCAGCAACACGGTGCCGGGCTGCGGCTTCACCCCCTCCGGTTTGGTTTGCAGCGTGCCGTACATCGGATAAACACTGTCTACGGCTTTGACGTCAGCGAGCTGCGGCGTGTTCCCCGCCCAGGTCATGGTCGAGAAGCTCACCTGCTCGCCAACCTTTAGCCCCTCTTCTCGCGCTTTATCCAGCCAGGCGGCGGGCACTTCACGCGAGCTACGCAGCGCCCTGTCGCCTGCCATATATTCACGGCTTTGCTGACTTAAGCCTTTTTCCATACGATCGCTGATGCTGCCGAGCGCCAGCACGCAGGCCACCGCCAGGCTTAACGCCAGCCAGACAATCAGCAGCGACGGCGAGCGCCACTCCCGCCAGAACCAGCGTGCAATCATGCTTCCTCCCGCAATTCACCGTCCACGAGACGCAAACGTCTGTCGCAGCGCGCCGCCAGCTGCGGATCGTGGGTGACAAGAATGAGCGTCGTGCCGTGTTCACGGTTGAGAGAGAAAAGCAGGTCGGCTATTTTATCGCCGGTCTGCCTGTCGAGGTTTCCGGTAGGTTCATCGGCGAAGAGGAGATCCGGGCGACCATTAAACGCGCGCGCCAGCGCCACGCGCTGCTGTTCACCGCCCGAAAGCTGTGCCGGAAGATGATGCAGACGCTTGCCAAGGCCAAGCTGTTCAAGCAACGCTTTCGCGCCGCCCCGGCTCTGGCTGTCGCTTTCGCCACGCAGCAGCGCCGGAAGTTCAACGTTTTCCAGCGCGTTGAGCGTCGGGATCAACATAAAAGACTGGAAAACAAAGCCCACATGCTGCGCGCGTAAACGTGCCCGCGCTTCTTCATCCAGCGCCGTCAGCGATTGCCCGAGCAGCTTTACATCGCCGCCGCTGCCGTCATCCAGCCCGGCCAGAATCGCCAGCAACGTCGACTTGCCTGAACCCGACTCGCCAATCAGGGCGATGGTCTGCGCCGGTTTGACAATCAGGTTAACTCCGGTAAGGATGGAAAGCTCATGCTCTCCCTGACCGACGGATTTCTTAAGATGATGAACTTCAAGCACGTTTTCCGCTGGCATTTGCCCGTCCTGTTTTTGATTCTGTTAAGCTTCCGCGCCGTCGCCGCAGACACGTTGTTGATCCTCGGCGATAGCCTGAGCGCGGGATATCGTATGGCCGCCAATACGGCCTGGCCTGCCCTGCTCAACAGCAAATGGCAGCCAAAAACAGAGGTGATTAACGCCAGTATCAGCGGCGACACCTCGGCACAGGGGCTGGCGCGCCTGCCTGCGTTGTTGAAACAGCATAAACCACGCTGGGTGCTGGTTGAGCTGGGCGGCAATGATGGCCTGCGCGGCTTCCAGCCTCAGCAAACCGAGCAAACGCTACGCACCATTCTGCAACAAATTAAAGCGGCCAACGCCGAGCCGTTGTTAATGCAAATTCGCCTGCCCGCAAACTACGGACGCCGCTATAATGAGGCCTTTAGCGCGATTTATCCGCAGCTTGCCCAGGAATTCACTATCCCACTGCTGCCCTTCTTTATGGAAGAGGTTTATCTCAAACCGCAGTGGATGCAGGATGATGGTATTCACCCCAATCGTGACGCCCAACCGTTTATCGCCGACTGGATGGCGACACGCCTGGCACCACTAGTTAATCACGACTCCTGAATATAAAGGGGCGCTCTCAGGTAAAGTTATGCAAAAAACGGTTTTAATTACAGGATGTTCAAGCGGTATTGGTCTGGAAAGCGCCCTTGAGCTGAAGCGCCAGGGATTTCGCGTGCTGGCGGCCTGCCGCAACCCTGCCGACGTCGCGCGGATGAACGGGATGGGGCTTATTGGTATTGAGCTGGACCTCGATGACCCTGCAAGCGTAGACCGTGCCGCCGATGAGGTTATCGCCCTGACCGGCAATCGCCTGTTTGGCCTGTTTAATAACGCCGGTTTTGGCGTCTACGGCCCGCTCAGCACCCTTACCCGGACACAGCTCGAACAGCAATTTTCCGCCAACTTTTTCGGCGCGCATCAGCTGACACAGCGTCTTCTTCCGGCGATGATCCCGCATGGTGAAGGCCGCATCGTGATGACGTCGTCGGTAATGGGGCTTATCTCTACGCCCGGTCGCGGCGCCTATGCCGCCAGCAAATATGCGCTTGAGGCGTGGTCCGACGCGCTACGCATGGAGCTGCACACCACGGGCATAAAAGTGAGCCTGATTGAGCCTGGCCCGATTCGTACACGCTTCACCGACAACGTGAATCAAATCGAGCAGGATAAACCGGTCGAGAACCCCGGCATTGCCGCGCGGTTTACCCTGGGCCCGGACGCGGTCGTGGAAAAAGTGCGTCACGCCTTTATCAGCGACAAACCCAAACTACGTTATCCGGTGACGCTGGTGACCCACGCCGTTGGCTGGCTGAAGCGCCTGCTCCCGGCCCGCGCGATGGACAAAATTTTACGCGGCTAAGTTGAAGGCGGGCTTCGCGCCCCCATGTAATAGTCAAATCGACAAAAGAGAGTGGCTCATGTCCGTACAGAATATCGTCAATATTACCGAAGCTAACCTGCACCAGACGCTGGAACAGTCCGTCACGACGCCGATTCTGTTCTATTTCTGGTCTGAACGCAGCCAACATTGTCTGGAGCTGACGCCGGTTCTGGAAAGCCTGGCCGCGCAGTACAACGGTCAGTTTATTCTGGCAAAGGTAGACTGTGACGCAGAACAGATGGTGGCCTCACAGTTCGGCCTGCGCGCTATCCCAACGGTGTACCTGTTCCAGAATGGTCAACCGGTGGACGGTTTCCAGGGCCCGCAGCCGGAAGAAGCCATTCGCGCCCTGCTCGATAAAGTTCTGCCGCGTGAGGAAGAGCTGAAAGCCCAGCAGGCAATGGAACTGATGCAGGAAGGCAACTATGCCGACGCGCTGCCGCTGCTGAAAGATGCGTGGTCCATGTCGAATCAGGATAGCCAGATTGGCCTGCTGCTGGCAGAAACGCAGATCGCGCTGAACCGTTCTGAAGACGCGGAAGCCGTACTGAAAACCGTGCCATTGCAGGATCAGGACACCCGTTATCAGGGTCTGCTGGCGAAAATTGAACTGCTGAAACAGGCCGCTGATACGCCGGAAATTCAGCAGTTACAACAGCAAGTTGCACAGAACCCGGAAGATGCGGCGCTGGCCTCGCAGCTGGCGCTACAACTGCATCAGGTAGGCCGTAACGAAGAAGCGCTGGAGCTGCTGTTCAGCCATCTGCAAAAAGACCTCGGCGCGGCTGATGGCCAGGCACGTAAAATGCTGCAGGAGATCCTCGCAGCATTAGGCACCGGCGATGCGCTGGCGTCGAAGTATCGCCGTAAGTTGTATTCGCTGCTGTACTGATTGATTGCCGGATGGCGCTGACGCTTATCCGGCCTACATATTCGCATGTCTGTAGGCCGGATAAGGCGCAGCCGCCATCCGGCTTTTTCTCACATCTTCTTCAACTGCGAAACCACCAGCTGATGGCGTGAATTGTAGAATTTCCGGTATGTGAGATAGCAGGCAATAATCGTTGACAGGCTGGCAGTAGACAGCAGCATAAACGTCACCATTATCTGGTACTTAATCGCTTTTACCGGGTCAATCCCCGCAAAAATCAGCCCTGACATCATTCCTGGTAAACTCACCAACCCAACCGTTTTTGCCGAATCCACCGTGGGGATCAGCGATGCACGAATGCTTTCGCGAATTAATCGCGCTGAGGCCATCTTAGGCGTCGCGCCCAGGCTGAGTTTCTCCTGAATCTGCTGCTGTTCCGCGCTAAAGCGCTGCCCAAGATTGTTGTAACACAGCCCCACCGCCACCATCGCATTGCCGGCAATCATCCCGGAAATGGGGATCACCTGCATCGGTGTAAATTCAATCGAGCCCGAAAAGACCAGTACTGCCAGCGTTAACCCGGCCCCGGTGGTGATGGCGATAAACGACGAAACAAACGCTTTGCTGATGTATTTACTGCGTTTTTGCGCGTTGTAAGCAGCGTTAAAACAGATAAACAGCACCATCAGCAGCGTCAGAATCGCGTGGTTAACGTTGAATATATACTTCAGCACATAGCCGACAATAATAAGCTGCACAACCGCCCGGCAAATACTCCAGATAATATCTTTTTCCAGCGCCAGTTTTTCCCGGTAGCTCACCACAATGGCCACCAGCACTAATACCATAGAGAGTGCCAGTGACTCATTGGTTATGGCGTGTTCATTCATCGGTGGCCTCCTGCATATCCTTTCCTGAGAGCGGTAATGTAATAACATCATCCGCATGTTCTATTTCATCTTTATCGTGGGTGACCCACAGCACGGCGATATTTTTTTCCCGAACATAGCGATGAATAATATCGTTCACGTTATGCTTATTTTCTTCATCAAGCGCGCTGGTAATTTCATCCAGTAATAAAACGTCCGGCAAAAACTGTAGGTTGCGGATCAGGGAAATACGCTGCTTTTCACCGCCAGAAAGATCGTTTATTGACTTTGACAACGTTTCTTCCGGTAAGCCAAACCGTGTCAGGAACGCCAGGAAGGTATCCGGCTCCGTGCGTTTATCACGAATCTGCCAGGGGAAAATCAGGTTGTCATAGACCGTTTCGCCAAACAAAGCGGGCGTTTGCGCGCAGTAGGAAACCTGCTGGCGGTACTGCTCAGGCGACAGGGTAGTGTAATCCTGGCCTTTAAACTGAATCGTCCCTGCGCTCGGGCTTAATAGCGAGGCGATGATTTTTAATAATGTACTTTTACCACAGCCCGAAGGGCCAGTTATCAGCTTAAACTCACCCGGCGCAATGCTGAAATTGATATCGTTTAACACCTGCCGTTCACCGATGCGATAACCCACGCCGGATAATCGCAGAATCGCGTTGTCTTCCTTCATGATTATTTGAAACTCCTGCTCGAACTGATAGACACAGTGTAACGATATTTGTGCAGGAGGAGTTAATCGAAAATAATTTATTTTCCGCAGCACAATAAAAAAGGCGCTCACCGACCATATCGGTAAACGCCCTTTCTAGTACCCTGTGTAACGCTTATTCACTGCCGTCAGGAAAGTTTTCTTTTAAGTATTCCAGAACGTTTTTATTGACCTTGTGTTCTGTGAATTTATAGCCTTTCCAGTACTCCGGCTGCTCGAGGTAGACTTCGGGCGGAATGGTGAAGTCACTTAACACCATCCATTCAGCAAACAGCTCTGGGTTTCGTTTCTGTACTAGTTGCAGCAACATTATCAATGACATAGCAGAGGCAGGGACATTAACCGAACCATCTAAATATTTATGTATAGTAGAACGGTTGGCCCTGAACAGTATCGGCAAGATAGCTTTATCTAGCCCCATTTCTTCAAATATCTTCGCAAAATCATTCATTTACATGAATCCCTACCGGTTTCAAGACACCTCAAAATTGAGATTAATCAAAGAAACGTATTTTACCACATTTTGGCACCACAAACATTAGGCATTCAGAAACACAGATTCATTTGTGTGATTAATCAAAAGCTTACTTTTCTTTACAAAACAACTATCACATCAACAAAACCAAATATGTTTCCATTGAAAACCTAAAACATAACCATTAGAAACTATTGGCGTAAAAACTGCAAAATACCGTGCTTTACTTAACATTTAATGCGGCGTAGATTCCACACTACCGAAACGATATTTGATTCTATTAGAAATCAATATCTTTTCTTTAGGAAACTTTTTCACCATTTATTTTTAAAGAGAAATTAACATGATGATGGTAACGACGCGCTCTGTACTGGCTATGCTGATTGGCAGCCTTTGTGTAACTTCCGCATATGCTGCAAGTTCAGATTTCCCTGGAGGCATTGAAGATCAGGTCGCTCAAAATAGCGAAAGTATTGCAGCTCAGGACTCAATCCTTAAAGCTCATCACGATGCATTTGTAGCAACAGGTGAGGCACTCGCGAGCATTAAAACCGATATCAGCGATAACAAAACGACACTTCTCGAACATCACAGTGCGCTGGTTGCCGCAGGCAATGAGATTAACGAGGTCAAACATAATGTTGCTAACATGGGCAGTTCGGTGTACATGCAGCATCAGGCGCTGGTAGCCGCCGGTAATGAAATCAATACGCTGAAAACTGATGTCAAAGAGACACAGACAGCAAACGAAAATCAGCAACACTTTATTGCGCGTAACACGAAAAATATTGCTGCAGTTCAAAAAACGATCTCCGAAATGGGAGATGTAGAGAGTGCTAAAACGTTATCAAGGTATGGTTAATGCCAGAAATAATGCGGAGCAAGAAGCCCTACAGCAGGAGGTTAAGACATTATCTGTGTCAATTCCTCAGCCCAATGTTGACCATACAAAAGAGATAGCGTCGAACAGTAAAGCTATCGAGAAAACTCACTCAACCCTGACGACATTGACTCAAAACAGCAACAAGACAAAGCGTTATGGAGCCAAAAAATTCAGACGCTGGCAACTGACACAACGAATTCGATCGCGCGCGATCGCCAGCAGATCGTCAGCACTCAGCAACGCGTGGACTCCAATGCCGCGCAGCTGAGCAAACTGAACAGTAATTTCAGCAGCCTGAAGCACACCGTTGACGAAAATAAACATGAAGCTGCGGCCGGCTCCTCCTCCGCAATGGCGCAGGCAAACATTCCTCAAGTACTGAATGGTCAGACTGTTGCCGTCGGTGCGGGTGTTGGCGGCTATGACGGCGAATCCGCTATCGCGGTCGGCGTTTCCTTCCGTGCCGCAGAAAGCGTCACCGTAAAAGCTACCGTCAGCGATGATTCTCAGCAGAACGTCGGCTATGGCGCGGGTGTCTCTGTAGGCTGGTAATCCATCAAACATTAAGGCGCTCCGCAGGGCGCCTTAATGTTTAACATACATAGTACTCAATAGGTTTTAATGATGAACATAATGAAAAAAATGAAGACATTAACACTGCTGGCCTTCGTGCTGCTCGCAGGTTGCTCATCATCTGCCTCCCGAATGGCGGAGTGTCAGGCACAGGGAATTTCCCGCAATACCTGTTATCTTGCCGAGCAAAACAGACAAGCGGCTATCCTTGGCGCCTCCCAAGCACAAGCTTATAAAAACGCCAGCGAGGCCAATGACGAGTCAGGTAATAAACATCATCATCACGCGAGACAATATGGCCAGGCTGCGCATAAAAACCACATTTATAAGGGATATGGTGTGGCGTTCCGAATGAGCAGCAAAAATTTTGCTTACCTGAATGATTCGTTATGCGCTATTGATGAAGACAATACCGACGCCACAACCTATCAGAGCGGCCTTTATAATGTCATTGTCTATCATCGCACCGGTAAAGTGGCGTTGATGAGACAGGGGCAATTCCAGGGATATTTAAAATGATCTCTCGCCAGGAGGGGGTCATACAGGCCGTTATTATCGCCGCGTTTATATTCGCCCTCCTGCAAGTGGTACTGTTAACACTGCTCATCCACGCAATTAATGTTAACAATGAAGTACATGAAGCTGTTTATCAGTCGAATAAACGGCTGATTGGAGAGGTACAACAGTTGCTCACACTTCCCGAAATGTTAAAAAAATAATAATACTGTCTGCATAATGTTCCCCTCTTTTTACTACCGGTTTTGAGAGGGGCTTTTTAAAACACACTTAGTTGTTCTTTTAAAATGTCCTGTTCCGGACTTAGGGTATAAAGTGACGTAATATCGAAATCTGGCAGGCGAATTTCGTCGCAGTAGCCGATATACTTAACGTCAGCAGCGATATCTTATCGCTTAGATAAACGGACGGTATAACAGGAGGTTTCATGCTGATATTTATCCCTATCATGATTTTTGTCGTGCTGGTGGTCGTTGCCGCTGGCGTCAAAATCGTTCCCCAGGGCTATCAATGGACGGTCGAACGTTTTGGACGCTACACCAATACGCTTCAGCCTGGGCTTAGCCTTGTCGTGCCCTTCATGGACAGAATTGGCCGTAAGATCAACATGATGGAGCAGGTTTTAGATATTCCGTCTCAGGAAGTTATCTCCAAAGATAACGCCAACGTCACCATTGATGCAGTCTGTTTTATTCAGGTCATTGATGCACCCAAGGCCGCCTATGAGGTGAGCAACCTGGAACTGGCGATCATTAACCTGACGATGACCAATATTCGTACCGTGCTGGGTTCTATGGAGCTTGATGAAATGCTCTCCCAGCGCGACAGCATCAACACGCGTCTGCTGCATATCGTTGATGAGGCCACCAATCCATGGGGCATTAAAGTCACCCGTATCGAAATCCGCGATGTTCGCCCGCCCGCAGAACTGATTGCGTCGATGAACGCCCAGATGAAAGCCGAACGTACTAAACGCGCCTATATTCTGGAGGCCGAAGGTATTCGTCAGGCGGAAATCGTTAAAGCCGAAGGGGAAAAACAGTCGAAGATCCTCAAGGCGGAAGGTGAACGTCAGTCGGCCTTCCTCGAGGCGGAAGCGCGTGAACGTTCCGCAGAAGCAGAAGCGCGTGCAACCAAAATGGTGTCCGAAGCCATTGCCGCCGGCGATATTCAGGCGGTGAACTACTTCGTCGCACAGAAATACACCGAAGCGCTGCAACAGATCGGTACCTCCAGTAACAGCAAAGTGGTCATGATGCCTCTGGAAGCCAGCAGCCTGATGGGCTCTATTGCGGGCGTGGCCGAACTGATCAAAGACAGCGCCAACGAACGGAAAAGATAATGGTCGAGATGATTCTGGCTCATCCGCATATTTTCTGGTTAAGCCTGGGCGGCCTGTTGCTGGCCGCCGAGATGCTGGGCGGCAACGGTTATCTGCTGTGGAGCGGCGTTGCCGGGGTGATCACCGGGCTGCTGACCTGGGTTCTGCCCGTCAGTTGGGAGTGGCAGGCAGTAATATTCTGTATCCTGACGCTGCTGGCGGCGTGGCTGTGGTCAAAATGGCTGGCGCGCCAGGTTAAAGAGCAGAAACCCGCAGACAGTCAGCTTAATCAACGCGGGCAACAACTTGTGGGGCAGCGTTTTACGCTCGATGCCGCACTGGTTAACGGGCGTGGGCAGGTTCGGGTTGGCGATAGTGCCTGGCCCGTTACTGCTGATGACGATTTTCCTGCGGGGTCAAAAGTTGAAGTCATTGCGGTAGAGGGCATTACGCTACGCGTTCGTCTCTGTGATCAGGCAAAACATTAAGCCTGCTTTTTATGCTGGCAGCAGCCCGAAAGATGGTCGATTATCGGGCAATCCACGCCGTCATCACCCGGGCAGGACGCCGCCAGCGCCAGAAGCTGATCGCGCATCGCTTGCAAGTCGCTGATATGTTTTTCAATTTCAGCGACTTTTTGCAGGGTATGCGCCTTCACATCCGCGCTGTGCCGTTTCGGGTCATTGAAAAGCGTTACCAACTCGCCACACTCTTCGAGATTAAATCCTACCTGCCGTGCCTGACGTAACAGCGTAAATTCATCAATATGTTTTTGCGTGTAGCTACGGTAACCGTTCTCGCTGCGCAGCGGCGGCGTCACCAGCCCCTTCTCTTCATAAAAGCGAATGGCTTTACTGGTTAAGCCGGTTTTTTTGGCAACATCGCTGATGTTCATCCTTTTCTCCGAATGCAGTGATACCAATCGGCCTAGTATAACCCACTCCGCCCATCCTGCCGCAATGTGGGTAACAGTTGATACAAATCAAAAGAGCCCGCCGTTTTACACTTTCTTCGTAGACGACATCCGTATTAATAAAATATAAATGCAAATGATTTTAATTATCATTCAATAACCGGATGTTGAATATCAATGACATTGAATACCGTCGGTGAGCTGGATCTCACCCCCTACTTCGCACTGGAGGGCAATCAGCCCTTTAAGGATCGACGGGCAACGATGCCCTGGCGCGGCGCGGTCCCCATCGCGAAGGAGCAGATGGCGCAGACCTGGCAGCAGCTCTTAAGCCAGGTTGCACCGCCGCGTAAACGCCTGCTCTATCTTCATATCCCTTTCTGCGCCACGCACTGTACTTTCTGTGGCTTCTACCAGAATCGCTATCAGGAGGAGAGTTGCGCCCACTATACGGATGCGCTGCTGCGCGAAATTGAGCAGGAGGCAGATAGCGTACTGCATCAATCCGCCCCCATTCATGCGGTCTATTTCGGCGGCGGTACGCCCTCTGCCCTTTCTGCACATGACCTGGCCCGTATTATCACCACGCTGCGCGAACGTTTGCCACTGGCACCGGATTGTGAAATCACCATCGAAGGGCGGATCCTGAATTTTGATGATGACCGCATCGATGCCTGTCTGGATGCAGGAGCCAACCGTTTTTCTATTGGTATTCAGTCATTTAATAGCAAAATCCGCAAGAAAATGGCGCGTACCTCTGACGGCCCTACCGCGATCGCGTTTATGGAAAAGCTGGTGCGACGCGATCGTGCAGCAGTGGTGTGCGATCTGCTGTTTGGTCTTCCGGATCAGGACGCCGCGCTGTGGGGCCAGGATCTCGCTATCGCGGGTGATATCGGTCTTGATGGCGTTGACCTTTATGCCCTGAATCTGCTGCCCAATACTGCGTTGGCTAAGGCGGTGGAAAATGGCCGAACCACGATCCCTTCTCCGGCTGAACGTCGCGACCTCTATTTACAGGGGCATGAGTTTATGGAGCGCGCAGGCTGGCGCTGTATCAGCAACAGCCATTGGGCGCGGACAACCCGCGAACGTAACCTTTATAACCTGTTGATTAAGCAGGGAGCCGATTGCCTTGCGCTTGGTTCTGGCGCGGGCGGTTCAGTTAACGGCTACTCCTGGATGGTCGAACGCAATCTTGACGCCTGGCACGCCGCCGTTGAGGCCGGGCAGAAGCCACTCATGATGATGATGCGGACCGCCGAACACGGTTTTCAGTGGCGACATACATTACAGGCTGGCGTAGAAATCGCCCGGGTACCACTCGATGAACTGACCCCGCATAGCAAAAAACTGCTACCGCTTCTGGCACAGTGGCACAACGCCGGACTGACGCTCGACGCCTCAACCTGCCTGCGTCTTACCCACGAAGGGCGTTTCTGGGCCAGCAATATTTTGCAGTCTCTTGATGAATTAATTCAGCAGCTTAACGCGCCGCGTATTGCGGTAGAAAACCAATAAGGGAGTAACCTATGAGCCATGTTTCTTTGCAGGATCTTTTGAAAACGGAACCGGACGGCACGCTGGAAGCCATTGCGACGCAATATAAAACCACGCTGCTGGATGTCGTCCAGAATCTGCCGAACGCAACGCTGGTCTGCGGCGATAAGTTTGATACCGTCTGGCAGAGCGTTGTTGATTGGGGCAAAGTCACGACGCTGGTCCATACTTCAGACGTGATCCTCGAATTTAGCGGCGACCTGCCTTCCGGCTTCCATCGCCACGGCTACTTTAACCTGCGCGGAAAACACGGCATGAGCGGCCATATTAAAGCGGAAAACTGCACGCATATCGCGCTCATTGAGCGCAAGTTCATGGGCATGGATACGGCATCAATTTTGTTCTTCAACGCGGCGGGAAGCGCGATGCTCAAGATATTCCTGGGACGTGACGATCATCGTCAACTGTTGGCCGATCAGGTTACGGCATTCCGTATGCTTGCGGCCACGTTGAAAGGAGATGCCGAATGAGCCCGTGGTTAATTTTCGGCGCGGGCGGTAGCGGCGTTGGCGCGCTAATGCTGGCTCACGCGTTGAATGAAAGACGCCCGGTGTATGCCGTGATACGCAAGCCGGATGTCGCCGAGCGACTTACACAACAGGGCGTCACCGTGTTCACCGGCGATGCCTGTAACACCGAGCTGGTTACCCTCGCCTGTGAGGCGGCAGGTGCAAACGCCACTATTTTGTCATCCATAGGCGGTACACAGGAGTATCTCGCGCACCGCACAGTGATTGATGCCGCAGAAAAAGCGGGACTTTCGCGCATGATTCTGGTGACGTCGTTAGGCTGCGGCGATAGCTGGCGCTGGCTCTCTCCCCGCGCACGCAGCGGCATTTGGTCAGTCGGTTCGCGAGAAATCGCTGGCCGAAAGCTGGCTGCAAACCAGCACGCTCGATTACGCCATCCTTCGCCCCGGCGGCCTGTTGACGGGCGACGCGACAGGTAATGCACAGCGTTTCCAGAACAGAGAGGTGCACGGTTTCGTGATGCGCGCGGATGTCGCCGCACATGCGGCAGAGCTGGCCAATACGTCTGAACTCCACCAGCAGATTTACAGTCTGGTTGACCCCGAACTGAAACCCGCCCG
>AGFS01119563.1_pt1 | contig 13557 bp, 9 predicted proteins | sample 305828 | NCBI WGS metagenome assembly AGFS01 (sample SAMN02954281, study PRJNA62041) | ant fungus garden metagenome | biome: terrestrial; feature: Atta colombica fungus garden; material: fungus garden; isolation source: Atta colombica fungus garden top | host: Atta colombica | place: Panama: Gamboa ...
ATCGGTACAGAACTCAGGACGGGCATAAAACACTTCGCCGCCGCGTTTGCTCATCATTTCCGCTAGCTTCGCGCGCAGCGTACGGTTAGCGCTCACGCCCCCCGCCATCACCAGACGCTTAAAGCCGGTTTGCTCCAGCGCGCGGCGGCATTTAATCATCAGCGTATCGACAACCGCGTCTTCAAATGCGCGGGCGATATCGGCACGGGTTTGCTCATCGTCGCCGTTGTTACGAATGGTATTGGCGGCGAAGGTTTTCAGACCGGAGAAGCTGAAATCGAGCCCCGGACGATCGGTCATCGGCCGCGGGAAAACGAAGCGGCCTTCGGTGCCCTGAGACGCCATTTTCGATAGCATCGGCCCGCCGGGATAATCCAGCCCCAACAGTTTCGCCGTCTTATCAAAGGCTTCGCCAGCGGCATCGTCGATTGACTCGCCCAGCAGTTCATACTGACCAATACCGGTGACGCTAATCAGCTGGGTGTGACCGCCGGAAACCAGCAGAGCGACGAACGGGAACGCCGGCGGATTATCTTCCAGCATCGGCGCCAGCAGGTGTCCTTCCATATGGTGTACCGGGATCGCCGGCACGTTCCAGGCGAACGCCAGCGAGCGGCCAACGGTCGCGCCGACCAACAGCGCGCCCACCAGGCCAGGGCCTGCCGTATAAGCAACGGCATCAATATCTTTCGCCGTCAGGCCCGCTTCTTTGAGCGCCGCCTGGATCAGCGGAACGGTTTTACGCACGTGGTCGCGCGACGCCAGTTCAGGCACCACACCGCCGTAGTCAGCATGTAATTTCACCTGACTATACAGCTGGTTGGCTAACAGACCTTGTTTATCGTCGTAAATAGCGATGCCGGTTTCATCGCAGGATGTTTCAATTCCCAGTACACGCATGAGTTGTTTTACCTCGTTTCAATACCGCGCAGTGTAGGACCAATGACCGGCGATGTAAAACTTTGCTCACCCCTGGTGTTCTCTTCGTGTATACTCCTCACCCTTATAAAAGTCCCCTTTCAAAAAAGGCGCCGGTGCTTTACAAAGCAGCAGTAGTTGCAGTAAAATTCCGCACCATTTTGAAATAAGCTGGCATTGCGGCCAGCGGCAAACCGAATTAATCAAAGGTGAGAGGCACATGCCGGTAATTAAAGTACGTGAAAACGAGCCGTTCGACGTAGCTCTGCGTCGCTTCAAGCGTTCCTGCGAAAAAGCAGGTGTTCTGGCGGAAGTTCGTCGTCGTGAGTTCTATGAAAAACCGACTACCGAACGTAAGCGCGCTAAAGCTTCTGCAGTGAAACGTCACGCGAAGAAACTGGCTCGCGAAAACGCACGCCGCACTCGTCTGTACTAATCTGTTGAGAGCGAAGCTCTCAATTCAGACCGAGTTGTAGTTGTAAGGCCGTGCTTCCGAAAGGAATGCGCGGCTTATTTTCGTTTATGCATTAGCAGATACACGAGATCGTTCAAACTGTCTTCAGGCGACATATAGAGGCCGTTTGCAGGATGCAGTGTATAGATTACGGGGCATATGGCTGGACGAATCCCACGCGTATTTATCAATGACCTGCTGGCGCGCACCGACATCATCGATCTGATCGACGCTCGGGTGAAGCTGAAAAAGCAGGGCAAGAATTATCACGCGTGTTGTCCGTTCCATAACGAAAAAACCCCCTCCTTCACCGTCAACGGTGAAAAGCAGTTTTACCATTGCTTCGGCTGCGGTGCGCACGGCAACGCCATCGACTTCCTGATGAACTACGACAAGCTCGAGTTCGTCGAAACCGTCGAAGAGCTGGCCGCCATGCACAACCTTGAAGTGCCCTATGAAGCAGGTAATGGACCGAGCCAGATAGAACGGCATCAGCGGCAGAATCTTTATCAACTGCTGGACGGTCTGAACACGTTTTACCAACAGTCTCTGAACCAACCCGCCGCCGAACCCGCGCGCCAGTATCTGGCAAAACGCGGCTTAAGCAGCGAGGTGATTACCCGCTTCGCAATAGGCTTCGCTCCCCCAGGCTGGGATAACGTTTTAAAACGTTTTGGCGGCAATCAGGAAAACCGCCAGTCGCTTATTGATGCGGGCATGCTGGTCACCAACGATCAGGGGCGCAGTTACGACCGCTTCCGCGAACGGGTGATGTTCCCGATTCGCGATAAGCGAGGCCGGGTGATTGGTTTTGGCGGGCGCGTGCTGGGCGATGCGCTGCCAAAGTACCTGAACTCCCCGGAGACCGATATTTTCCATAAAGGCCGCCAGCTGTACGGCCTGTATGAAGCGCAGCAGGATAACGCCGAACCTCAGCGTCTGCTGGTGGTCGAAGGCTATATGGACGTCGTTGCGCTGGCGCAGTACGGCATTAATTATGCCGTGGCCTCGCTGGGCACCTCGACGACCGCCGACCATATTCAGCTGTTGTTCCGGGCGACCAATCAGGTCATCTGCTGTTACGACGGCGACCGGGCAGGCCGCGACGCGGCATGGCGCGCGCTGGAAACGGCGCTGCCGTATATGACCGATGGCCGCCAGCTGCGTTTTATGTTTTTACCTGACGGCGAAGACCCGGATACGCTGGTGCGTAAAGAGGGCAAAGAGGCGTTTGAAGCGCGGATGGAGCAGGCACAGCCGCTCTCCACGTTTTTATTCAATAGTCTGATGCCGCAGGTCGACCTGAGCACTCCGGACGGGCGCGCGCAGCTGAGCACGCTGGCGCTGCCGCTGATTACCCAGGTGCCGGGCGAAACGCTGCGCATCTATTTGCGTCAGGAGCTGGGCAACAAACTGGGCATTCTGGATGACGCCCAGCTTGAACGTTTAATGCCGAAACAGGCGGAAAATAGCGCTCCGCGCCCGGCGCCGCAGCTAAAACGCACTACCATGCGTATACTTATAGGGTTACTGGTGCAGAACCCCGATCTGGCGCCGCTGGTTCCGCCCTTAGCCGGTCTGGATCAGCAGAAGATGCCAGGGCTTGGTTTATTCAGCGAACTGGTCAATACGTGTCTGGCGCAGCCAGGTCTGACCACCGGGCAACTTTTAGAGCAGTATCGCGGGACAAATGAAGCGGCAACCCTTGAAAAACTGTCGATGTGGGACGATATAGCAGATAAGGATATCGCTGAACAAACCTTCACCGACTCGCTCAACCATATGTTTGACTCACTGCTGGAACTGCGACAAGAAGAGTTGATAGCTCGCGATCGCACACATGGTTTAAGCAGTGAGGAGCGCCGGGAACTCTGGACTATCAGCCAGGAACTGGCCAAAAAATGAATTTAACGGCTTAAGTGCCGAATATCGATCGGGAAGCCCCCGACAGCCGCGCTGAGGCGCAGCGGCAATAATATAAGTACGCCCTCGCTTTAAATGTTGGCAGTTCGTCTGCCTGCACCAATCAAACGAATTAAGTGTGGATACCGTCTTATGGAGCAAAACCCGCAGTCACAGCTGAAGCTTCTTGTCCAACGTGGTAAGGAGCAAGGCTATCTGACCTATGCCGAGGTCAATGACCATCTGCCGGAAGATATCGTCGACTCCGATCAGATCGAAGACATCATCCAAATGATCAACGACATGGGTATTCAGGTGATGGAAGAAGCACCGGATGCCGATGATCTGCTGCTTGCTGAAACCTCCAATAATACCGATGAAGACGCAGAAGAAGCGGCGGCACAGGTGCTGTCGAGCGTTGAATCTGAAATTGGCCGTACGACCGACCCGGTGCGCATGTACATGCGCGAAATGGGTACCGTTGAACTGCTGACCCGTGAAGGCGAAATCGACATCGCTAAACGCATCGAAGACGGGATCAACCAGGTCCAGTGCTCCGTTGCGGAATATCCGGAAGCCATCACCTATCTGCTGGAGCAGTACGACCGCGTTGAAGCTGAAGAAGCTCGCCTGTCTGACCTGATCACCGGCTTCGTCGATCCGAACGCTGAAGAAGATATGGCGCCGACCGCCACTCACGTCGGTTCAGAGCTGTCTCAGGAAGAGATGGACGACGACGAAGATGAAGAAGAAGATGACGACGACGACAACAGCGATGACGATAACAGCATCGATCCGGAGCTGGCCCGCGAGAAATTCGCCGAGCTGCGCACCCAGTACGAGCTGACTCGCGACACCATCAAAGCGAAAGGCCGCAGCCACGCCGCCGCGCAGGAAGAGATCCTCAAGCTGTCCGAGGTCTTCAAACAGTTCCGCCTGGTGCCGAAACAGTTCGATTACCTGGTCAACAGCATGCGCAGCATGATGGATCGCGTTCGTACTCAAGAACGTATCATCATGAAGCTGTGCGTTGAACAGTGCAAAATGCCGAAGAAAAACTTCATCACCCTGTTCACCGGCAACGAAACCAGCGAAACCTGGTTCAACGCCGCCGTGGCGATGAACAAGCCTTGGTCCGAAAAACTGCATGACGTTAAAGAAGACGTTCAGCGCGGCCTGCAGAAACTGCAGCAGATTGAAGAAGAAACCGGCCTGACCATCGAGCAGGTTAAAGATATCAACCGTCGCATGTCCATCGGCGAAGCGAAAGCCCGTCGTGCGAAGAAAGAGATGGTTGAAGCGAACTTACGTCTGGTTATTTCTATCGCCAAGAAATACACCAACCGCGGTCTGCAGTTCCTCGACCTGATTCAGGAAGGCAACATCGGCCTGATGAAAGCGGTAGATAAGTTTGAATACCGTCGTGGTTACAAGTTCTCCACCTACGCCACCTGGTGGATCCGTCAGGCGATCACCCGCTCCATCGCGGATCAGGCGCGCACCATCCGTATTCCGGTGCATATGATTGAGACTATCAACAAGCTCAACCGTATCTCCCGCCAGATGCTGCAGGAAATGGGTCGCGAGCCGACGCCGGAAGAACTGGCTGAGCGCATGCTGATGCCGGAAGACAAAATCCGTAAGGTGCTGAAAATCGCCAAAGAGCCTATCTCCATGGAAACGCCGATCGGCGACGATGAAGATTCGCATCTGGGTGACTTCATCGAGGATACCACCCTCGAGCTGCCGCTGGATTCTGCGACCACCGAGAGCCTGCGTGCGGCAACGCACGACGTGCTGGCGGGCCTCACCGCTCGTGAAGCGAAAGTGCTGCGTATGCGTTTCGGTATCGACATGAACACCGACCACACGCTGGAAGAAGTGGGTAAACAGTTCGACGTTACTCGCGAACGTATTCGTCAGATCGAAGCGAAGGCGCTGCGTAAACTGCGCCACCCAAGCCGTTCTGAAGTGCTGCGTAGCTTCCTCGACGATTAATCGTCGCGCTGCAAACAGAGTAAAAAGCTCCCCGCGGGGAGCTTTTTTTATGCCTGCGATTCGGGCGCCATCACCGCCCTCGCCCCGCCAGCGCCTCATCCAGTTCGCGATAGGCTTCAACCAGCTTGTCCAGCGTCGCCCGGTTTAAACCGCTGGGATTGGGCAGCACCCAGATTTCAGTTTCACCGATGGTCGCCTCCTGGCGTCCCCACTTCGCGCCACGCACTCTGAATGCCTGCTCAAAGGCCTGCTTGCCGAGCACCGCCAGCGCCTGCGGCTGATAGTCCTGAATTTTGCTTATTAGCTCCTGCGCGCCATTACGCAGCTCCAGCAGAGCGACTTCGCTGGCCTGTACCGTCGGCCGCTCAACCAGCATGGTGATACCGCAGCCGGTATCCAACAGATGCTGCTCCTCTTCCGGCTTCAGCTGCCGCTCGCTGAACCCCGCCTGGTGAATAACCTTCCAGAATCGATTGCCGGGATGGGCAAAATGAAACCCCGTATGCGCGGAGGACTTCCCCGGATTGATGCCGCAAAAGACCACCCTCAGCCCCGGCGCCAGGATATCGCTAATCATAATTTCTCCGGCTGAATGACTAAAAAGCTGATTATAAAGGATTGAAAATGCATTGTTTATAAAAACAGCAGCCGAGCGCTTTACGCTGGATTGCCGCGTGCAGTTACATTATAATCCCTCGCCACGGCCCCTTAGCTCAGTGGTTAGAGCAGGCGACTCATAATCGCTTGGTCGTTGGTTCAAACCCAACAGGGGCCACCAAATTTTAGCTTTAAAATCATATAATTAAGCTACTCGAAAGAGTGGCTTTTTTGTTTCCTGTTTTTTAAGTGGCGATGGAATGGCGGTAGATTTTTCCCCGTCATTTTCCTGAGCACATAAAAAAATCCGCACACGGCGGGTACCCGTTCTGGTCGGGTGAGCTGTTTAACAAGGGACGCTCAGACAAGAGCGAGCGCGTCGATATCGATATCAGTCACGCCGCGCTCGCGAAAGGCGTCGCCTGTCCTGACGGCCAGTGGTGACAAATTGTCACCATCGAGGACGCACTCGCCAAAGGGTGCACCCTGTTTAACATCGATACGCTGAAGCGCGAGAACAGTGTCGATGAGTTCCGCAACCTGTTTATGTGCGAGTTCGTCGACGATAAAGCGTCGGTATTTCCGTTCGAAGAGCTGCAACGCTGCATGGTCGACAGCCTCGAGAAATGGGAGGACTACGCGCCATTTGCCGACCGGCCATTCGGTCACCGCCCGGTGTGGATTGGCTACGACCCGTCATTACGTGGTGACAGCGCCGGGTGCGTCGTTATCGCGCCGCCGGTCGTTGCCGGTGGCAAATTCCGCATCCTCGAGCGCCACCAGTGGAAAGGGATGGACTTCGCCCAACAGGCCGAATCCATTCGCGAGCTCACACAAAAATACACCGTGGAATATATCGGCATCGATGCGACCGGGCTCGGTCAGGGCGTCTTCCAGCTCGTGCGGTCTTTCTACCCGGCAGCACGTGAAATCCGCTACACGCCGGAAATGAAAACTGCAATGGTGCTCAAAGCAAAAGACACCATTCGCCGGGGCTGCCTCGAGTACGACGTCAGCGCAACCGATATCACGCAGTCGTTTATGTCTATCCGCAAAACCATGACCAGCAGTGGTCGCAACTCGACCTATGAGGCCAGCCGCACCGAGGAAGCCAGTCACGCCGATCTCGCCAGGGCAACCATGCACGTATTAATTAATGAGCCGCTGACCGCCGCGACCGGTGAGCAGTCATCCAGCATCATGGAGTGGAACTAATGAGCAAGAAACGCAACGAGCGCCAGCAGCCGCCGCGCCCCCAAAACCACACCGCCGCACCGGCACAGAGCATGGAAGCATTCACCTTTGGTGAGCCAACGCCGGTACTCGACCGCCGCGACATCCTCGATTATGTCGAGTGTATCGACAACGGCCAGTGGTACGAGCCGCCAGTGAGCTTTTCGGGTCTGGCGAAGAGTATGCGCGCCGCCGTGCATCACAGCTCCCCAATTTACGTAAAGCGTAATATTCTGGTGTCGACCTACATCCCGCACCCGCTGTTATCCCGTCAGGACTTCACAAGGTTTGCGCTCGACTATCTGGTGTTTGGCAATGCGTTTATTGAAGAGCGTCGCGGCCTGACCGGCAAACCGTTAAAACTGGAAACCTCACCGGCGAAATACACCCGCCGTGGCATCGAGGATGATGTGTACTGGTACATTCAAAGCTACACACAGCCGCACCAGTTCGCGCCCGGCTCCGTCTTCCACCTGCTCGAGCCCGATATTAATCAGGAGCTTTACGGGATGCCGGAATACCTGAGCGCACTCAATTCAGCCTGGCTGAATGAATCGGCGACCCTGTTCCGTCGCAAGTATTACCAGAACGGCGCGCATGCGGGTTACATCATGTATGTGACCGACGCCGCGCAAAGCAGCACCGACGTCGAGGCACTGCGAAAGGCGATGCGCGACTCGAAAGGGCTCGGCAATTTTAAGAACCTGTTTTTTTACGCGCCGAATGGTAAAGCTGACGGGATTAAAATTGTGCCACTGAGCGAAGTCGCCACGAAGGATGATTTTTTTAATATCAAAAAAGTCAGCGCCGGCGACCTGCTCGACGCGCACCGCATCCCATTCCAGCTTATGGGCGGTAAGCCCGAGAACGTCGGCTCAGTGGGCGATGTTGAGAAGGTGGCAAAGGTCTTTGTACGTAACGAACTGACCCCGCTACAGGCGCGGTTTATGGAGTTGAACGAGTGGGCGGGTGAAGAGATTATCCGCTTCTAAAAATATAACCTCGGCGACGACGAGTAACCCCACCTACAGCCGCCCGTCGTGGCGGCTTCCCCCCCACCAAACACAACGCCCTCAGCGCCACGACACGCCGTCGCCGCTCCGCTTCGTCTCGTTACTCACCCACGACCACAACAACGCCACAGGGACGCGCTCAGGCGCTGGAAAAATAAAATAAATACCCGCCTCAGCGTGCAATGCTTTCCCCGCCACGCCTGCCCGCTTTATGGGTCGATTTTAATGCAGTAGCACGAGCACAACCAGACCACGCCAGTACTGGCGGGAGAGTACGTGAGAAAGACAAAACCGCGCATGCAAATTCATGCAGATTAGAATGCACCTTAATATTATTTAAACAATTTAATAAAGCTACGAAAAATGTTTACTGTCAAAATCAAATTTAATGATTAAGGCCTTGTGCAGACCTTACGGTTGTCAATAAAATCCATGACGAATAGCCGTTTGAAATGGAACTCCTTCTATTGCAGCTAAATTCTCATCAAGAAGCTCTTCAAAATTCTCATCAGCACCATATTTATCATAGTACTCACTCAGCTCATCAATAAGATTACAATAGAGTTTCCTTGCTGTAGCTCTCTGCTGCCTCAGCGCCCCATGCTCAGCATCAAGATTAAAAACCCTCAACGTTTCACGCGCTCGATGCGCATTTTGGGGCGTCAAGTTTGGTTTGATGACAATACTGCCATCATCAAGAAAGTCGAAATAATCATCAGGATCATCTTCATCAACCTTCAAAATATCACCTTGCAGATAAGGTTGATTGTCTTTATAAAAGCCACAACCATCACTTCTACGACATGAACCAAAGAGATTGCCCCACTCAAATGTGTACTGAGGAAACCTACCTTTTTGAACAAAATGCTCAACATGTCCTTTATAATAAGTCAAAAGTTCACATTCGCAATAAGCACATCTATGTCCTTGCATCAAAAACAATCCATCCCACACATCATTTTTATTGTTTACATCTTGAATATAATCATCCCATTTATGAACTTTGTAATCATAATCTGACAACGTAACTGGGGAAGCACACCTTGAAAGTTTATGCATGATATCACTCCTTTCCCTTTTTGATATCTTCATTTTTATTTTTTTTCATCTCCCTGATCTTACCTCTCATACCTTTTAACCTAACAGCATTTTTGCAGGATATTACCACTGGATGATTCTCACCAAAATGCTCAACAATATCTGCCCACAAGTCAGCGTAATACCCCTCAGTATTTTTATCATATTCAATTGCTGCAAGATATTCTTGGACCCATTTCGCTTCCTTAACTAAAGGAACTGGATCAATACCCATGATTTTAGATAAAATATCAGTACTCATAACTCCTCTAGTTTGAAACTCAGGAGTTTCAGACGCTATTATTTTATTATTAACATCAAGACTTGGAATTGTATTTAGAACATCATTCACTTCATGAAGTGATCGGATAGACCTAGAGTAGACGGTACTGAGCACTTGTGGACTATGTGTTGTTACAATCAGTTGCAGATTAGGGAATGTATTTTGAAGATTAAGTATAACAGTTTGCTGCCAAGAAGGATGTAAGTGCAAATCTATCTCATCAATAAGAACTATTCCTTCTCCTTCAAGAGGATTGTCAAGACTTGGGTTTAGAAGCACTAACCTACGAGTCAAATCACCAATCAAAGACAAAAGCGATTTTTCACCCTGAGATAGTTGCTGAGCACTAATTTCCTTATTGTTTTTATATAAAACTAATTTAACGCCTTCTTGTTCATATACCAATCTGACATCATTTATATCAGGAATGAAAATTGTTATAGCCTGTTTAATGTGTTTGAACACCTTAGAGGCCAACACCTCATCCCGATTGAAATTCTCATTGTATATATTGGATATTTCTTTATTCTTCTTTTTTATTATCTCTTCCAAAGGAAGAATAAAGGACTGGTCATTACCCTTATCCTTAAACATTTTAAGTAAATTAATTGTACTATTTATTTCAGACTGTAACTTACTGATTTCTTCGTTTATCCCGCCACCTTGACGAGCTATGCTGTCTATTCTCCCTAACCAAACAATAAACTCGTTGAAATCATGTCTGTCTTTAAGTACGTCTTCGTAGGCATCAAATTTACCCCACTTGTCCTTGATACCAATCTGAGACCCCACCTTAGCAAAATCATCTTTTGTGCCTTCATTAGATCTCGCAACAGAATAATGAGCAACCAAGGGAAGATTAGAATCAGCAAACTGAGAATTAACATGTCTATAAAGACCACCTAAAGCTTTAATCTCTTGCAAAGCACTACGCCTACTCAAAGACCTCCCCGGCTTTGATTTAGTTGAAAGGAAATTAAAGTTCTCTTCTTCTAAACAAAGTCGACATGTTACACTTCCATAAGAAACATCCCTCGAATTATTTATATCCAATTCTCTTAAATAAGTTCCCACCCCCTCTTCTTTAAGAATACTTGCTTTTAGCCATGATAATGTCAAACTTAAACTATCGAGTATAGTTGATTTACCCGACCCGTTATTACCGATTATAACCGTAAGGTCATCCTCAATGCTCAGCGTGATATCTTCAATTCCGCGAACACCGTAGACACCAACTTGACTTACTCTTAACCTTTTACTATAAATCTTTTCTTTAACCAAAGTTACAATTTCATCAGCAATGCCATCTCCTTTAGTCTCAACCTTTCCTTCAGTGATATCCTTAATAAGCTGAAAGTTTGATTTCAAACTGCTTTTCATTGCAGACTCAATAATTTTTGAATCAAAAACATGACGAACAATCATTTAATCACCATTTAATAAAGATGAAATTAATTCCTCAGTATATTTTTCTGATAGACGCTTAATAAATCCCGGCTGAATATGTTCATAAAAAAATATTTTCCCTCGAAGTTTAGGTAACAAATCTGGGTCAAGTTTTCCAAGAGAGAATGAATGGACAAAATGAAAGATACGTCTCTTTTCACTTCTACCCAGTGAAATTCTCCCATCATCAGTTAGTGTTATTCCTGTAACGTGGCGATTATGTTTCTTCGAAGAAAACTTCGTTTTCGCTTCATTAACAGTAATCCCATCAAAATACTTAGCCAAAAACGCCTTAACAACTCTAGGGACAGAAAATAAGATACCAGCTTTGAAAGTTGAGAATGTCAAATCATCAGCATAGCGGCTATAAACAATCCCTTGAGAAATACACCACTCAGACAAAAAGCAATCAAACTCGTATGCCACAAAATTACTTATTAGTGGAGAAGTAGGTGCACCTATGCTTAGCTTTAGCTTGTCAGAATCATGCCTGTTCGGTTGCCAAAAAATTACTTTTGTTAACCTGCCCCTTTCTTTTTTATTTATACCGATCTTAAAGCTGTCTACTTTAGACCAAAACATGTTTGGTGTAATTGAGTTAAAAAATTACTAAAATCCATTTTTAGCAAATATGATTGGGAAACATGAAGCATAGCATTTTTTTTAATGCTACAGCCTTTCTTGTAAGCATAAGCACAATGATGAACTGGTAACATATCTTGCAAAAGAGCATCACAGACGCGCTGAATTTCCTTCAATTTTTTAGAAGGATGGGCGATTGTGCGATAGCCGACTGTGCGCTTTGGAATAGAGTAGACCCGATATTTCCTAGGTGCATTTTTGAGGAAAGAATTGAGTTGACGCTTTGAATATCCTAACTCATCGCAAAGTCTATCTGAAAAAAACATCATTGCCTCTAATTGAAGCGCCCAAGGCAAGCCTTGGGCGTATGACTCTTTACTAAAGGAAGCGAAAGGTGCAGCTCCCGGACAAGGTACGAAGGCCGGGCTCTGCACCTTTCGCAACCTTATGTCGTTCAATAAATTAGAGCCTGGCTAAACACCCGGCTAGACCGTTGATTTGGTCCTAAGCTAAAGAGCTTGATTATTCTAGCTAAACATCGCTCACTGAGCAAACTCTCTATCGAGACCGAAACCGACAATGCGAATCTACATTTATTCTCAGTCTTCGCTCAATGCCCCACCTACATAGGATCTAGCGAAAGGATTACTGAATATGAATGGCCATCTGGCAGATTTCTCCCAGCGATATCGGCAATCAGGCTCAACGCAATTTCACGATCTCTTTCATGGCAAGCCCCCTCGGTCGTAAGACGCGCAATCATTTCGACACGCTCAATCATGATGTGTTCTCTTAACTCTTTATCCACACAACCTCCACAACGAGGCACTGTATACACATACAGCATCACGTATCGATAAAAGGGGGAAAGAAAAATAAACCAGTAATACATTGTATGTACATGATAATGATGAACATTAACGTCATCCCCCTACAGTAACTCTCGCTAACACCGCTACACGATTAAGGATTTTCATGGCTTTTTCTTGATGTGATGGGGAAGCAGAGAATATTTCGCCTTTGGATGTTCCCCGCAACCACATACCGTTAAAGCAGCTTTTGCCACCGGCCATCATATGTAAAGCTTCACCACGGCTGATGCTAATGCCTGTGGTCAGGTGTATCTCGTCGATAATTTTCTCTATCACGGCAACTTGCTCATTAGTTCCGTGAATAAATTGTCGCCGTGATACTGATTTTTTCTTTCTAAGCCTGTTCGTCAGAGATCGCCTTTCATGATGACTCAGCGGTTTTGATAAATCGAGCTCCGGAGGATCGCCTTCGCTCCCCGTACAGTTATTGACAGAACTCCGAGAGGGCGCAGGAGCGCCCTTAACGTCAACGGCCAAATCAATGGCACGCTTCGGCACAATTATCCACTGCGTTAGCCGGGTTAAAATCGGGGTGTCAGCGCCGACGGCGGAATCGTATACGCCACGAATACAGAGAGTTTCCTCGCCATACTGGTTAAACTCGGCGCGCGGTTCATACAGCGTGCGTACCTGCAAATCATCGCGACGGACAAACGGGCCACCCTGCGCATTAACGTAACCAGCCCAGTCACCGGCGTCGGCGGCATCATGGACGGCGGCAAACTCAACGCTCAGACCGTGCGCGGTCTCGGTGTCAGCGAGACGGCGCAACTCACGGTAGACCGTCACTGGCGCACCGCCGATAAACTGAAACTGACGGATGTGCCAGCGTGCCGCCCATGCCGAAACGGCGGGGGCTGTCTCTTTCAGCAGTTCACCGCTTTCGTCATCGGTTTCACCATCAAGAGCATAGCCGTCGATGTTTTTGGAAATGTATTTAGCGACATAGCCCGTAGAGCTGCCCTTTTCCGGATCAATGGCCTCGGCATGAAAACGCGCCTTTTTGGCTTTGTCGCTTCTCAGTTCGTGACGCTCTTCCTCCCACTCATAATCGCGAATGATGAGACGCACACGCTCGACGTCTTCCGGCAGCATAAACATAAGCATGTGCCAGTGAGGTGTTCCGTCGTGATGAGGTTCGGCAACACGTATGCCAAAAATGCGGATTTCTTCCCGTTGTAA
>AGFS01057728.1_pt1 | contig 13419 bp, 14 predicted proteins | sample 305828 | NCBI WGS metagenome assembly AGFS01 (sample SAMN02954281, study PRJNA62041) | ant fungus garden metagenome | biome: terrestrial; feature: Atta colombica fungus garden; material: fungus garden; isolation source: Atta colombica fungus garden top | host: Atta colombica | place: Panama: Gamboa...
GTGCGGCGCAAGATGTGGTTCAAACCGTTCATGCAGTCCTATCTGGTGGTCTTTATCGGCTACCTGACCATGTACCTGATCCGCAAGAACTTTAACATCGCGCAGAACGACATGATCTCGACCTACGGGCTGAGCATGACGCAGCTGGGGATGATTGGCCTGGGCTTCTCCATCACCTACGGCGTGGGGAAAACGCTGGTGTCGTACTACGCGGACGGCAAAAACACCAAGCAGTTCCTGCCGTTTATGCTGATCCTCTCCGCCATCTGCATGCTCGGCTTCAGCGCCAGCATGGGGTCCGGCTCCGTCAGCCTGTTCCTGATGATCGCCTTCTACGCCCTGAGCGGCTTCTTCCAGAGCACCGGCGGGTCGTGCAGCTATTCCACCATCACCAAGTGGACGCCGCGCCGCAAGCGCGGATCGTACCTCGGCATGTGGAACATCTCCCATAACCTCGGCGGCGCGGGCGCGGCGGGCGTGGCGCTGTTTGGCGCGAACGTTCTGTTCGACGGCCACGTCATCGGCATGTTCATCTTCCCGTCGATTATCGCCCTGATTGTTGGCTTTATCGGCCTGCGCTTCGGCAGCGACTCCCCGGAATCCTACGGCCTCGGCAAAGCCGAAGAGCTGTTCGGCGAGGAGATCAGCGAAGAGGACAAAGAGACCGAAGAGAACGACATGACCAAGTGGCAGATCTTCGTGGAGTACGTGCTGAAGAACAAAGTGATTTGGCTGCTGTGCTTCTCGAACATCTTCCTCTACGTGGTGCGTATCGGCATCGACCAGTGGTCTACCGTGTACGCCTTCCAGGAGCTGAAGCTCTCTAAAGAGGTGGCGATTCAGGGCTTTACGCTGTTTGAAGTGGGCGCGCTGGTCGGCACGCTGCTGTGGGGCTGGCTCTCGGACCTCGCCAACGGCCGTCGCGCGCTGGTGGCCTGCGTTGCGCTGGCGCTGATTATCGCCACCCTCGGCGTGTATCAGCATGCGAGCAACCAGTACGTGTACCTGGTGTCGCTGTTCGCGCTCGGCTTCCTGGTGTTTGGCCCACAGCTGCTGATCGGCGTGGCCGCCGTTGGCTTCGTGCCGAAAAAAGCGATCGGCGCGGCCGATGGGATTAAGGGCACCTTCGCCTACCTGATCGGTGACAGCTTCGCCAAGCTGGGGCTGGGGATGATCGCCGACGGCACGCCAATCTTCGGCCTCACCGGCTGGGCGGGCACCTTTGCCGCACTGGACGCCGCCGCCATTGGCTGTATCGTCCTGATGGCGATGGTTGCGGTGCTGGAAGAACGTAAGATCCGCCGTGAAAATCGCGCGCAGAAATTGAAAGCAGCCTGAGTGTGCAGGTGACTTTTTGCCCGGCGTGATGGCCGGGCTTTTTTTATTCGTTGATTTGAGACTTAGCCCAGAACATACACGTCGCCCGTTGACGGGGAGACGGCGTCCGGCAACCACACATTGCCCCACCTGCCGGTGCAATGGCAGCCCATGACACGATCGGGTTTCAGATCGCGTAAAAACTGCCTGACTGCCCAGAGCTTTTGCGGGGACGCACTGCGCAGATGAAAGCCACCGAAAAGCGCATGAACGTGATGAATGCCGGTTATGCTCTGGCAGTGACGCACAATATCGATCAGCCCGCGATGCCCACAGCCGATAAAAATGACCAGGCCACGGTCAGACTTATAGAGAAGCACCCCTTCATCCGTTACGTAGTCTTCATCCGCATTGTCAGCGCCGAGAATACCGTATGCGTGCGGTACGGCAACGGGGATCTCCCCGGACCACATAAAGCGCTCCCCAATCTGGAGCGGGGCGCGGCTGTATGCCATGCGAAAACGTGAATAGTCATTATTCAGCGACAGTTTTTTTATTCGCGCGGTATAGCCTGAAAAGCGTATCGCCGAGTAGCGTTCGCTGGCGATAAGGGGATGGCATACGATCCGGCTCGCCTCTGGCAGCCAGGGGACGCCGCCACAGTGATCGTAGTGGCCGTGTGAAAGCACCGCGGCGGTCAGGCCGGTCAAATCGACCCCCATCAGCGCCGCGTTGTGGAGGAAGCTATCATCAGGTCCGGTATCAAACAGAATCGAATCATTCTCATCCTGTATAAACAGACTGAGTCCGGCTTTAGCGCGCAGTGAATGGTTAGCGCTGGAATGAAGTCGGTTTTCCAGCAGGACGCTGATCGTAATGGACATGTTCGCTCTTTCCCTGGCGTGAATATTCGCTATCGGCGGGTATGATTTTTCATCGACGATACACCATTGAGATAGCGCTTTCCTCCTGGCACCTCAAACTTCTGAAAAGGGGAATGCCAAAGGGCTACGCACGCTGGCTGGTCTCCAGCAGCAACCCCCTCAGCCATACCTGCGCCGGATTGCGGTGCGTGCGCCCGTGCCAGGCCATGCTTTTGGTGAAACCCGGAATGTCTACCGGCGCGTTGCAAACGTATATTCCCGCGCGGTTTTCCGCCATCCGCTCCGGCACTATGGCGATCATGTCGCAGATCGCCAGCACGTCCGGCAGCACTAAAAAGCTGCTTACCGATAGCCCCACGCGGCGCGTGCGTCCAATCCTTGCCAGCGCGTCGTCCGTCACGCCGTGAAAACTTTCCCCTTCGTAGGAGACCAGCACCTGCTCCAGGGCGCAGAACCGATCTAACGTCAGCGGGCTTCCGGCGTCGGGGTGATCGGCGCGCATCATGCAAGCGTACCGTTCATCATAAAGCGCGCGGCTGTGAAGCTCGTCCGGCGTGGTGTGCGGCGTTAAGAGCGCCAGGTCGATTTTCCCCTGCTCAAGCTGGCTGACCAGCCGCTCGGGCTCAACCGGCACCACGCGCACGCGGATGTTCGGCGCCTGCACCTTCAGCGCGGCGATAAACGGCACAACCACCGCGCGCAGCGCGTAGTCGGTGGCGGCGAGGGTCAATGTCAGAACGGCGTCAGCCGGGTCAAACGCCACGGGCTGCAAGAGGACGTCGATGTCCGCCAGGATGCGCTTCACCGGCGCAGCAAGATCTTCCGCGCGCGTGGTCGGCACCATGCCGTGCGGGGCGCGGATAAACAGCGGGTCGTCGAAGTAGTCCCGCAGGCGGTTGAGCATGCCGCTTACCGCAGGCTGCGTGAGCGCAAGACGCGCCGCCGCGCGGGTGACGCTGCGTTCGTCCAGCAGGGCATCGAGCGTTTTCAGCAGGTTAAGATCCAGCGTGCGCAGATCTGCTTTCATGGCCGTTTTCCACCTCTTTTCAGTTCACTATTATGGCGTTGCCCGCTGTCGACGCCGCGCGTTTCCCGCTATGATGAGCGGCTATTCTAAGGAGAACGCATGGTCTGGATAATGCTGGCAACGCTTGCCGTGGTGTTTGTGGTTGGGTTTCGCGTCCTGACCTCGGATTCCCGCCGCGCCATCAAACGCTTAAGTGAGCGGCTGGGGATCACCCCGATGCCGGTCGAGTCGATGATCGACCAGTTTGGAAAATCGTCCGGCAATGAGTTTATCCGCTACCTTGAGCGCCCGGACGAGGCGCATCTGCAAAACGCCGCCCAGGTGCTGCTCATCTGGCAGGTTTGCATTGTCGACGGCAGCGAAGAGAACCTGCACACCTGGCACCGCCTGCTGCGTAAAGCCCGCATGGCTTCGCCGATCACCGACGCGCAAATCCGCCTCGCGCTCGGCTTTATGCGCGAAATAGAGCCGGACCCGCAGGAGCTTAACGCCTTCCAGCTGCGCTACAACCAGCTTTTCCTGCCAGAAGAGGGCGTGTTTTACCTGCACTGATATCACGAAACGTGATGAAGAGTATAAGGCATTGTCATTAGATTTATACCACTCACGGGCGCACCATCACCTCATCCACTAGCTGATGAGGTGAACTATGAAACAATCCGCCATTATCTGGCCGAACGACTATCTGCCGGGCACTACCGATAACTTTGCATCCAACGAAATCATCGTCGCGGGGATCGGCGCGAAAGAGGCCTGGGCACAGCTCAACGACACTACCCTGTGGCCAACCTACTACAGCAACGCTCAGGATATCCGCTTCCTCGACGGCAGCGGCCCGGAGCTGAGCGCAAACGCCCGCTTCCGCTTCACCACCTTCGGCTTCCCGGTTGAGGCGCTGGTGACGGAGTACGTCCCGCCCGTTGAGGGAGAAGCGGCGCGCATTGCGTGGCACGGCTGGGTGGAAGGGGATGCGAACGCGCGCCTGGACGTGCTCCACGCCTGGCTGTTTGAAGACCTGCCGGGAAACCGGGTGCGCATTCTGACCCAGGAGTCCCAAAAGGGCGTTCCGGCGCAGGAATTAGCGCGCGCCGTGCCGAACCCGATGATTAACGGGCATCAGGAGTGGATCGTGGGTTTAGCGAATGCGGCTCGAAAAGTGAACGGAAATACCACCACAGCCGTATGTTCCCCCTCACCCCAGCCCTCTCCCTGAATGGAGAGGGAGTATTCTGTGCCAGCCTGTAGTTCGTGGGGATACCCCTCCCCGTGAGAGAGGGCACGACACTACAACAAAAAACTGCAAAAGTTGTCGAAACGTTAAATTGGTCACACTTTTGATGATAAACTGCGCGACTTTTCCGCACGTTTATATCTTCAGGTGATGCCATGACAGAACACATTCACTCCGCTTCCCACATTAGCGAGGTCTCACGCCCCAACTGGTCGGCGGTTTTCTCCGTGGCGTTTTGCGTTGCCTGCCTGATCACCGTAGAGTTTCTGCCGGTGAGCCTGCTGACGCCGATGGCGCAGGATCTGGGTATTTCCGAAGGCGTGGCGGGGCAGTCCGTTACCGTCACCGCCTTTGTGGCGATGTTCGCCAGCCTGTTTATCACCCAGGCGATCGGCGCTATCGACCGCCGCAAAGTGGTGATTCTGTTCAGCGTGCTGCTGACCGCCTCCTGCCTGCTGGTCTCCTTTGCTAACAGCTTTACCCTGCTGCTGCTCGGGCGCGCCTGTCTGGGATTAGGGCTCGGCGGCTTTTGGGCGATGTCCGCCTCGCTCACCATGCGCCTGGTGCCCGCGCGCACGGTGCCAAAAGCGCTCTCCGTTATCTTCGGCGCGGTCTCTATCGCGCTGGTGATCGCCGCGCCGCTGGGCAGCTTCCTTGGCGGGATTATCGGCTGGCGCAACGTGTTTAACGCGGCGGCGGTAATGGGCGTGCTCTGCATCATTTGGGTGTGGAAAGCGCTGCCGTCCCTGCCTGGCGAAGCGGCGCATCACAAGCAGAACATGTTCAGCCTGCTCAAGCGGCCCGGCGTGCTGGCGGGGATGACCGCCATCTTCCTGGCGTTCGCCGGTCAGTTTGCCTTCTTTACCTACATCCGCCCGGTGTTTATGACCATGGCCGGCTTTGACGTCGACGGCCTGACGCTGGTGCTGCTGAGCTTCGGCATCGCCAGCTTTGTCGGCACCTCGCTGTCGTCCCAGTTCCTGAAACGCTCCCTGAAGGTGGCGCTGGCGGGCGCGCCGCTGGTGCTGGCAATGAGCGCGGCGGTGCTGGTGCTGTGGGGAAGCGACAAGTGGATTGCGTCTGCCGTTGCGATCGTCTGGGGCTTCGCCTTTGCGCTGGTGCCGGTGGGCTGGTCAACGTGGATCACCCGCTCGCTGGCCGATCAGGCGGAAAAGGCCGGGTCGATTCAGGTGGCGGTTATCCAGCTGGCAAACACCTGCGGCGCGGCGGTGGGCGGCGTTGCGCTGGACCATTTAGGGCTGACGTCGCCGCTGGTGATTTCCGGCACGCTGATGCTGCTGACCGCGCTGCTGGTGGCGGGAATGGTTAAAGCTAAGTAGTCAATTTTCTCCCTCACCCTAACCCTCTCCCCAAAGGGGAGAGGGGACTGCTCGGTGCTGTCTTTTCACCCTCGCCCCTTTGGGGAGAGGGCCGGGGTGAGGGGTGATTAGGCTACGCCGATGCCTTCACCCGCCTTCTCGAATCCATCGAAATCAACACCACCGACGAGACGATCAGCAGCGTGCCCAGCCAGTCCGGCAGGGTGAACGCCACGCCCAGCAGGATCACCGACAGCAGCGCGCTGCTCAGCGGCTCGGCGCAGCTCAGGATGCTCGCCTTCGGGCCGCCGATCATCTGCGCGCCCTTCAGGTAAAGGCTGAACGTCAGCGCCGTGCCGATCACCACCAGGTAGAAAAACGCCAGCAGCAGACTGCCGTCAATCGCGAAGGTGGTTCCGCGTCCGGCATAGAACGGCGTCAGCACCAGTCCCGCAATCAGCATGCTCCAGCCGACGATCGGCAGCGTGCCGTAGCGGGCGATCAGCGTCGACGGGTAGGTGGTGTAAAACGCGGCGGCAAACGCCGAGGCGATGCCGAAGAACAGCGCGGCAGGCGAGATGGAAAGCGAAGTGGGGTCGCCGTGCGTCACCAGCAGGAAGGTGCCGATAAGCGAGGTCATGATCGCTGCCAGCACAAACGCGCCGGGGCGCGTTTTCCGCGCCAGCGCAAACCACGCGACAATGATGGTCGGCGACAGGAACTGCAGCACGGTGGCCGTCGCGGCGTTGGACTTTTCAATCGTCAGCAGGAAGGTGAGCTGCACGGTAAGCGCGCCGACCAGCGAGAAAAACAGCAGGCTGATAGCGTCCCTGCGATTTTTGATGACCGAGAAAATTTTGTCGCCGTGAACGAAGGAGAGCGTCAGCAGGATCACGCCGGTAAACAGCAGGCGGATCATGGTCAGATAGGGCGAAGAAATGTGGCTTTTCTCCATGATGTACTGCGCGCAAACCCCTGAACTTCCCCACAGAACGGCGGCTATCAGGACGTTAAGCATTCCTTTACGTGTGGAACCCATGTTCTCCCCTGCGATGTTGGTTTTTTTCTAGCATAACACGGGAGCGCGCGCCGCGGCCCACCGGAAACTGGGGTAGGCGGCGAAATCGGGCTATGCGATAGTGGAACGCACAAACGATAAGGAGAACCCTATGCATCTGAATATTACCGATAACGTCACCCCGCAGGAGAAAGACGAGCTTCTAACGGGGCTGCGCGCCTACAACGCGAAGTTTCTGGATCTGGCGACCTTTAGCGGCGACGTGGGCGTTTACGTGCGGGACGAGCAGGGGAAGATGCTCGGCGGGTTAATCGGCGTGCGCAAGGGCGACTGGCTAAACATCGATTTTCTCTGGGTCAGCGACAGCGTGCGCGGCACCGGCGTCGGCAGCCGGATAATCAACGCCGCAGAAGAGGAAGCCAGGCGCAAAGGGTGCAGGCACGCGCTGGTGGATACCGCGAGCTTCCAGGCGCGCCCGTTCTATGAAAAGCAGGGCTATCGGCTGCAGATGTCGCTGCAGGACTACCCGTATCAGGGGATGCAGCGGCACTATCTGACGAAGGCGCTTTAAGGCATATAACCTATCCTTCTTATTGATTCCTTTTCGATTTTTAGCCTGCCGCCGCGTTGTGGATATAGTCATTGAAACAACTTTCAAAGGGATACCTCAGTGAAACGTCAATTCAGCGCATTACTCCTCGCTGGCCTGCTGCTGGCAGGCTGCGACCAGGGCGGCAAAGACGCCAAACATATTAAGGTCGGCGTGATTAACGGCGCGGAGCAGGACGTGGCGGAAGTCGCCAAAAAGGTGGCGAAGGAGAAGTATGGCCTGGACGTGGAGCTGGTGGGCTTTAGCGGCTCGCTGCTGCCGAACGACGCCACCAACAGCGGCGAGCTGGATGCCAACGTCTTCCAGCACCGTCCGTTCCTCGCGGAAGACAACAAGGTGCACGGCTATAAGCTGGTCGCGGTGGGGAACACGTTCGTCTTCCCGATGGCAGGCTATTCCCGCAAGGTGAAATCGGTGTCTGACCTGAAGGACGGCGCAACCGTCGCCATTCCAAACGATCCGACCAACCTTGGCCGCGCGCTGCTGCTGTTGCAAAAAGAGAAGCTGATTACCCTCAAGCCGGACGTGGGGCTGCTGCCGACCGCGCTGGATATCACCGCGAACCCTAAAAACCTGAAGATTATGGAGCTGGAAGGCGCGCAGCTGCCGCGCGTGCTGGACGATCCGAAGGTCGACGTGGCGATCATTAGCACCACCTATCTCCAGCAAACCGGGCTGTCGCCGGTGCACGATAGCGTGTTTATCGAAGACAAAAACTCGCCCTACGTGAACATTATCGTGACGCGCGAAGACAATAAAGATGCCGAAAACGTGAAGGAATTTATTCAGTCCTATCAGTCGCCTGAGGTAGCGAAAGCGGCGGAAACCCTCTTTAACGGCGGCGCGGTGCCGGGCTGGTAGGCCGCTAGCCCAGCCGCGCCATCCGCGTTTCGCCCTCGTCCATCGACAGCTGGTAAAGCGAAAACGAGCGGTGCTTTTCAATTAAGTTCGCCAGCTCCGGCGAGTGGCTGGTGAGCCAGATCTGCGTATAGCGGCTGGCCTCGGCGATCAGGCTTGCCAGCGCGGGCAGCATCTGCGGGTGCAGGCTGTTTTCCGGTTCATTGAGCGCGATAAAGGCGGGCGGGCGCGGGCTAAGCAGCGCGACGGCCAGGCACAGAAAGCGCAGCGTGCCGTCCGAAAACTCCGCCGGCTCCAGCGGTCGGCCCAGGCCCTCGCGCTGCATCATCATCCGAAAGCGTCCGCCCGAGTTGTCGCTGTAAAACACGCAGCCGGGGAAGGCCTGGTCGAGGATGCGCATCAGCAGCATCTCGTCGCCGATCTCGACGATGGTCTGAAACGCCGCCGCCAGGTTGGCGCCGTCGCTTGCCAGCACCGGGGAGCGGAAGCCCACCTGCGGCGCGCGGATGGCGGAACCCGACGACACGGAGAACTCGTGGTAGAAGCGCCAGTTGCGCAGGGATTCGCGCATCTGCGAGACCTCCGGGTAGAGATGCGGCTCGCCGAGCTGTCCGAACACCGATTCGTTCTCATACAGCGTGCCGCTGTGCGTCACTTTCTCATGGTGGATGTTGTTCAGAAAAACGGTCTGGTTTTTGCGCTGCATCAGGCGCGCAGAGGGGCGGCGGTGCTGGTTGCTGAGCCAGATGCTCTCCTCTTTAATCACCGGATCGAGCTGAAACTGCGAGGGATAGGGCAGCCTTTCAACAAACCCCACCTGCAGTTCGTATTCGTACGTTTCCGTCTCCACCGTCAGGTTCACGCGCCGCAGCTGGTCGGTTCGCGTTTTGCCCGCCCAGAACACCTTTAAAATCCCGCCGTCGTTCGCCAGCGCCTGCGAAAACTGCCCCTGCGCCGCGCTGTGCATCAGGTATATCGCCTTGTAAATATTGGATTTACCCGTGCCGTTCGGCCCGAAGACGATATTCAGCTGTTCAAGATCCAAAGACATCCGGCGAATGGAGCGATAGTTTTCAATGTGCAGCGTTTTGATCATCTGGCGGGCCCGGTGAAGAATAAAAGACCTGTATATAATGCCAGTATTTTTAAGCGGAATGCAAAAAAAAGACGACAGTGAGGTGTCGTCTAACACGGGGTACTGCTTTGGGCCTCTTATAAAGAAAGGGCCTTCGGTTTACTGCTTAGGTTACGGCCAGACGGAGTCCTAAATCATTGGGATAGGGGTCGAAGTAGTTTTGCGTCAGAAGATAACGGTCCGGGTACTCCGCCAGATAGTGCTTGAGCAGGGTGAGCGGCGCGAGGATCGGCAGCAGCCCGTCGCGGTAGTGCAGAATAACGTCGCGCAGCTCGCCGCGCTGGCGGCTGTTCAGGCGCGGGCGGAAATAGCCCTGAATATGCATCAGCACGTTGGTGTGGTTTTTCCGCGAGGCCGGTTTTTTCAGGATCGTCATCAGCTTTTCGCGATAGGCGACGAAGAAGGCGTCCAGATCTTCCCACTCGTGCAGCGAGGCCACGAACGGGCCGATCTCGCGATAGCCTGCCTGGTGGTGCGCCAAAAGCTGGAGCTTGTAGCGGCTGTGGAAGTCCAGCAGCGCGCGGCGCGTTAGCCCATTGGCGCGCAGGGTGTTCAGCTCGTGGAGGGCGAAGACGCGCTCGATGAAGTTTTCGCGCAGCACCGGATCGTGCAGGCGACCGTCCTCCTCGACGGGCAGCCACGGCCAGGTTTTAAGGAGGGCGGCGGTGAACAGCCCGACGCCCTCCTTGCGGCCCCGGTTGCCGTTTTCGTCGTACAGGCGCACGCGCTCCATCCCGCAGCTTGGAGATTTCGCGCAGACGATAAATCCTGCGAGATCGCCGATTTTCGGCAGGTAATCGGCGGCGAAATCCGCCATTTTCTGCGTGACGTCCTCGTGCGGCGGCTTGCTGAAGCGCATCTGCGCTTCACCGTCGGACATCATCACCAGGCGCAGCGCCGGGCGCGGCGTCGGCAGGCCAATTGCCATTTCCGGGCAGACCGGCCTGAAGTTTACCCACTGGGCCAGCTCGTCCATGACAAAGCCCATGCGCTTATGCCCGCCGTCGAATCGCACGGCGGAGCCGGTCAAACATCCGCTAATACCCAGCACAGGTTTGGTTGTCATGGTGTGTACCTCCCGTTTCTCTTCTTTAAAACTTACACAACATGACTGATTTGTCCAAGTATTGACGGCGCTATTTTTTATTGTTTAATGATATCAGCGGGTTCAGCTGCCCTTATACGTTGAGTAACCGTACTGGCTCAGCAGCAGCGGGATGTGCAGCTTTTCATTCGTGGCGGTAACGGTGAACAGCACCGGCACTTCCGGGAAGAAGGAGCCCTGCTTCTGGGCATTGAAGTATTCGCTGGTTTTGAACGTCACCTTATACACGCCGGGCTGCATGTCCTGGTCTTCCGGATAAAGTGATTTGATGCGGCCATCGCGATCGGTTTTGCCGCTGGCTACCTGAGTCCATTTATCCTGCTGCTGTTTTTCCAGCATCACGGTGACGTCCTGCCCCGGCAGGCCGGTCTGCTGGTTAAGAACGTGCACGCTCAGGGTGCCGGTCGGGGCGCTGAATGCGGCAGGGGCGAAGGCCATCGCGGCCAGAAGCAGCAGGGGAGAAGTCTTTTTCATCGCGTTTTCCTTTTGAGTGAGAAGTCACAGGAAAACGTTAGCACTCGCGTCGCGATAAAAACTTCAATTTTTCGTGATAACTCCCGACGACGTAAGGCGTTAGAGAATAATCACGTCGATGGCGATAAAAGCCTGCCACTGCTCGAGCTGCTTTTTGCGCGCGGCGTTGAGCTTGCCGCTGGTGACAAGCAGCCAGCGGCGATCGGGGAAAATTTCCGGTGCCAGCGCGGCGGGAGGAACGGGCAGCACGTCGATGCGGTGTCCCTGACCGGTGCGCGTCAGCGCCTCGAGCCAGACTTCACACGGATCGCTCAGGTGCCAGCCGCACAGGAGAAGGTTATCGCCCGGCGCTTTTTTGTCGCCCTCAAGGCAAAACGAGGTATAGGCGATGATGATGCCGTCGAGGATTTCGCGCAGGGTCATCACGGCGGGGACGTTGGCCGACACCTGGCCGCGCAGCGGGCGCAGGACGTGGGTGACCAGTTCCGGGCGCGGGTATTCACGGCCCGCGTCGTAAATCATCTGGCGCAGGGCGTCGATTTTTCCCGCCTTGAGGCGGTCGAGCATGGTTTCCTGAAGCGTCTGCCAGTTGTTGGTGCGCCGCGGCTCCGGGCGTTCCATCAGGGATTTTACCTGGCCGATCGGGACGCCTTTTTTTACCCAGTCGAGGATTTTCAGCGCCTGCTGGACATCGTCCTCACTGTACTGGCGGTGGCCGCCGTCCGTGCGCTCCGGCTTGAGCAGGCCGTAGCGGCGCTGCCAGGCGCGAAGCGTGGTGGCGGTGATGCCGCTGAGTCTTGCAAATTCGCCGATGGAGTAAGCCATGTCTGCGCCCGTGAGGAGGAATAATCTCAATATACTACGAATTCTTGTCGCCCGAATGAAGCCTCTGCCGGGTGCACTACACTAAAAAACCAAACGACAGTGAAAGGAGCTCTCATGAAACTATGGCCTGTTGTGACCGGGGTCGCTATTGCGCTGACGCTGGTTGCCTGTAAATCCCCGACCCCGCCGAAAGGCGTGCAGCCCATCACCGGCTTTGATGCCAGCCGCTATCTGGGCAAATGGTATGAAGTTGCCCGTCTGGAAAACCGCTTCGAGCGCGGGCTGGAGCAGGTCACCGCCACCTACGGCGAGCGCAGCGACGGTGGCATCAGCGTGCTAAACCGCGGCTTCGATCCGAAGAAAAATAAGTGGAGCGAGAGCGAGGGGAAAGCCTACTTTACCGGCGAGCCAACCACCGCCGCGCTGAAGGTGTCATTCTTCGGGCCGTTCTACGGCGGCTATAACGTCATCAAGCTGGACGACAAATACCAGTATGCGCTGGTGAGCGGCCCGAACCGCGACTATCTGTGGATCCTGTCGCGTACGCCAACCATTCCGGAAGCGGTTAAGCAGGACTACCTGAACACCGCGCGCGGGCTGGGCTTCCGCGTCGATCAGCTGGTGTGGGTGAAGCAGTAGCGCCCTAGCTGCACATGTCGCTAAACGGTCCGCGCGGGCAGGGACGCAGGATGACGTGGACCTTATCCTCCTTCAGCGTATACATGCCGCCGAAGAACGGATCGACGATCAGCCAGCCCGGCACGCCCAGGAAGATCACGTTCCCCAGGGTGTACCAGTGGCTAAAGCGGTACGTCAGCGGCGTGCTGGCGGAGTAATAGCCCGGCTGCCTGAGCGTGAGCGAGTACTCGCGCTTGCCGAAATAGCTGCCGTCGGATTTCTTCAGCGTGACGATTTGCGGCGTGACGCCAGTGGCGGTGATGGCGCCGGTGCGGTCGATAACCGCAAACGGGACGTTGTCCGGCGTGCTGCTGATGGTGACGGTTTCTTCATTGCTGCCGACGATGGCGGCGCAGCCGTTCAGCATCCATGCGGTTAACAGCAGTAGGGTAAGTTTTTTCATCGGGGCGCTCCGTGTCGATATCGATTAAGAGCGACACGGAGGGGATGAAAGTTAAGTGCGAGGCTGTGGAGAAGTGGTTGATTTATCGCGGCGAGCCGAAGATGATCCCCGCATGAAAATTGAAACCGCAGTGCCTGAACAGTTTGAACGTCTCGTCGCGATCTGGGAATCCGCCGTTCGCGCGACCCACCATTTCCTGCAGGAAAGCGATATTGCGGCGCTGCGCCCGCTGTTGCTCAACGCCTATTTGCCCAACCTCAGGGTGGTAATCGCCCGCGATGGGGCGGGAAACATTCACGGCTTTTTAGGCGTGGATGAAAACCGGATTGAGATGCTGTTTGTTGATGACGCCAGCCGGGGAAAAGGCGTGGGGAAATGCCTGCTGAACTACGCGGTTGAGCAGTGCGGCGCGAACGAGGTGGACGTCAACGAGCAAAACCCGCAGGGCGTCGCGTTTTATCGCCATATGGGGTTTGCGCAGGTTGGCCGCTCCGAGCTGGACGGGCAGGGGAATGCGTTTCCGCTGTTGCATATG
>AGFS01080501.1_pt1 | contig 13411 bp, 19 predicted proteins | sample 305828 | NCBI WGS metagenome assembly AGFS01 (sample SAMN02954281, study PRJNA62041) | ant fungus garden metagenome | biome: terrestrial; feature: Atta colombica fungus garden; material: fungus garden; isolation source: Atta colombica fungus garden top | host: Atta colombica | place: Panama: Gamboa...
TGAGATGAAAAGCCTTAAACCCACGCCTTTGATGCCGGCACGGGGCTTTTTCTCCTCCGTTGTCTTTGATTATTCGCGGTCAAAACCGACGTCTGCCAGCGCGCTGAAATGGTTCATCGTGAGCACACTGATAAAAGGCCTGTCGGCAGCAATCATCATCAAAAAAAATCCCGAATGTATCTCCGGCTATATCAATAAATGACGGGTGACATTCAGGCGGAAGGGTAAAAAAATATCGCCTGATACCCAGGAGGAGGCTGATGCAGTTTGCGTCATTAATACAGGTGGGTATGGCAGCCTTAATCTCTTTTATCGCCGTTATGATGGCGGTTTCATCCATCATGAACGCTCTTTAATAATAAAGTCGTCGAGGCTTTTTCCGGCGTCCAGCGCGTCCTGAATTACCACCGGCGTGCGTCCCACGCCCGACCACTGTTTTACCGTACCGTCTTCGATGTACTGGTATTTAGGCGCGCGTTTTCCGCCCTTTTTTTCCTGCACGAAGCCGAGCAACTCCTCCGGGGCAAAGCCCTCGGATTTAATCATTTCGAGCAGCGCGGCGCGCTTTTCCTCACGTAACCGGCGCTCTTTTTCCTCCTCAAGATGCGCCGCTTTTTTCCCTTCGAGCGCGGACGTGATGCGGTCGTGCAGCATCGTTAAAAAGGTATAGTCGCACTCGCGTAAAAACCGGTTAAGGGTGCGGGTGTTCGTCAGTTCCTGCTGAATGTGGTTCATCATTTAAGCTCCCTCGGCATCGCTTTTTCGGTCGGTTTTTTTCTCGTCGCGGGGCGGGTGTTCAAATCCCAGCTCCCCGGTCTGCGGGTTTTTCAGCGTCACGATCATCGAATACGTGTCGCTGTTTTGGTGCTTTTAAAGCCCTTAATCACGCCGGTTTTACCCTTGCTGATTAAGGTCTCGGTCTGTTTTTCCGTCAGCTTTTTGCCGCGGACTTCCAGCCAGATTTTGAACTGACAGCCCGTACAGGCGCAGGTTTTCGGCGTCATAACCAGCTCAGAACCGCACGACGGACATTTAACCGCGAGGCGGTTAAGCGCCGTTTTAACGGGCTGTTTTTCCGTCGCGCTGATGGGGCGATATTCGCGTGCTCAATCAGGCGCGTAATTTCGCCGTACAGCCCGTCAATAAATCGCTCGATGGTCATTTCACCGGTTTCAATCGCCGCCTGTTTTTCAGCCCAGACGGCGGTCATATCCGGCTGCGTGACCGCATCGGGCAGGGCGTCAATTAAGGCAAGACCGGCGGCGGTCGGAACAAATTTTCCCTTTTCCACGGTGATGTAATCGCGGGTTTTCAGCGTCTCGATAATCACCGCGCGCGTCGCCGGTGTGCCGATGCCGCCGTGCTCGTCTTTCTTGTCTTTATCTTTCTCCTTCAGCAGTTTTTTAATGCGCGGATCGGCGACAAAATCCGCCACGCGAACCAGCGCAGCGAGCAGGGTCGCCTCGGTAAACAACGGCAGCGGTTGGTTTTTTTCTCCGAAATCACCACCTCGCGGCAGGTTAATGTCGCCCCGGTTTGCAGGCGGCTTATCGCCTCAAAGGTGGCGCTGTTGTCGCCGTCTTCGTCGTCTTCCTCCGCGTCGTTCAGGAACGCCGTAAAACCCGCGTCCGTGGTTTTTCGCACCGAGACTTTAAACATTTCATCCCCGCACTGTATTTCGGCGAGCACCTCGTCGTAGCGCTTTCTCGCCAGGAACTGCGCGAGATAAAACTGCGCGATAGCGAGATATACCGCCTTTTCCTTTTCACCGAGCTCGCTCAGGTCCGGCATTTTTGCCGTCGGGATAATGGCGGTGTGGGCGGTGACTTTTTTGCTGTCGAACGCCGGGCTTTTCTGCGCCGTGTCGGTGGCAAGGCCGTTAAAAACGTCGAGCGTTTTTAAGGCCGCCACCACCTGCGGCGCGTCACTGAATTGTTCATCGGACAGATAAGAACAGTCGGAGCGGTTATAGGTGATGTATTTGCTGTCCTTGAGCTTCTGGGTGATGTCGAGCGTCTGCTGCGCGGTCAGTTTGTGCCTGCGGTTCATATACACCTGGAGGCGCAGTAGGTTGAAGGGCAGCGGGGCAGCGGTGGTTTTATCCCGGTCGGTGGCGGCGGCGAGCACCGTCGCCGGTTGTCCGGCGAGCGACCGGGTAAGCCCCTGCGCCCAGGCCCTGTCCGTCAGCCGCTTTTTCTCATCCACCGGCGCGTATTCGGACGTCTGCCAGCGGGCGCTGACGACGTCCGCGCCGCTGATGAAGTTCCCGGCGAGCTGGTAGTAAAAGGCCTCGCTGTGCGCCTGATTGTCGCGCCACCGGCGCACAATCATGCCGAGCACCGGCGTCTGCACGCGCCCGACCGAAATCGTGCCCTTATAGCCCTTTTCGCGGGCTTTCAGGGTGTAGCAGCGGCTCATGCTGTAGCCAAAAATGGCGTCACCGGCGCTGCGCATCAGGGCTTTCAGGTACATGCCGCGAAACTCGCGGTTATCCCGCAGGTTCGCTATCGCCTTTTTCACCGCCGGGGCGGTGGTGTCGCTGATAAGCGCCCGCTTTACCGGCGCGGTGTTCCCGGCGTACTCCAGCACCTCGTCAACGAGCAGCTGCCCCTCGTCGTCCGGGTCGCCGCAGTGCACCACGGTCTTGATATCCGGGCGCTTAATGAGCGTTATCAGCGTGCTGGCCTGCTTCGCCACGCTCTCCTTGGGCTGAAGCCGCACGGGGTACAGTCTCAGCGGCAGGGTGTCGAGCGACCAGGTGGCATAGGCCGGGTTGATCACCTCCGGGGGAACCATCTCCAGAACGTGCCCCACGCAGTAGCTTACGATGTCCGTCGCCGAGGCATAGTAGCCGTCGTAACGGGTGAACTGGCCGTCCAGCGCCTTAACGATGTCGCTGGCGACCGCCGGTTTTTCGGCGATCCAGAGTCGCATTATATTTGCTCCTGTCTGATCTGATTCAGGGTGTTCTGGCACGCGCGCTCGCTGTCGCGCAGCGCGTCGTCGTCCAGGTGAAATCCGCGAAGGGCGAACGCCTCCCGTACAGTAGCGGCGTCAGCCGTATTCAGTCCGGCCAGCAGAACGGCCAGCCTCTCAAGCGCGCGGTACATATAGAGTTCGTAACGCAGCCCGCAGCCTCTTGCTGCCTCCTCCTCGATGCGCCTGATAAGGCTGACGGCGCTGACCGAGTCGCCCCGGACGTGCGGCCACGGCGGGGCGATAAAGCCGGGTTTGAATGCCATATGCTGGCTCCTCTGTCAGTGCAGGATGACCTCATCCTCCCCGCCGGAGGGCCGGGATAAAAAAGAAGAGAGGCATGCACAGCACGGCGCAAATCAGCTCCTGTTTCTGAGGTGAAAGCGCCTGGAATGTCGGGGAGTGGTTCACGGCCAGTATCAGCAGCTCGCCGCTGTTGGCCTGAAAGCGGTCTTTCTTCAGGCTGATTTCCGCGAGGATGAGCCGGAGGGTTTTCAGCGTGTCCTCCGGCAGCCCCTCAAGCTCCAGCAGTCCGGCGAAGTCGCTTATCAAAACGGTGGTGTCTGTCATGCTTACCATCCCTTCAGGCGGCCAAAGCGTTTAATGATGTCCTTAACCAGCCCGCCGTCGGCGGTCGGACAGCTGTTCAGCTTGCGCTGGCGCGCGGCGGCGGTGTGGTCAGGCAGGAAGGAGCCGTCCTTCTTCTTTTTGATGCTCATGAAGCTTTTGTACATCGGGTCGCACTCCGCCGGGTTGCTGCCGTTGAGCTTTCCGGCGAGGCACAGCACCATCGCGCACGGATCGCCCGGGTCGGCGGTGTCGCTGTCGGCAGCAAATGCGGGGGCGGAGAGCGCGCACAGGAGCGCCGCCGTGATGACGGATTTTTTCATGAGTAAGTCCTCGGGAGTCAGGGCACTCACGCCCTCTGGTTGTTCAACCCCGGCGACGGCCTGAAGGGATTCAGGCCGCCCCGGCGTTACCGGTAGAAGAAGATTTCGGTGTTGTTGCAGGTCAGGCAGCCGGTCTGCGGGCGGAACGTGACCACGCCGCGATAGCCGCCCTGCCGAAGCCAGCTTTTGGCCGCAAAGTAGGCCGCGCCGTCCGGGGCGCTGACCACGGCCTGCGCGGCGTGGGCGACCGCGTACCACTGCGCGGCGGTGTACTCGCCGCCCGGCGTGAACCGGGCGAGGTACGCCGACCAGTGCCCTTGCGTGACGGGAGAGGGCACGATAACCGCATTCGGCTCCCACTGCGGAAGGGTGGTGGTCACCGCCTGCGCCGGTTGCTCCCAGTTGACGGGGGCGGGTTCGGGCGGTGAGGAACATCCGGCCAGCAGAACGGCGGCGGCCATCAGGCCGGTAAGTTTACGCAGCATCGTTAAAGCTCTCCTTCATGGCCTGCCTGTGCAGGGGTTTAAAATAAACGTCGTTCAGGCGGCGCACGTTGCCGCTGACGTCCACGCTCACGATCACGTCCACGCAGTTCAGCACCTTGCGCAGCAGCACGTCGAACGGCATGCCCCGGCAGGCCGGGTGCTCGTAGCAGCGGTCTATCAGCCCGGAAATGCACTCGCGCGGGCTGCCCGCGTGCAGGGAGGACATAAAGCCCTCGTGCCCGGACTCGATAAGCTTCAGCGCATCCCACGCCTCGCGCCCGCGCACCTCGGCGAGCAGGGGGCGGTCGGGGTTCATGCGGTAGATGGCGCGCACCAGGCGGTCGGAGGTGACAATCGCCCCCTCCCCGGCGTCCGCCGGGTAGAACAGGTGGACGTAGTTTTTGTGGCTGTAAAAATTCAGCTCCGGGTTGTCCTCGATGGTGATGAGGCGCAGCCACAGCGGGATGTAGTGCAGCAGCATCTTCATGTAGGTGGTTTTCCCCGAGCCGGTTTCCCCCACCACGAACAGCGTTTTGCCGTACTCCACGCACTTCTCCATAAAGCGCGGAATGTCGCCTGACTGGTACAGCGCAGCCAGCTCGTCGTCTTTTGACGCCTTCTTTTCTGTGCCCTGCACCCGGTGATAAAACCCGGCCTCGATGTACGACCGGTGCGTGCGCTGGAAGTAGTCCGGCTTGCGTATCGTTATCGAGATGGTGTCGCGCTCGCAGGCCGGGGGCACTACTATCTGGCAGCGCTCCCCGGTCGGGGAGGGTTGCCGAGAGAATGGGGGAGGTTTCATCAATGGTGTCGTTGTTCCACACGGCAAGCGCGCGGGCGAACGACGAGCACTGGCGAAGCGTCACCGGCGAGGAGTGCATTTCCCACTGGCCGTTGATTTTGGTGTGCAGCTCGCCGGGGCGGTTGATGGCGATCTCGGTGAGCCCCTCGCGGGCGAGGTAGTCACCGAACAGCAGATCGCGCAGGTGCGTCAGCGCGACGTTGACCTGCCGGGTGTCCGGCTCCTCATGATGTTTTTCTGTCATGGCTTACCTCATGCTCAGTCGGTAGACGTCTGAAAAATCAATGTCCGCGCCGGTCACGAGGCCGATGACGTCGCCCTGGTTGAGGTACATCGTCGGCGGGATGTTGATGCTGTTTTCCTAGCACCGTTTTCGCCATCTCCGCCGTCGCCGCGCGGGTGTTTTCCGTGTAGTCGGTGTTGCGATCCTTTCCGGGGGCGGAGTCCGCCGCCGCCGCCGCGAAGTCCTGCACCGTGCCGAGCAGCAGGGTGTTGCCGATGCGATCCATCCAGTGGTTGTCTATCCAGCCCGCGACGCCGTTCTCACCCAGCGCCCCGACCGCCTGGCTGTCCACCATCGGGATGACCAGCCGGTTCGGCTCCGGGGTGCGCAGCTCGGTGATGGCGAGGAACAGGCGACCCTGACCGTTTTTGAGGGGGCCGGTGCGGTACAGGCCGCGCGCGACCGTGCCCGCCGGGATAAGCCTCACCCTGTTGTTCGCGCTGTAGATGTCCTCGCTGATCTGGCAGGTAAAGCGCCCGCCCACGTCGGAGACGAAGCGCTGCATCATGCTGCACGGAATGTGCTGATCTGCCGGGATATACAGATCCGGGTCGAGGTTCAGGCGCTTCACGCCGGTGGTCTTCGCCAGCCCGTCGTCGCGCCCGCCGGGCGCGGCGCTGCCGTCCTGCCTGCGCGTGGTGCCCGCCGGATGCCCGGATGACGCCTGGCCTGCTGACGACGACCGCGATGTGCTGCCTGACGGCGTACCGGCGTCTGCCAGGGCGCTCGTTTTATCAAACGTCACCGGCGCACTGCTCGCCTCAGGCGCGCTGCGCCCGTCCGTCCGGGCGTCCTGGCTTTCCGTTTCCCCGTCCGCCGCGTCGTCTGAGAAGTTCAGCGGGTTCAGATCGCGCCCGAGGTTCTGGCGCTCGCGCGCCGGGGCGCTCGCCGCCGCGTGCGGCTCCCCGTCGCCCGTTTTCTCCGGCTTCTCACCCTTAAGCTTCGCCAGCAGGGCGTCGCCGCCCCACGCAATCAGCGCCAGCAGCACCAGGCTGACGGCGGCCACAATCAGCGTCCGTCGGCTCCTGCGCTTCGCGTGCTTCACCACCTGCGGCTGCCCGGCGGGCACCGCGTCCGCGGCGGCGCTGCCGCCCTCCGTTTCTGCCCGCGCGCGCTCGCGCGCCTCCGCCTCCAGTTCGGCGGCGGTTTTCAGCTCGTCCTGTTCGCTCATTATTTTGCCTCCAGCGTCACGTCCGGCGAGACGGTGCTGCCGTTCGCCACGGTGACCTTGCCGTAACTGCCGTTTTCAATGCCGACCACCTGGCTGCCGTAGCGCAGCACGACGCGCGGCGAGAGCGCGCGCAGCACCATCACCCGGTAGTTGCCCTGCGTGGTGAAGGTCGGTGTGACCGCCTGCTCGCCGCCGCCGACGATGACCGTTGGCGTCGGGATGCGCTTCTGCGGGGAAAAGCCGAGATAGGTAAAGCGCCCGTCGTCATACGCAAAGTCCGGCGTGATGGAGGCGGAGCCGTCCGCCACGCGGCGGGTGTAGTTCCAGTTGCGCGGGGCGCTGGCTTTCGCCAGGGCGGTCTGTATCAGGGCTTTTTCCTGCACCTTCTGAAGCTCTGCCTGGCGGGCGAGGCGCGCCGCCTCGGTCTGCCTGCGCGCGTCGTCCGGGTAGCTGAAGCGCACCACGAACGCCAGCTTTCCGGCGTCATTCCCGTCATTGATGACGTTGAGCATCAGGCTGTAGTAGCGCTTTGTGGTGGTCACAAAGAGGTTGGTCTGCCAGTCCTTTTGCGTCGGGGTAAACACCTTCTGGACGGTATTGCCGTCGGCGTCCGTCACCGGCTGCTTCACCGGCGCGGGCGTGACGCCCACGCGGTTGCTGTCGTGCGTCACCGTCCAGCCCTGCGGAAAACCGGCCTGCGCGTCGATAACCTCCTCGTCGTCGTCAAACACGAGGGTGGTGATAAAGCCGGAGCGGGTATTTATCACGGTGGTGTTCTGTCTGTTGTAGGCAATGTTCTGCATGTGGCTGTCGTAGCTGCTGGCGCGCGGAACGGCGGCAGCCCATGTCCCGGAGGAGGCAAGCAGTGCCGCGAGTGCAACAATGAGAGGTTTATTCATCATTCTTTTCCTTAAACCGCTGGTAGCTGGTCACGAGGAAGCCGAACGGGTTCACCTCGCGCTCTGACGCCGTCATCTTCTTCTGCGGCACGTAGCGGTAGGTCATGCTGATAGTCCAGTAGTCGTGGGTTTCGTGGTTATCCTTCACGCGGCGAATGGTGCGCTTGATGCGCAGCTGCTCCACGTTGTCGGGCTTCGTGCCTGCCGAGGGCACGTTAGAGATGACGTCCACCGTGACCACGTAGGCCGCCTGCTGGAACACCGCGTCAGGCGCGTCCGGGCTGTTAAACCAGTCGAGGTACTGCTTGTTCACGTCGTCGCTGTTGAACATCTGCGTCTCGTTGTAGTCCTTCTGCAGGGCGAAGTAGTTGTACCCCTCCCGGCGCTTCACGTAGGCCGCCGTTTCGGCCAGGTTCAGCGCCTCCGAGGAGGAAAGCTCATCCTCGCCGAGCGTGGAGATGCGCTCGATGCGCTCCCCGTCGTTCAGGGCGTACAGCTCGATGGTCGTGGTTTTGAGCGGCAGCAGGATGATGAGGGCAACGATGGCACCGGCGAGCAGCACGCCAGCGGCGGCGGCGACCCGCCAGCCCGCCTTTGCCATCCGTTTATCGCGCTCAAGAAGGGTGTTCTCAAACGAGCGGGAGTCGCTCAGGGCTTTTGCAGTGGATTCGGTCATGGCGGGGTTAACTCCTGAATCATGGCCGGGGAATTCACCGGCTCGGGGTTGCCCGACACGGGCGGTAAGGGTTGCTGTTGCTGTGCGCAGCCCGCAAGCAGGCACAGCATCAGAAGCGTGATGCCGTATTTCATGGTTGAAGTCCTGTTGTTAAGACGTGCCTGAACCGCAGGGGCATCGCTGCGCCCTGCTGTATTCAGTCAGGAAGGGTTATTTGGTGTAGCGCTGCTGCATGCGCTGGATGGCGGCCTTGCGCTTCTCTGCCATTGAGCCGCCGCTGCTGCCTGTCAGATTCTCATAGGCTTTATCTCCGATCTTACCCAGACCGTTAGATACCGTTGAACCTGCCGTGCCAGCTGCATTCGCAGAGTTTTTGCCTGCGGAACCGATCCCGGCGCTGGCAAGCCCCTGCGCGGCACCCTGCGCGGAGGCACCGGCCAGCGCGTTCGCCAGCTTCCAGGACAGAAGCATGACCGCCGCCGCGCCGACCGCACCCAGCAGAACCTGAACGGCCAGGGTCAGGTAGTTCGCATCGTTAGCATCCGTTGCGCCCGCGAGTATATAGTCCAGGTAGTTCATGACAACCGTAAGGGCGATGCCGCTGAAGTAGGTCGTCAGGATGCAGCTCAGGATGGTTTTGAGCCAGTTGCTGAACATGTCCCGGAACCACGACCACATCAGGCAGAAGATGAAGATCGGCGCGGTGGCGAGCATCAGGCGCAGCATCAGCTCGGCGATAAGGTTAATGATGGCCGTTATACCAACCAGTAAGGCAACGCCTCCCCATACCAGGCCTTGGGCGAGTAAACCCTTGGCTTTTACGTAATTTGCATCGTCCTGTGTATAAAGATCCTCCCCCAACTGTTGCGCTTTTTCCCAGACGGTGTCGAGTCTCTCCCAGATAGAGAAACCGCCGCTGACCCCATCCCGCAGGCCGCTGATGGCGTCGGACACCAGATCGAGATACCCCCCGGCGTTGGTGACAAAGATCATGATGACCAGCATCTTCGAAACGTCCCAGATAATGTCCTCTGCCGGGCGGGAAAGCTTCCCGGCCATCATCTGATAGCCTCGCCACGTCAGATACAGGGCGATGGTGGAGGCCGAGAACAGGTAGGCCATCCAGCCCCCCGTTGTGGCCGCCACCCCGTCCAGCACGCCTTCAAAGCCGTCCATGATCTGGCTGTTTAGTCCAACAAAGGTTCCACTCATGGTGTGTTCTCCCGTTGTTAATTCAAATCAGCTACAGGAGCCTGGTAACGGCTTTTGCGAAAATCTTTGAGGATGGCGGAATAACCATCTTTTACATCCTGGGAATTCATTTCACGATGCAGGGCATCACGGGCGTGCTGGCAGTCAATGGGTTCAAAATTCTGATTAAAAAAACATTCCCGGTATTTCACCAGCATGTCGTCATGGTGCGCCATGTACCACTCCACGGAGGTTTTATCGTCGCAGCCGGTCAGGGCAGCCACGGAGGTCAGGGCGGTAAAGAAAGCAACTTTGAGGTTCATTTTCATGGGGTTCACCTTTGGGTTAATTGAGATCGGCAATCGGGGCGTTGCGCATCTGCTCGGCCTGGGCTTTCCGGCGCTGTTCGGCAAGCAGCTGGTTGCGCAGCTCCGCCTGCTTCACCGACATTTCCCACTGCGTGGTCAGGGCGTTCAGCTGGATGCTGCGCGCCGTGACCACGTTAGCGAGATCCTGCGACTCCTTGCTGTCCTGCGCGTTCTCGATGCGCTCGGCAAGCCCCGAGATATCGCTCAGCGTGTCCGAAATCTGGTTCTGGATGTCGGTGGTGTCCTCGATGGCCGCCGCCTGGTTGAGCAGCATCTGCTTACAGCTGGCCTGAAGCGCCGTGCCCGCGTTGTCCGGGCAGCTGTCGAACACCTTATATTTATCATATAAGGCGTTCAGCTCGCGGGCGTAGCTCCCGCCGGTGCCTGTCAGCAGGTCGTTCAGGGAAATCCCCCGGCTTTTCAGGCGCTTCAGCTCGTTCGCCAGGCTTTTCGCCTGTCTCAGGTACGCCTGCACGTCGCGCACGCCGGTCGCCGTCGCCAGCTGCGCCTTGTAGGCGTTCATCTGGTCTTTGTAGTGCATGACCGTGTCCTGCCACTGCTTGAGCTTCTCCGCCCACTGCGTGATGGAGTTAGTGTTAGCCAGCGCATCCACGACGGGAATGCCGGTGGCCTGCACCGGCGCTGCGCCCATCATCAGGACGACCGCGAGGGCGGTCAGGGTGGTTTTTATCTTCATCGTGTTACCTCGTTGTTGTCAGACTGCGCGGCGCAGCATCTCGTCTTTCCACTCGTCCGGCTGCATGCCCTCGCGCCAGATTTCGTCGAAAACCTTCAGGTTGTCGGCGCTGGCGCTCAGCAGCTTCGTGTAGCGGCCAAGCCCGGACAGGTCGAGCGTGACCAGGGCGACGTAGGGGCGAATGTCGCCCCGGCGAAGCGGGGATTTCATCACCACCATCTGGCGCGCCAGCGGGTCGAGCGTGCTGACGATGTCAAACACCGCTTTCGGCACGCGCAGGCGCTCCACGTAGTCGTGCTCTGAGGCCTGCTGGTTTGCCATCAGAATGCGGGTGCTGCACTGCTCGATGATGGCCGCCGAGATCTCGTGTTTGCACATCTCCTCCGGCGACTGCGTGGCCGGGAAGAAAATGCCGTTGAGCTTGCGGATGACCTTCAGCATGTCGAGGGCAAATTTTGAGAACTCCGGATCCTGAAGCCACTTCCAGAACTCGTCCATAAAGATGACCAGGCGGCGACCGTCGAGCAGGCTGGTCACGCGGTAGAGCAGGTAAAAGGTCAGCGGTCCGCGCACGTCCTTATCGTCCAGGAACTCCGTGCCGTCGATGCCGAAGTTATCGATGTGGTCGATGTCGAAGGTGTCGGCGTCGTTGTCGAACACCCAGCCAAATTCCCCGCCCTGCGCCCACTGCTGAAGCCGGATGCGCAGGCCGTTCATGCGGGCTTCCTTCGTCGGCGCTTCGTGCAGCACCTCCAGTATGCGGGTGATGCCGTTGCGCCTTAGCTCCGGCGGGTAGTCCAGCATGATGGTGTCCACCGCCTCGCCGAGGCGCTCCTCGTCGCGCAGGTCGAGCGGCCTGCCGTCGCGGGTGCAGATCATGCGCATCAGCTTCTTCAGGAAGTTGCGGTTGCGCTTCGTGGGCGCCAGGGCGAACGGGTTCAGCCCGGTCGGCTCGCCGGAGCGGAAGCGGAAGTAGGAGCCGCCCTGGAGGCGTATCGACATCTCCCCGGAGCGATCCTTGTCGAACAGCACGGAGGTGAAGCGCCGGTTTGTTGCCCCCGGCGCGAACGTCTCCGGTCGGCGGTACTTCTGCATCAGGTGCTTGATCAGCATCAGCAGGGTGGATTTCCCCGTGCCGGTGCTGCCAATCAGCATCGCGTTGCCCGGCGGCTTCTCCGCGAACTCGTCCACACCGGCCTGGCCGTTGTGCAGGTTCAGGTACTGGCAGCCGCCCGAGGGCGTCGGCACGGCGGCGATGGCCTCTCCCCAGGCGTTTCCCTCCCGCTTGTGCGGGTGGAAGTTGTGAAACGACACCATTTCCGCGTAGTTCAGGCTGCTCACCGGCACGAGGCGCGGGCGCAGGTCGTAGACGCCCGGCATCTGCGACAGGTACGCGGCGGGGAGCGACTCGCGCGAGAGGGTCATGATGATCCCCAGATCCTTGATGGTGTCGGCCAGGGTGCTGGTATCGCGGATAACCTGCTCTGCGGTCGGGGCGCTGACCAGCAGCGTCTGGTGATACTTGCCGAACGAGATGATGCCGGACTGGAGCATGTCGCGGGCAACGCGCAGGTCTTCCTGCTGGGAGACCGCGTCGTCCTCGGCGGACTTCAGGCGGTTCTGGATGGTTTTGATGCAGCCCCGCGCCTCGTCCTTGCCCATGCAGGTGTAGGACTGCGTCAGAACGAACTGGCAGCGGGCGTACAGCAGGGTGTCGTACAGGCCGGTGCTGGTTTCGGTGGCGTAGTCCTTGATTTCCAGCCCCCTGAAGAAGGTCTGGCCGTCAATGTGGCTGACCTGCCCGGTGTCGGTGGTAAAGAACGGCTGCGAGCCGCCGAGCACGTCGTAAAAGGGCGTGCGCGTGACCCGGACCTTCTGCCACTTTCCGGTGATGAGGAAGTTATAAAAGGCCAGCTGGGAGGAGAACACGCGCCCGTTCTCCTCGAAGGTGCCGAGGGGGCGTGCGCTGAAGCGCGACAGGGCGGTGTCGAGCGTTTCCCGGTGCTCCAGCATCATCGCGAGGGCGTGGTCGAGCAGGGTTTTGCGCTCGCCCTGCGATTTCTGCTTCATCGCCGCGCGCTCCACGGCGGTGTGGGGGTTAAAGCAGGCGGTGAAGAACAGGCGGCGGCGGTAGAAGGGCTGGCCGTCCTGCGCGGCGTAGAGCCTGCGGGCAATCTCGTCCGAGAAGGCAATGCCGGAGTCGCAGGCAAAGCTGTCGGTGAAGATGTCGCTCACCAGGTGGCTGTAGAAGGTGAACGGCTGGCCTTCAAAGGCGCGGATGACGTTATTAAGCTGCATGGTCAGGGTGTCGAGGTGGCGGGCGTCCTCGCACTCGAAGATCGTGCCGCCAATTTCCCAGGTGCAGACGAAATCCCCCTTTTTGTTCTTCACGACGTGCTCGTGCAGGTGTGACGAAAAGGGAATGTAGCGCGACAGGGGCAGGGTTTCATTGAGTCGCATACGTTCGGTGAACTCCGTAATGTCGATGGCTTCGTAGTGGTTGCAGGCGAACGTCCGGGCACCGAAGTGCCTGTTTGCCGCCCGGTTGCCGCGCGTTTTAAACGCCAGCACCTTCAGCCCGAAAAAGTGGATGTCGTCCTTTGCCAGCCGTTTCAGCTCGATAAAGGCGGGGATGATGAGGAGCAGCAGCCAGTAAAAGCGGGAGTAGACAGATGCCAGTGTGATGGCGGCGAGGGTGACGAGCAGGGGGACGAGCGGCACCCCCCACAGCGCCGCCGGTCGGGTCAGCGCCTTGTTGAGGATGGTCATGCGGCCTCCTCAGGCGGCGAAGTACGCGCCGAAGCCGGAGGCACCGGCGAGCAGGACGCCCGCCCAGAAGACGCGCTGGAGATCGTGCCAGGCCTTGCCGTCAACCAGCATCTTGTAGGCAATAAAGGCCACGGCGCAGCTGATGGTGACGACCGCCATGCTGGTCAGGCCGAGGAACACCCAGTTAATGGCGTCAGAGCCTTT
>AGFS01029318.1_pt1 | contig 13361 bp, 11 predicted proteins | sample 305828 | NCBI WGS metagenome assembly AGFS01 (sample SAMN02954281, study PRJNA62041) | ant fungus garden metagenome | biome: terrestrial; feature: Atta colombica fungus garden; material: fungus garden; isolation source: Atta colombica fungus garden top | host: Atta colombica | place: Panama: Gamboa...
AAATGGTGAAAGCGCTGACCACCCTAATCAACAACGGCAAAGTACAAAACCCGCATCTTTTGTACTCAATGAAGCAAGGGAATAAGGTCGAACGCTACCAGCAGCCGGCCAATTTACCGCAGGTTGGCGACCCGAAATCGCCATACTGGGGGATTGTCCGTAACGGTATGTATGGCATGGCGAACCTGCCGAACGGGACGGGATATAAGTTGTTCCATACCGCGCCGTATCAGATTGCGGCGAAGTCCGGGACCTCGCAGGTGTTTAGCCTGAAGGAGAACCAGACCTACAATGCCAAAATGATCCCGGTACGTCTGCGCGACCACATTTTTTATACCCTGTTTGCGCCGTATCAGCATCCGAAGGTGGCGATGGCGCTCATTCTCGAAAATGGCGGCGGCGATGGCGTTGTCGCCGGCCCGACGGCGCGCGCGATTCTCGACCATATCTTCGACCCGGCGAATGCGCCAGCTGCGGATAGCGCGCAAAGTAACGTTCCGCAGGTCGAAAGCGCCGATGCGCAGTGACGACCTTAAGTGGTGGACGCCGTTAGCGCGCTATATAAGATTTGCCAACTGCGGCGACGGCGAGTTATCTCACGCCATAGCGCGATGATCTCGTCCAGCTGCAGCTCGTTAACGTCCTGCGGCTTGGCTACCGGTAGATGATAGCGCTGGCGCAGGGCGGCGAGCGCGGTTGCGCTGGCGTCCCGCGCCTGACCGTTCTGCTCAGCCAACTGGTGTTGTAACTGGCTGAACTCGGCTTGCCCACACAGCGTTAACTGGCGAAGAAAGGTTTTACAGCAGCGTAGTAGATTACCGGCGGAACGGTCGGGCGATTGCAGCGCCAGCAGCAGGCCATCGCGATCGGCGATCCGCTGATAACGGCAGCTCACCACGTAGCCAATCTGCTGTTCGACCCGCAGACGCTGGAAGAATTGCGGCTCGCAAAGTAGCGCCAGCAGTTGCAGCGCGGCCAGCGAGGCCCCCTCAGGCAATGGAATAAAAACCAGAAGCGCGCTATCAGAGCTGGCGTGAGGAAGACGCTTAATACCGCGGCGACAGCCTGCCGAAGAGCGAAGCTCGGCGTTGACCGGGGCGTTGAGCAAGCTCAACAGACGGGCAACCTGCTGCGCCAGATTGCTGCTGCCGCCTACCATCGCCGCCAGCCAACCCTCCTGCGGCGGAGCGATAGCCAATTGTTCAGGTAATTGTTGCAGTAGCTGGCGAATGGCGATGGTTTCAGGTACGACCACCGTCCCCGGCGCGGGTTGAGATAATCGGCGCATGAGCGCGGTGACGACGCGCTCCGCTACGCCGCCGGATTCAGGTAGCTGTAGAGTAAGCTGCCAGTTGCCGTCCACTGTTTGCCACTCGCCGCTGCCGCCAGCATGGCGAAGTTGCGCGAGCAAGGGACGGATCTGCTGGCTTATCGCCATACCCTGCGCCTGGCTGAGCACGCTATAGAAAGGCTTGCGAACGATCAGCGTCGGCGTTTGATTATCTGCAATGATATGCAGCATTGGGCTGGTCGTTAGCGTCAGTTCAGGTGCCTCAGCGGTCGCCGCCTGCGGATAAAAGCTAAATGCCAGCGGATCCGTCACTATCGTCCGTGGCTGCCAGCGGCCGAGCGGCAAGGTAAAGCCCTGGGTTGCCACGCCATCGCCAGCCGCTATTTTGCGGCAAACCAGCGAAGAGGCCGGCGCCGACAGCAAGCTGGCGCAGAAGCCAGCAAAATCGACGGGCGGGGAATCGGGCGCAAAACCCAATGCCCGCTGGCGGAGCTGTTCGAGCGGGGTCAGTGCGTCAAAACGCCGCTGCGCCAGCTTGTAATAGTGCATCTGCTGTTCAGGCGAGGTGTGCCGCAATGCCTGCAGCCATCGCTCGACATGCTGCTTGATGGCGTCGGGATGGTCGCTGCTGAATACCAGCGCCAGCCAGCCGACGCGTTCATCCTGGTAAAGCCAGTTCAGCGCGACATCGTCCGCGAGCCCGCATTCACGCAGCCCGGCCAGCAGGCTGCCAGGCGCTTCATCCAGTAAGAATTCACGAAAAGTGGTGACGTTGTCACTTTTTTCGATGAGCGTACAACGCCATACCGCCGGTTTGTCTTCAACGGCCAGTTGAAGATCCACATTGTTGCTAAAATATGCAGACGGCGGGCTTTCCGGCGGCAGGCCGCCAGGGAACCCCGCGGCAAAAAAATGGGCCAATTCGGCTAATTCATCAAGCGACTGCGGCCCCTGAAGCCATAGCTGCAGATGGCTGGCGACATAATAGCGCTGGTGAAACTCGCCGAGCGCACTCTGCAACGCAGGCAAGTTTCCGCCCAGCGAATCCATGCTGCCGACCTGAAAACGGCGAAAAGCCGCGGGCGCCGCCATCGCGTGACGGGCCGCTGCTTCACGGCGGGAGGGATCGTGCTGCTGGATAAGCCGGTTTTCCGCATCGATGACCACCAGTTCCTGACGGATATCTTCAGGCGACAGCAGCGGCGCCCGGAGCGTATCCCGTAGACGGGTGATGCCCTCGGCCAGACTGTTGGCGGCAACCTCGAAGAAATAGGCGCTGTGGCGGGCAAGGGTGGTGGCGTTGACGCTGCCGCCCTGGCGTTGGATCCACGCCATCAATCGCTCATCATCGTGATAACGCTGGCTGCCGCGAAACAGTAAATGTTCCAGCAAATGAGCCAGCCCCGGCAGGGCATCGGTTTCATGATGGCTTCCGGCACCCACCTTAACCAACGCCGCCGCACGCGTCGCCTGCGGATGATGAACCAGCGTTGCGCGCATACCGCCTGCCAGTTCCACGATGCGGGTGGCGGTGGTCATCACAATTCCCGGGTTTTATAAATCAGCTGTGAACGGGTGCGGTTGCGGAACTGCAGCTGGCTGATTTTTATATCGCTGCAGGCCGCTTCGCGCCGCGCTTCGAGGATTTTATGGTGGTGCGGCGATTTGCTGCACACCGGGTCAGCGTTATCGGCATTGCCGGTCAGCATAAAGGCCTGGCAGCGGCAGCCGCCGAAATCTTTCTCTTTTTCATCACAGGAACGACAGGGCTCCGGCATCCAGTCAAAGCCGCGGTAGCGGTTGAAGCCAAATGAGTCATACCAGATCGATTCCAGGCTCTGCTCCAGCACCGACGGGAACTCGACCGGCAGCTGGCGCGCGCTGTGACACGGCAGCGCGGTGCCTTCCGGGGTCACGCTGAGGAATATCGAGCCCCAGCCGCCCATACAGCCTTTGGGACGCTCTTCGTAGTAGTCCGGGGTGACAAAAAGCAGATTGGTCAGATTACCGTTAGCCGCCATTTTGTGTCGGTAATCAGCAACGACCTGTTCAGCACGGGCGATCTGTTCGCGGGTCGGCAGTAATCCCTGACGATTGAGGAACGCCCAGCCGTAAAACTGGCAGGTGGCGAGCTCAACATCATCCGCTTCCAGCTCGATACACAGCTCGATGATTTTATCGATCTGGTCGATGTTGTGGCGATGCAGGACAAAGTTCAGCACCATCGGGTAGTCGCGCGCTTTTACCGCTTTCGCCATCGCCAACTTCTGCTGGAACGCTTTTTTGTTGCCCGCCAGCGCCGCGTTCAGCACTTCATCGCTGGCCTGGAAACTAATCTGGATATGATCCAGCCCGGCCTCGCTGAAGGCGTCGAGTTTGCTCTCGGTGAGCCCAATGCCCGACGTAATCAGGTTGGTATAAAAACCGAGATCGCGCGCGGCGCGAATCAGCTCCGGCAGATCTTTGCGCGTCAGCGGTTCGCCGCCTGAGAAACCCATTTGCACGCTACCCATGGCCCGCGCCTGGCGAAAGACCTCAATCCACTGTTCGGTGGTGAGTTCTTTCTCCTGCTGAGCAAAGTCCAGCGGGTTAGAGCAGTAGGGGCACTGCAGCGGACAGCGATAGGTCAGTTCCGCCAGAAGCCACAGCGGCGGATTAACGGCGGTTTTATTCTGGCTCACGGAAGATAATCCACTTCTGTTGGTAAGCTATCTGCAGGAATTCGATGACGTCGTCATCGACGCCGCCCGCTTCCGGGAAACGGGCGTTGAGTTCGGCGATTATTTTTGCCGCGTCGCGTTGACCATCGACCAGTTCGAGGATCGCGGCGGCGGTTTCATTCAGTTTCGCCATTCCTTCCGGATAGAGGATCACGTGGCTATCCTGAGCAGCTTCCCACTGCAGGCGGTAGCCGCGACGAAAGGCGATGATTGCGCTCTTTTGCATAGTTATACCAGTCGGGTCGTGTGCCAGGCCGCCTTGTCGGTGACCGTGTGATAGGGTGGGCGCTGCAGTGCGTAGGCCATGGTCATGGCATCCAGCATCGACCACAGAATGTCGAGCTTAAACTGCAGGATCTCCAGCATCCGGTTCTGTTTTTCCGCGCTATCGCAGTAGATCTTCGCCAGTTCCAGCCCATGTTCGACGTCGCGATTGGCCTGGCTTAAGCGGCTGCGAAAGTAGAAATAGCCTTCTTCTTTAATCCATGGATAGTGCTGCGGCCAGCTGTCGAGGCGCGACTGATGGATTTGCGGGGCAAACAGTTCGGTTAGCGAACTGCACGCCGCCTCCTGCCAGTTGGCCCGGCGGGCAAAATTGACGTAGGCGTCGACGGCAAAACGCACGCCGGGCAGCACGTGGCGCTCGCTGAGTAACTCATCACGACTTAGCCCTACGGCTTCACCCAACTGCAGCCAGGCTTCAATACCGCCTTCCTGGCCGTGACTGCCATCGTGGTCGAGGATCCGCTGTACCCACTTGCGTCGGGTGTGCGGATCGGGGCAGTTCGCCATAATGGCGGCGTCTTTTAGCGGGATATTGGTCTGGTAGTAAAAACGGTTCGCCACCCAGCCCTGGATTTGCTCGCGGCTGGCTTCGCCGTTATGCATCGCAATATGGTACGGATGATGGATATGGTAGTAGGCGCCTTTTTCCCGTAGCGCTTGTTCAAACGCCTGTGGCGATAGGGTTTCGCGAATCTGCATAGTTAGTCCTGAAGCGTGATAGGCATTCCGTCCCAGCTCACTTCAATTCCCTGTTGCGTCAGGGCGTTACGCTGCGGCGACTGCTCGTTAAGGATTGGATTAGTATTGTTGATATGAATCAGAATTTTGCGCTTCGCCGGGAGCGAGGCCAGCAGCGCCATCATGCCGTGTTCATCGCCAAGCGCCAGATGGCCCATATCACGACCGGTATTGCGCCCGACGCCGGCAGCCTGCAGTTCATTATCCTGCCATACGGTGCCGTCAATCAGCAGACAGTCCGCTTTTTTCAGCCACGGCAAGAGCGCTTCGTCCGGTTCGCCAAGCCCCGGCGCATAGAATAGCGTCTGGCCGTTGCGGCGGTTTTCGATAAACAGCGCTACGTTATGGCCCGGCAGCGGCCTATCGCGAAACGGCGAGTAGGGCGGCGCATTGCTGGCGATGGGGACGGCGGTAAACTGCAGGTCGGGACAGGCGTCAACGGTAAAACTATTCAGCGGAGTGACAGGATGGTGAATCAGGCCGCCGTTCCAGTGCCGTAACATGGTAAAAATGGGAAAACCCGTGCTGAGATCCTCATGTACCTCCGGCGTGCACCATACCTGATGGGGGCAGCCTTCGCGCAGGCTCAGCAGCCCGGTCGTATGGTCAATCTGGCTATCGGTAAGAATAATGCCGCCAATATGCGTGCCGCGCAGAACGCCTTGTTTATTTAACTCTGGCGTATGGGCAATTTGCTGGCTGATATCGGGAGAGGCGTTACACAGCACCCACTCTTTACCGTTATCGCTCACGATAATGGAAGACTGAGTACGAGCAGTGGCCTGAATCGTGCCATTGCGCAGACCCTGACAGTTGGCGCAGTTACAATTCCACTGCGGAAAGCCTCCGCCAGCGGCGGAACCGAGGACTTTTATAAACATGAAGACGGACCAGATAAAAAAACAAAATGCCCGCACGGACGGCGGGCGGAGCGATTAGCGGTTGGAAATGTACAGCGTCACTTCCAGACCCAGACGTAAATCAATAAAAGCAGGTTTCTTCCACATCGTTTTTTCCTCTATAAAAATGCGACATCAACAACGTCGGTTGTGTCGGTTTTGTGATGGCAATCAAATATTGCCCCTCAGGGGGATAAAGGTCAACCGGCAACATGTAAGTATTTAACCTTGCGTTTACAATATAACCTATTGTTGCCAAACATTTTTTAATACCTTTTGCCAGTTGCCCCACAGCAGTTTATCCAGCACCAATTGTTCATAACCACTATGGCGCAATGCGTTGATTAGCCGTGGTAAACCGCTCACATCGCCCAATTCGTCCGGTAGCGTGATGCCGTCAAAATCGGACCCCAGCGCCACGTGATCGTCGCCCATGATGTTAATAAGATAGTCGATATGGTGAACGATGGTACGCAATGGGGTATCGCTATCGCGTTTGCCGTCGGCGCGCAGGAAAGCGTTGCCGAAATTGACGCCGACCACGCCGCCGCTGTCGCGAATTGCCCGCAGTTGTTCATCGGTGAGATTACGCGGCTGCGGGCATAGCGCATGGGCATTGGAGTGGGTGGCTACCAGCGGCGACGTCGAGTGATGGGCGGTATCCCAGAATGCTTTTTCATTCATATGAGACACATCAATCTGCATCTTCAGGGCATTGGCCTGCTTAATAAGATGGATACCTGCCGCTGTCAGTCCAGGCCCAGTATCCGGGCTACCGGGAAACGAACCATTAACGCCGCTGCCGAAGCGGTTAGCAATATTCCAGAACGGTCCAATGCTGCGTACCCCGGCGGCATAGAAGGCCTGCAGGTCGTGGCCCTCGCCATCAAAACCCCCGGCGCCCTCAATATGCGCCACCATTGCCAGTACCTTATCCTGGCGGCAGCGTTCGATATCCGCCGCGCTCAGACACAATCTCAAGCGTCCAGCGGACTGCGCGACAAGTTGCTTCAGGATGGCCAGCTGCTGCCAGAGGATAGCGATCGGCTCCCATCGCTGGCTGGCGTATTGCGGCGCCATACGGGCAATATACTCCTGCGGCGGCACGAATAGCGCGAATAGCCCGCCGGCAAATCCGCCTTGCTGCATGCGCGGATAGTCGAGATGACCGTTCTCAATCCCGGCAAAGAAAGCGGTTGCAGGATCTTCGCGATGGTGAAGCCATAAATTGAGCAGCAGGTCATTGTGACCATCAAAAATCGCCATAGCGCGCTCCCTCTGCTGGTTGTACTGGAAATGCCTGACACGGTAACTGATTTGTTCGCTGCGGCAAGTGGAAATTCACAACTTAGCAACAATCGCCAAATCTGGCGTTTGTATCACACTGTATCAATCGACAATCCTCATACATGGCGATGCAAAAACACGATAAATCCCACACATGCGGGATACACAGGCCTGATTAACTGTTCACGTACTCGCTTAACGCTTCCAGATAAAAGGTGAAATGAGGATGAACAGATTATCCGCAATCCGTCATGTCAGCGCGGCGGCGCTGTGTCTCTCCGCGCTGTGGTCCGCCAGCGTGTGCGCTGCTGAAGACGCAGGCGCTTTCGACAAGGTGCAACAAATCAACGCCGGGGACCTGAATATCGGTTATGTCGATATGGGGTCACGCGATGGCCAGGCGGTAATTTTGCTGCACGGCTGGCCGTATGATATTCAAAGCTACGCGCAGGTGGCCCCGGCGTTGGCGCAGAAGGGGTACCGGGTCATCGTGCCGTATCTGCGCGGCTACGGCTCCACCCGTTTCCTGTCGGCTAAAACGCCGCGTAACGGTCAGCCATCGGCGATGGCGGCTGATATTGTGCATCTGATGGATGCGCTAAAAATTAAGCAAGCGGATTTCGCCGGCTTTGACTGGGGGGCGCGTACAGCGGATATCGTCGCGGCGCTCTGGCCGCAGCGGGTTAAGTCGCTGGTATCGGTGAGCGGGTATCTGATTAGCAGCCAGCAAATTGGCGAGAAGCCGTTACCGCCGCAAGCGGAACTGTCGTGGTGGTATCAATTCTACTTTGCCACCCCGCGCGGCGAAGCAGGCTACCGGCAAAATACCCATGACTTTGCCAAATTTATCTGGCATCAGGCTTCGCCGCGGTGGACATTCACGGAGGCCACGTTCGCCAATAGCGCGAAAGCGCTGGATAACCCGGATCACGTTGCCGTTACCATCAGCAACTACCGCTGGCGCCTGGGGTTGGAGCAGGGCGAAGCGAAATATGCGGCTTACGAACAGCGACTCGCGAAACTGCCGGCGATTAGCGTACCCACAATTACCATCGAGGGGGAAAACAATGGCGCGCCGCATCCGGCGCCGGATACCTATCGGGCGAAATTCACCGGTAAATATGAACATCGGGATTTCAAAGGCGCAGTGGGACATAACCCGCCGCAGGAGGCGCCAGCGGAATTTGTTCAGGCGGTTATTGACGCCGATCGTTTATAAGCCTCACCGCGGCGCAAACGCAGAGTTGCGCTTGCGGAGAAGCCGCATATGCTTTTCATGAGCTTATTTTTCCGCAGGAGACGCCTTTGGAACGTATTGACCACATCCTGGTTGTCGATGACGATCGCGATATCCGCGAACTGATCGTGGGTTATCTGGAGAAATCGGGCTATCGCGCCAGCGGCGCAGCTAATGGCAAAGCGATGTGGTCCGTACTTAAAAACCATCAAATCGATTTGATTGTCCTCGATATCATGCTGCCCGGCGATGATGGTTTAACCCTTTGTCGCCAGTTGCGCAATGATGGCCAACAGGATATCCCGGTGCTGATGTTGACCGCGCGTAGCGAAGATAGCGACCGTATACTTGGTCTCGAGATGGGGGCCGACGATTATCTGGTGAAACCCTTCGTGGCGCGGGAGCTACTGGCGCGGATTAAAGCCATTTTACGCCGCGCCCGCGCGCTTCCCCCAATTTACAAATCAGCGAAGCCGGCAGGCTTATCGCCTTTGGCGACTGGCAGCTCGATACCTCAGCGCGGCATCTACTGGACAAGAGTGGCATAATTGTGGCGCTAAGCGGGGCGGAATATCGCCTGCTGCGGGTGTTTCTTGATCATCCTCAACGGGTGCTCAACCGCGATCAGTTGTTGAATCTTACACAGGGGCGTGATGCCGAACTGTTTGAACGGTCTATCGATCTGTTAGTGAGTCGCCTGCGTCAGCGCCTGCGGGAGGACGCGCGTGAACCCGCCTATATCAAAACCGTGCGCAGCGAGGGTTATGTGCTGTCAGTGCCGGTGTCGATCCGCGAGGCGCGATAATGAAAGTGTGGCCGGCGTCACTGCAGTCGCGCTTAATGTTGATGATTTTTCTCGCTCTGCTGCTTGCGAATGCCCTGACGCTATCGCTTCTGCTCTATGAACGCATGAGCAGCGCCCGTAGCGTCATGCTGGGCAACCTTGAATATGATGTCGCCACCAGCGTGGCTATCCTTGATCGTCTTCCGGCGCAAGAACGCCCGCATTGGTTGCCGCGTCTGGCGCGCGGTAACTATCGCTATCAGCTTTCTGCCGGACAAACTGGCGACTATCCCACCAGCTGGCGTACCCGCGATGCGGTACGCTCGTTACAGGAAGCCCTGAGCGGTCGCTATCCTGTGAGTATTGTCGCCGTCCCTGGACCGCGCGAACATATTCAGGCCCACGTGACCCTGCGCGACGGCGCGCCGCTGAGCATTGACCTGTGGCCAAAGCTGCCGGCCATCGCGCGATGGCTGCCGCTGGTGCTGGTTGCGCAGTTTCTGTTACTGCTATTTTGCGCCTGGTACGCCGTCCGCCAGGTGGTTGCGCCGATGGCCCGTTTTACCCGCGCCATTGATACGCTGCAACCGGCTACTCCGGCGGCAGGGCCGCTGGCCGAGAAGGGGCCGCAGGAGGTGCAGCGCGCGGCGCGCGCCTTCAACGCGATGCAAAAGCGAATACAGGACCATTTGCAGGAGCGCGCGCGGATCCTGGCGGCGATCTCCCACGATTTGCAGACGCCGATTACCCGTATGAAGCTAAGGGTCGAGATGGCCGAGCAACCGGCACTCCGCGATAAGCTGTTACAGGATCTCGATAGCATGACCCGGCTGGTCCGTGAAGGCATCGCGCTGGCACGATCGGCCGAACCGCTGGCAGAAGCGCCGCAGCGGATGAGTCTCAATGCATTACTGGATAGCATCGCCTGTGATTATGCCGACATCGGTAAAGCGGTCAGTTTTCGTGCCGCTAAAGGGGCGGACGTCATGGCGCTTCAGCCGCAGGCGCTGCGGCGAATCATGAGTAATTTAATCGATAATGGGCTGAAATACGCCGAAAAGGTAGAAATCAGCCTGAGTTATTCGCCGAATGGCGATGTTATCATTCACGTTGCTGATGATGGCCCCGGCATCCCGGAAGAAGAACTCACCGCCGTACTGCAGCCGTTCTATCGCCTCGAGCAGTCACGTAATCGCGATACCGGCGGAACCGGTTTGGGGCTGGCAATCGCCGCCCAGCTCGCCGGACAGATGCAGGGAAGTTTGACCCTGCATAATCTTCAACAGGGCGGTCTTGAGGCGCGGGTACGTCTCAAGACCGCCGCTTTGTATCCTTCTGTATCCACGTCAACTGCAGATAAATCCCTATACTAAACCGCCGTTTCACGGACATATCCGCCATACAATCGCCTGTTGTAATGCTGACGTTGCCACTTCGGCAACGTTGCGAAGGAGAATGATCATGGCTGTTATGATTGCATTTTTGGCCGGTATGTTGACGCTGCTCAGCCCCTGTACCTTACCGGTGATCCCGCTGGTGTTTGCCAGCGTTAGCGGGCGTAGGGGACAACTAATCCTGTTGTTGTTCGGTATGGGGTTGATGTTTACCGCTGTGTCGCTGCTGGCCACGGCGGCAGCAGGGTGGTTAGTCAATCTGACTATCGTTGGGCGTTGGCTGGCGCTGGGCTTTTTGGTCGTTGTGGCCATCAGTTTGCTGTCATCACGCGTTGCAGGCTGGCTCGGATCGCCAGCGGTGGCGCTGGGTAATCAACTTAACCAACAGAGCTATCGTTATGGCAGTGGGCTCGCTTCAGTGCTCGCCGGACTGGCGATTGGACTACTTTGGGCGCCGTGCGCGGGACCGGTGCTGGGGGCGATATTTAGCCTGGCGTTGTTGCAAGGAAATTCAGTGACGACCGGCATCTTGCTGCTTTCCTATGCCAGCGGATGCGCGCTGATGTTGCTGCTATTGGGGTGGTTCGGCGCGCGGCTGATTTCCCGTCTGCGCGGTGGTCAGGTGATAAGTGGGCGGTTGCGCCAACTGGCTGGCGTGGCGATGCTGGCCGCGGTGGCGTTAATCGCCAGCGGCAGCGATCGTTATCTGCAGGGCGCCAGCGGTTTAACCCATCGTCTGGAGCAGCGGCTCAGCGCGTTTATGCCGCAGGATCCGCAACGGGTTCGGCTGGAGCCGATCGTCGTGCCGCGGCCAACCAGCGCTATGCCGGATTTGCACGGCGGCACCGCATGGATTAATAGCCCACCGCTTACCAAGGCGGCGTTAAAGGGCAAGGTGGTGCTGATTGATTTTTGGACCCGCGATTGCATCAACTGTCAGCATACGCTGCCTTATGTACGGGCGTGGGCCAATAAGTATCGCGATGCGGGGCTGGTGGTGATTGGCGTACATACGCCGGAATATCCGTGGGAACGATCGTTGCCGCAGCTTCGTGAAGCGGTCAGCCAGCGGCAGCTAAACTATCCGGTTGTCGCGGATAACAACTACGCCATCTGGAATGCGTTTGGTAATCAGTACTGGCCGGCGCATTATTTCTTCGACGCGCGGGGACAACTGCGCTATACCGCCTTTGGCGAAGGCGGTTATGCCCGTCAGGAGCAGGTGATCCAACAACTGCTGCGCGAAGCGCGGACGTGATGCGGAAATAAAAAAAGCCGATAACAGCAGTTATCGGCTTTGCAGGACACTCGCTAATCGGCAGCGTCTTATTTCGCCAGCAGCTCCTGGGCGGTGCGTTCAACGAGGCTCAGCAGGACCTTCACATCCTCCAGCGTCACCACCGGGTTGAGCAGCGTCAGCTTCAGGCAGGTTACGCCGTTATGCTCGGTCACGCCGACGTTGGCGCGGCCGGACTCCAGCAGGGCGTCGCCCACGCGCTGGTTAAGCAGGGCGATCGCGGCGGTATCGCTACCAGCCATTTGCGCCGGACGTGAGCGAAACAGCACGCTTGCCAGCTGCGGCTGCATGACCAGCTCCAGCGTTGGCTGAGTCTGAATGAACTCCGCGACGTTTTTCGCCATCGTCACGCCATGATCGATGATTGAAGCGTACTGTTTCTTGCCCAGTGCCTCAAGCCCCATCCACAGCTTCAGCGCGTCGAAGCGGCGGGTGGTCTGCAGCGATTTGGAGACCAGGTTCGGAACGCCGTGTTCTTCATCAAACTCGGAGTTCAGATAGGCCGCCTGATACCGCATCAGCTCGTAATGACGCGCCTCTTTCAGCAGGAAGGCGCCGCAGCTGATGGTCTGGAAGAACTGCTTGTGGAAGTCCAGGGTTACGGAATCCACTAACTCCAGGCCGTCGAGGTAATCGCGATACTGCTCGGACAGCAGCAGCGCGCCGCCCCATGCGGCATCAACGTGCAGCCAGATCTGGTGCTCCGCCGCGATACCGGCGATATCACGCAGCGGGTCAATCGCGCCCGCGTCGGTGGTACCGGCGGTGGCGACGATGGCCATGATCTGCTCGCCGTTGGCCTGCGCTTGCGCAATCTTGGCCTTCAGGTCGGTGACGTCCATACGGGCGAATTCATCGGTTTTCACCAACGTGACCGAGCGGTAGCCAAGCCCCATCAGCGCCATGTTCTTCTGCACCGAGAAGTGGGCGTTTTCCGAGCACAGCACTTTGTACTGCCGAATGTCGCCCGGAATACCATCCTGCTGGATGGAATGCCCCTGACGAGCGAAGAAGGCGTCGCGCGCCAGCATCAGGCCCATCAGATTGCTCTGGGTGCCGCCGCTGGTGAAGACGCCGGCATCGCCAGCCGGATAACCGACCTGCGCGCGCAACCACTCGATCAGCTTCATCTCGATGATGGTCGCCGACGGACTCTGATCCCAGGAGTCCATGCTCTGGTTGGTGGCGTTGATCAGCACTTCCGCCGCCTGGCTGATAACCAGGCTCGGGCAGTGCAGGTGCGCCACGCACTGCGGATGATGCACCGACAGGCTGTCTTTCAGGAAGTACTCGATCGCACGTTCAATCGCCGCCTGGTTGCCCAGACCCTGTTCGTTAAAATCAAGGGTGATGCGCTCACGGAGTTCATCAACGCTTTTCCCCTGATACATTTCAGGTTGTTGCAGCCACTGCGCAACCGCCTGGCTGG
>AGFS01007320.1_pt1 | contig 13235 bp, 9 predicted proteins | sample 305828 | NCBI WGS metagenome assembly AGFS01 (sample SAMN02954281, study PRJNA62041) | ant fungus garden metagenome | biome: terrestrial; feature: Atta colombica fungus garden; material: fungus garden; isolation source: Atta colombica fungus garden top | host: Atta colombica | place: Panama: Gamboa ...
CCGGCTGAATGCAGGCGTCTGCCACTTCGGCCACCTGCCACGGAATATGCTGCGGTTGCAGCAGGAAGACCTCGTCGGCACGCCCTAAGGACGGTGCGAGATCGTCTTTGCAGATGCCCATTTTCATGGTGTTCGAACGCGGTTCCAGCACGGCCAGAATGCGCGCGGTGCCGCCAACTTTGCCACGCAATGCGGCAAGCGTCGCCAGAATGGCCGTTGGGTGGTGCGCGAAATCGTCATACACCGTCACGCCGTGGGCTTCACCGCGCAGCTCCAGACGGCGACGGGCGTTGATAAACGAGCCCAGCGCATTAGCGGCATCCGCAGGCAGTACGCCCACGTGACGCGCCGCGGCGATCGCCATCAGGCCGTTGTGCATGTTGTGCTCGCCCACCAGGCCCCACTTCACCTCGCCCACTTTCTCACCGTCGAGCAGCACTTCCCATTCGGAGGCATCCGCGTTGAGCTTTTTCGCCTGCCAGTGCCCCTGCTCGCCAACCAGCTCCTGCTCGCTCCAGCACCCCATCGCCATAGTCTGCTTCAGGTTGATGTCGTTCTCCGGCAGGATAATGCGGCCCTGACCCGGAACAATGCGCACCAGATGGTGGAACTGTTTCTGAATCGCTTTCAGGTCGTCAAAGATATCCGCGTGATCGAACTCAAGGTTGTTGAGGATCAGCGTGCGTGGGCAGTAATGCACGAACTTGGAGCGCTTGTCGAAGAACGCGCAGTCGTATTCATCCGCTTCAATCACAAAGAACGGGCTGTCGCCCAGACGCGCGGAGACGTCGAAATTCCCCGGTACGCCGCCGATCACGAAGCCCGGCTTGTAGCCGCAGGCTTCGAGGATCCAGGTCGCCATACCGGCGGTGGTGGTTTTGCCGTGCGTCCCGGCAACGGCGACAACCCAGCGGTCGCGCAGGACAAAATCATGCAGCCACTGCGGGCCAGACATGTACGGGATATTGCGTTCCAGCACCGCTTCAACGCATGGATTCCCACGGGTCATGGCGTTACCCACGATCACCAGATCCGGCTGCGGCTCCAGCTGGCTGGCGTCATATCCCTGAATCAGAGAAATTCCCTGCTTCTCGAGCAGCGTGCTCATCGGCGGATACACATTGGCGTCCGAACCTGTCACTTCATGGCCCAGCGAGCGCGCCAGCATTGCCAGTCCGCCCATGAAAGTGCCACAAATCCCCAATATATGAATGCGCATACGTCACTATCCTTCTTCAATGTGGCGCACATTTTACTCACATGTCAGCGGCTGTGAAACGCATTTCAGGTAAATCCGTATTTTGCTGGCGCGATTCACCTCTGCGCTAATATTTGAATGTTTGTTAAGATTGTTGGACATCAACCGCTTTACTCAACATAAGATGCAGGGAAAGTGTTATGAAAACGTTAGGTGAATTTATTGTCGAGAAGCAGCACGAGTTCTCTCATGCTACGGGTGAGCTCACTGCTTTGCTGTCGGCAATAAAGCTGGGCGCTAAGATCATCCACCGCGATATCAACAAGGCCGGTCTGGTCGATATCCTGGGTGCCAGCGGTGCCGAGAACGTTCAGGGTGAGGTTCAGCAGAAACTCGACCTGTTCGCCAATGAAAAACTGAAAGCTGCACTGCGCGCGCGCGACATCGTTGCGGGTATCGCCTCTGAAGAAGAAGATGAGATCGTCGTATTCGAAGGGTGTGAACACGCGAAATACGTTGTTCTGATGGATCCGCTGGACGGCTCCTCCAACATCGACGTTAACGTTTCTGTCGGTACCATTTTCTCCATCTACCGTCGCGTCACGCCGGTTGGCACACCGGTGACGGAAGAAGACTTCCTGCAACCGGGCAGTAAACAGGTTGCTGCCGGTTATGTGGTGTATGGCTCGTCCACCATGCTGGTGTACACCACCGGCTGCGGCGTACACGCCTTTACCTACGATCCGTCCCTGGGCGTGTTCTGCCTGTGCCAGGAGCGTATGCGCTTCCCGGAGAAGGGCAACACCTACTCCATCAACGAAGGCAACTACATCAAATTCCCGAACGGCGTGAAGAAGTACATCAAATTCTGCCAGGAAGAGGATAAAGCCACCCAGCGCCCATACACCTCGCGCTACATCGGCTCGCTGGTGGCGGATTTCCACCGTAACCTGCTGAAGGGCGGTATTTACCTCTACCCAAGCACCGCCAGCCACCCTGACGGAAAACTGCGTCTGCTGTACGAGTGCAACCCGATGGCGTTCCTGGCCGAACAGGCAGGCGGCAAGGCGAGCGACGGTAAAGAGCGTATTCTGGATATCGTGCCGGAAAGCCTGCACCAGCGCCGTTCGTTCTTCGTCGGCAACCGCCATATGGTGGATGACGTTGAACGCATGATCCGCGAATTCCCGGACGCGTAACGCGTAGAAAGGGGAGCCCGTCAGGCTCCCCTTTTTTTTCAGGCCGTTTGCGTCGTCAGCTTGAAGGAGGCCATCGCTTCCATCAGCTCGCGCGACTGCTCCTCCAGGGAACGTGTTGCCGCAGATGATTGCTGGACCAGCGCCGCATTTTGCTGCGCCGTTTCATCCATCTGATTGACGGCGATATTCACCTGCTCAATACCGCGGCTCTGCTCCTGGGACGCCGTCGCAATTTCACGCATCAGTTTGGTCATACGCAGTACTTCGGTGGCGATCTCGTCCATCGTCTCACCGGCCTGCTGCGCCAGCTCGCTGCCCTCGTTCACGTGGGTTTGCGAATCGCTGATAAGCGAGCGGATCTCTTTCGCCGCATCAGCACTGCGGCTGGCGAGATTACGCACCTCACCCGCCACGACCGCAAAACCTCGCCCCTGCTCACCCGCACGCGCCGCTTCAACGGAGGCGTTCAGCGCCAGAATATTGGTCTGGAAGGCAATGCCGTCGATGACGCTCAGGATATCGGCGATGCGCGCCGAACTGCCGGAGATGTCGCGCATCTTCTCAATGACATAGCAGACCATTTCACTGCCGTGATCGGCGGTATCGGAGACCGACTTCGCCAGCTGGTGCGCCTGCTCGGCGTTATCGGCGTTAAGTTTCACCGTGGCGGTGATCTCTTCCATGCTGGCGGCCGTCTGCTCCAGCGAGGTGGCGGTGGATTCCGTGCGCTGGGCCAGGTTCATATTCCCGGCCGTCAGCTCGCGGCTGCCGGTATCAATCTGCGAGCTGGCGTCACGCACCCGCAGAACCGAGTCCATCAGCGACTGGCGCATCCCTTCGATCGCCGCGTTAAGGCGATTAAATTCCTGGCTCGCCGGCGCGTTCAGGGTATGGGTTAAATCCCCGGCCGCCACATGTTCCAGCTGGGCAATCGAGGCTGAAAGCGGCTTGAGCAGCATATGGCGCAGCACCAGCCAGGCCAGCACGATAATGCCAGCCGTCAGCAGCGCCGCGACGATAATCAGGATCAGCACGCGGGTTTTACTCGCCTGCACGGCGCTCACCTCCGCTTTACCGCGCGCCTCGCTCCATGCCTGGAACGCCTGCATATCGTTATCAAACTGCTTCGCCACCGGGACCAGCTTGTTTTCCAGCAGATCGTAATAGCTGTCCGCGCTTTGCTCGTTCAGGGCTTTCAGCATCGGGCTGATACCCTGCTGGTTGTACACCGCCAGACTCGCGGCAACGTTATCCAGCAGCTTTTGCCCCTGCTCATCCGCCACGCCGCTGCCGATCACGTCCTTCAGCGTTTTCTGTGCCAGCGCCACTTCCTGGTTAATGGTTTTGACCGCCCTGGCCGCATCGTCCAGCAGGCCGACCTCCATCATGCGGACGGCCTGCCCCGCTTCGTTACGCGCGCGCAGGATCAGCGTATAGCCGGCATTCAGCTGCACCATCTGTTCACCCTGAAGATGATTGATGCGCTGGAGAGAAGCGGAACTTTGTGTAAGGGCATAAATGCCGATGCCGCTGACAATCAGCAGCAGAAGGGTCATAACGGCCAGTAAAGAGAGCAAGCCGGTACGAATCGATAGCGTTTTAAGCATGATGTTATTTCCGGTAGCGAGATATTTCTGGGCATAAAAAAGAATATCGGCCGCTACCGGAAAATGTTTAGAGTTTAAGCAATTTCAGCATGTTATCGCTCTGTTAAAGATGTATTTACCCGGGTAACAGGCGAGCTCTGGCGGTTCTCCCACAGCACCGTCAGGCCGCGCTGGAGCGCGATAAAAATAAACAGCAGAATGCCGATGGCGATTTTGGTCCACCAGGAGCTGAGCGTGCCGTCGAAGTTGATATAGGTCTGAATCAGCCCCTGGATCGCCACGCCAAACAGCGTGCCGAGGACTGTCCCCACTCCGCCACTGAGCAGCGTACCGCCAATCACTACCGAGGCAATGGCGTCCAGCTCAACGCCCACCCCCGCCAGGGCATAGCCTGCCTGGGTATAAACCGAGAATACAATCCCCGCGAGGGTGGCCAGCCCGGTCGAAAGCATGTAGATGCGAATAGTCGTGCTGCGCGTGGAAATTCCCATCAGGTTCGCGGACGTGGCGCTGCCACCAATGGCATAAACCTGGTTACCAAATCGGGTACGGTGGGCGAGGAAGATCCCGATCACCACCACGCCCAGCATCAGCAGCCCCATTGCGCTCAGGCGCCCCCCGCCGGGGATTTTCCACGCCAGACTGGAGAGCGTGTCGTAGATCGGATGGTTTATCGGAATTGACTCCTCCGACACCAGATAGCTCACGCCGCGCAGGAAGAACATCCCGGCGAGGGTGATGATAAAGGCCGGGATTTTCAGCGCATCGATCAAAAGCCCCATAAAGGCGCCGAACGCGCAGCCCATGACCAGCACCAGCGGAAAAGCCAGCAGCGGCGAAATCCCCCAAAAGCCAATCGCCTTGGCAAGGAACACGCCGGTAAAGGCGATCACCGACCCAACGGAGAGGTCGATCCCGCCGGAGAGGATCACAAACGTCATGCCGACGGCGATAATGCCTAAAAAGGCATTGTCGGTCAGGATGTTGCAAATCACCCGCGTGGAGGCGAAGCCCGGGAACTGGGTCAGGCAATAGAGGTACCCCAGCACGAACACGCCCAGCGTGATCATTAACGGCAAATTACGTTTTATCATGACCGCGGTTCCCCTTAATGAGAGTGATAAAGCGCGGCGACTGCACGATAAGTACGATAAGCACCACGACCGCTTTGACGACCTGATTCAGCTCCGGCTGGAACCCGGAGAGCAAAATACCGGTATTCATACCCTGAATAATCAACGCCCCCACCACCGAGAGCAGCAGATTAAAACGTCCGCCCATCAGCGATCCACCGCCGATAACCACCGCGAGGATCGCATCCAGCTCGAGCCAGAGTCCGGCGTTATTGGCATCCGCTCCGCGAATATCGGCGGCCACGATCACCCCGGCAATCGCAGCACAGACGCCGCTCAGCACGTAAGTCAGCATCACCATCAGCCGCGTATTTACCCCGGCGTTTTTCGCGGCCCGAATGTTAATCCCCACCGCTTCGATGAACATCCCGAGCGCCGTTTTGCGGGTGAAAAGCCAGAACACCACCAGCGTCACCAGCGCGACGATCACCGGCGTCGGGAAGAACAGAAAATTACCGCTGCCGATCCACGCCAGGCTCGGGGAGTTAAAGGTGACGATTTGACCGGAGGTGATAAGCTGCGCCACACCGCGCCCGGCCACCATCAAAATCAACGTCGCGACAAACGGCTGGATCTTGAGCACTGCGACCAGAATGCCGTTCCATAGCCCGGCTAATACACCGGAGCCCAGCGCGGCCAGCAGAACCACCGGCAGGCTGTGCCCGGCGACGGTCATCGAGGCGGCGGTGGCGCCCGCAATCGCCATTACCGCACCGACGGAGAGGTCGATCCCGCCGGTGGCAATGACCAGCGTCATACCAATCGCCAGCAGCGCCACTGGCGCGGCACGGTTTAAGATGTCGATCGGGCTACCAAACAGGCGGCCATCCTGCACGACGATCTGGAAAAAATGCGGAGCCACCAGGCTATCCACCAGCAGCACCAGCAGCAGCGCCACGATTTGCGGCGTGCCGGTCGGCCAGGTGAAGCGGCGCTTCGCTTCGCCAGTTTGCGAAAGAGAACGGGACATCACATTTGACTCCTTACGCCGCGATGGCATTCATGATCGCCGGTACCGACAGTTTATCCAGCGGGATCTCTGCCACCTGCCTGCGATCGCGCATGATGATGACGCGATCGGCATAGCCGACCAGCTCCTCCAGCTCGGACGAGATCACCAGCAGCGCCAGACCGTCGGCGCAGAGCGTTTCGATAAGCCGGATGATTTCGGCGTGCGCGCCCACGTCGATACCGCGCGTGGGCTCGTCGAGGATCAGGAATTGCGGCTTGGTGAGCAGCCAGCGCGAGAGGAGAACCTTCTGCTGGTTACCGCCCGAGAGGAACTCGATGGGCTGTTCCGCGCTCGGGGTACGTATACCGAGCTGGCGGATGAAGCGCTCGGCAATCGCGTTCTGCTCGCGCTTAGGGATCGGACGCAGCCAGCCGCGCTGGGCCTGTAGCGCCAGAATGATGTTTTCCCGCACCGAGGCGGCGGCAATAATCCCGTCCGTTTTCCTGTCCTCCGGGCAGAAGCCCACGCCGAGGCACGACGCCTGATGCGGTGAACGTAGCGTTTGCGGTTTGCCTTTGATCAGCGCCGTTCCGCTGTCGGCAGGTTTGATCCCGAAGATGACTTCGGCGGTTTCGGTGCGCCCGGAGCCTAACAGCCCCGCCAGACCCACAATTTCACCGGGGCGTACCTCGAGGTTAAACGGCGCGATGGTCCCTTTTCTGCCGTAATCGTGAAACGCGGCGATCGGTTTTTCGCTCAGCAGCGTACGGCCCGCGCGCTGAAGCGCGTTGGTCTCGAGCTCGCGGCCCAGCATCATTTTGACCAGCTCTATCTGCGGCAGCTCGCGGGTTTCCCGGCAGCCGACAAAGCTGCCGTTGCGCAGCACCGTAATACGGTCGCTCACCTCGTAAACCTGATCGAGGAAATGCGTCACGAAAATCAGGCTGACGCCCTGATTACGCAGCTGGCGCATCAGGGTAAAAAGCATCTCCACTTCCTGGGTATCGAGGCTGGCGGTGGGTTCATCGAGGATCAGCACTTTCGCCGAGAGATCGATAGCGCGACAGATCGCGACGATTTGCTGCATCGCTACGGAAAAACGGTTCAGCGGTTCGCGCACGTCGAGAGAGAAGCCATACGATTCCATCAGCTTCGCGGCGTGCGCTTCCATCTCTTTGCGGCGCAGCAGGCCAAAACGTCTGGGTTCGCGGCCAATAAACAGGTTATCCGCTACCGACATGTTTGGCAGCAGGTTCACTTCCTGGTAGACCGTGCCGATCCCCAGTTGCTGGGCATGCGCGGTGTTTTTGGGCGAAATGGCGTTACCTTCCAGCCAGATAGCGCCGCGATCGGCGTGATAGACCCCGGTCAGGGTTTTAATCAGCGTCGACTTCCCCGCCCCGTTTTCGCCGAGCAACGCCATGATCTCCCCACGCCGCAGGCTGAAATCAACGTTATCCAGCGCCTTAACGCCAGGGAAAAATTTACTCAGGCCCTCTGTGCGGAGGATTTCCTGGTGTTGTTCGGTGGTCATGGTTTCCCCCTGCATCAGGCCGGATGACGCTACGCTTATCCGGCCTACAAAAGAGCGTATCGTAGGCCGGGTAAGCGCAGCGCCACCCGGCAATTTCACTGGATCAGTAGCCCATATTTTTCTTCTTCTCTAACTCTTCTTTCGCCGTGTCCGGCAGGTAGAGCGTGGATTTGGTGATGGTCAACTTCTCAGGCTGGGTGCCGTCTTTCTTGAATTTCTCCAGCGCATCGAATGCCGGGCCCGCCATATTTGGCGTCAGCTCCACGCTGGCGTTCGCTTCGCCGTCAATCATCGCTTTGTAGATGTCCGGTACGCCGTCGATCGAGCCGGTGAGGATATCTTTGCCCGGCTTCAGGCCCGCTTCTTTGATGGCCTGGATGGCGCCGATTACCATGTCGTCGTTGTGGGCATAAACCATGCAGATATTTTTGCCGTTATTTTCTGCCTTAATGAAGCTTTCCATGACCTCTTTACCCTTGCTACGGGTGAAGTCGCCGGACTGAGAACGGATGATTTTGATGTTTGGTGCTTTGGCGATGGCCTCCGCGAAACCTTTCTTACGGTCGATAGCCACGCTCGCCCCGACGGTGCCCTGCAACTCAACCACGTTACACGGCTTGCCATCCACCTGCTTCACCAGCCAGTCACCAATCAGTTTGCCTTCCAGCACGTTATCGGCGGTGACGGTGGTCATATAGAGAGATTTGTCTTTTACGTCGATGGAACGGTCGAGCAGGAAGACCGGAATTTCAGCATCTTTGGCTTCCTTCAGCACCGGCTCCCAGCCCGTGGCGACAACCGGGGCAATAAAGATGGCATCCACGCCCTGAGCGATAAACGAGCGCACCGCTTTAATCTGGTTCTCTTGCTTTTGCTGACCATCGGCGATTTTCAGCGTAATACCGCGCTTTTCGGCCTCACTTTTCGCCACATTCGTTTCAGCGGCGCGCCAGCCAGATTCAGATCCGACCTGCGAAAATCCAACGGTTAAGGGTGCGGCCATCGCCATAGACGACATGGCTGCCGAAACTGCTGTAACAAGAAGTAAGCGCTTCCACATATGAACGTCCTCGTAGGGTAGGTTATTGTTGGTTAAAAGATGTTCCGCGGATGAACTATAGCCAATCGAATATGTTACGGATTGCGTTACATCACACTTCAGAAAAGTGAATAAAACGTTAATCACAAGTTTGTAATCGCTTTCATTTCTACATTTAAAATGCGGCTGAGTTTATGGATTATCCTGTCATGGAAACGGTCTGAAAAGTGAAGGCGTGAGGGAGAGAAGACGAAAACAGGCGGAGACTTTCAGCGCCAGTTGGCTATAATACCTGCCACTTGTTTACCATCCATTTTAAAGGACACCGACATGAGCTTACTCAACGTCCCTGCGGGTAAAGAACTGCCAGAAGACATCTACGTTGTGATCGAAATCCCGGCCAACGCAGATCCAATCAAATACGAAATCGACAAAGACACCGGTGCGCTGTTCGTTGACCGTTTCATGTCTACCGCCATGTTCTATCCGTGCAACTACGGCTACATCAACCACACTCTGTCTCTGGACGGTGACCCGGTTGACGTACTGGTCCCAACGCCATATCCATTGCAGCCAGGCTCCGTCATTCGCTGCCGTCCTGTTGGCGTGCTGAAAATGACTGACGAAGCGGGTGAAGATGCGAAACTGGTTGCCGTACCGCACACCAAGCTGAGCAAAGAGTACGATCACATTAAAGATGTGAACGACCTGCCAGAGCTGCTGAAAGCGCAGATCGCCCACTTCTTCGAGCACTACAAAGATCTCGAAAAAGGCAAATGGGTTAAAGTTGAAGGCTGGGATAACGCAGAAGCGGCGAAAGCAGAAATCATCGCCTCCTTCGAGCGTGCTGCTAAGAAGTAATTCTTACTGCTGAGACTAAGCCCCGCGCGTCGGGGCTTTTTGTGGTTGTCGATGCGCCCGGCGGCGCTACGCTTGCTCGGGCCTACAATCAGCAAGAGGCGCAAAACGACAACGCCACCTTACGGTGGCGTTGTCGTTTTTCAGAACTGGTCTCTGTCTAACCAGTTACCGCTTTCAATCAACGTTAACCCGTCGACCGAACGTTGGTACACGTACATCCATGCACTGCCGTAAGGCGTCTGGATCAACTGGCGAGCGTATTCACCGCCCCTGGTGCGCAAGGCATCAAGTTCGGCCAGCGTGGCATTATCAATACGATAAACCTCACCCTGTACCGTTCCGTTCCCCGGAACCGCGCCTGGATAGTGGCCCAGACTGTACAACTGGTAGTTTTCGATTGTGTAATTTCCCAGCAACTGGGCGTTGGTCATCCAGTGGCTGTTGCCTTGCCTGGTTCGTAAACTGCCGTAAACAAATATTCGCATTGCTAAAACTCAAACTGATAGAGCAGATCAAGTGCCTGGTCTACGCCGGACACTGCTTCCAGATATAGCTTAGGCATCAGGCGATAACGTAACGTGAGTGTAGCCAGTGAGTCAAAGATCCCCACGCCATATTTTACCTGTAGACCCGGCAGTACATAGCCGCTGACCACTACCTGCGAAGAGTCACCCACGCCCTGAGTGTCCAGCGCCAGATTGCTTACGCCAAACGTCTCGCCGATTTTACCCACAACCTGACCACTTTGTGCAACCCCCAGACCGACTAACATTGATGTCATTGCCGCACCATCGCCCTGTTGGCTATCCAGACCCTGGCCGCGAAGGAGGTAAGAGAGCGCTTCCTGTTGCGACATGGCCGGGTCAGAGAAGATCTCTGCCTTAGGTTCATCGGCGGAGCCCGTCACGCGCACGCCTGCAATCACATCATCTTCGGTGGCTTCCGGGTTACGGATCGCTTCGATATTGAGTACCGGCTGATCCGGTGGACCGGAGAACAGCAGCTCGCCTTTACGCACAATCAAATCCTGACCGTAGGCATGGAAGCGCCCTTCAGGAATATTGATTTGTCCATTGAGGCCAAGTCCCTGTTGATCCTGCGCCACTTTCAGGTCACCCGTGAGTCTCGCCTTCAGCCCAAACGCGTCCAAACGCACGTTATTCCCCACGTGCACGATAAGATTACTATTGATCGGTATGCCAGCGCTCTTCTGTTCAACAGGTTTCAGATTTTCATTGAGCATAACTTCGTCACTGGAGACGCCAACCGCGCTTTCCGGCACCTCGTGAACCACGATGCGCGCCCACGGTACGTCAACACGGCCGTCCAGGGTGAAGAGACTCGGCGTTGCCTCAAAGACCACGTCTGGCGACACGTCCAGGCGCACCATCGGCGGTACCGTGATACGCACCCTGCTGCCCTTGGCCGCAATACGGGCGCGCCAGTTGTCGAGCTGGCTCCAGTCTGCGTCACCGCTCAGGTTGATTTGTCCCTGCTGCGTCAGTACTGAGCCACTGAGGGTTGAGCTTTGGCCGTTAAAGTTCATCGCCAGCTGGCTTGGCTGCATATCGAACGGCATAAAGTTACCGTCAATGTCCACGCCGTTTAACCGCATCTGGCCAAACAGCTGTGGGCTTTGCGCATCCCCCGCCAGACGCAGGTTGGCGCTGAGCATCCCCGCCGCCTTTTCTCCCCGCGAGAAGATCGGATTCACCATCGCCAGGTTGAAGTTGCGAATATTGACGTTGCCGCCGAGATTGCGCCGCCCTTGCGGATCGGTAATTTGCACCTGTCCGTCAAACTGACCGTTGTTGGTCAGGCGGATCAGCCATCCCAGTTCCGCACGATTGTTACGCAGGTCAGCGTTCACATTCAGGGTGTCGAACGCCACCGGCAGCGGCGCGTCATTGACCTCCTGCGTCACCTTCACGTTACGTCCGGAGAGGGTAACGCTGCCCTGCGGCAGTCCCTCTTTGGTGGTGTCCCACGCGACGTCCGCTTTGCCGCTGAAGACCCCGCTGGCCTGGGTGGTTTCCGGCATAAACGGTTTCAGCATCGCCAGGTCGAAACGGTTGAGGTTGATCTGCGCGCGTCCTTCCGCGCCCGCATCAATGGTCTGCGGCACGCACAGCTCAGCATTCGGGTTGGTCCAGCAGTGTGGCCCAATGCTGATCTTTTGCTCCGCGTTGCGGTAATCCAGCGCGACAGACCGCGACAGCACCAGCGGGCCGACCGGCGTGCTGAAGCGGGTGTTATCCAGCACGCCTTTCCAGCGCGTCGCCTGGCGGTCAAAACTGCCCGTCAGGTGCAGCTGCCCGGAGACCGGCTCGCCCTGCACGCGTAGCTGGAGATCGTGCTGCTTTTCGTTACCTTTTGCCGCCAGCGTGACCAGACTGATGTTCACGTCCGGCTGAGAGATACGCTCCACGCGCAGATCCAGGTTTCCGCCGATCTGATCGGTGGATTTCACGTCTCCCTCGACACGCACGCGGGCAATAGAAAGTTCCTGCCAGCGCAGGTTATTGGCGGTGATGTCCGCCAGCAGCTGCGGCGCCTCCACCGTACCGCGAACCTTCACTAACCCCTTCGCCGTGCCGCCAAGACCCGGCAGGGCGTTATCGAGATTTGGCGCGTCGATGGTGGCATCCAGATTGAGGTCTTTCACGCCCAGCTCGCCTTTGATATCCGCCGTGTTGCGACCCAGCGCCACGTGCAGGCCCGGGATCACCCACTGGAGATAGCTGTTGCCCTTAAGCGAGCCCTCTACGTTGACTTTGTTCTGCTTCACGTTGCCGGTGAGCTTGAGTTCCGGCACGTCCATCTGCCAGGTGCCACCGTACAGGCTACCGCGGGTTTTGATCAGGCCATCCAGTTTTGACGGCCAGTCCGGGACCTCTTTAGCGGTGTTGATCCCGGTCAGCTTCAGCTCGCCGCGCCAGCTGATCGCCTGCTGCCAGTCGAGCAGCGCGGTCAGCTCGGTTTTTCCTTCCAGCGCCGCCACGGTCAGCTTGTCGAGGTTAACCTGCAACTCGTTACCCTTCGCATCCAGGGTGATATCGGCGGGCGGTACCCCCTGCCCCTTCACTGCCGTGCGGAACGACAGCGTGTAGTCGGTCATTTTGCCACTCAGCTTCAGCTTCAGATCGTCAGCCTGGAACTGTTTTTCGCCGGTGAACGGCCAGTAAAGCTGCTTGCTGACAACCTCAAGGTTGAGCGGTAAACCGGCCTCTGCCAGCTGGTTTGCCCGCGCAGCACCATATCCACCGGTCCGGAGAGGTTCACGCCGAACTCCAGCTTCTCGCGCAGCGCGCCGCCGACTTTCACCTTCACCTTTTCGCCTTTCAGCGGATCGATGTTCAGGGCGCTGTTCAGCGTAATATCTACCGGCCAGTTGTCGCGCAGCAGCGCATTGCCTGAGGCGTTGACCGACCCCTGGTTAGTATCAATATCCAGCGCGTCGAGCTTCATGTTGCCGTCGATACTGCTGACTTTAAGCAGCATGTTGAAGACCGTCAGATCGGTATCGCCGGTCAGACGCAACTGCTCGCCCTTAAACTCTTCGATATTGAGGTTCAGCGGCAGATGCACGTCGGTCATCTCCGGCAGAACCGGTTTCGAGAAGAGATCTTTCAGCGTTTCGCCCAGCGGTTTTTCTTCCGGCTGCGGGTTCTGGATCTTCGGCTCGACGATCTCTTCCTGCGCCACGTCGGCC
>AGFS01129603.1_pt1 | contig 13013 bp, 10 predicted proteins | sample 305828 | NCBI WGS metagenome assembly AGFS01 (sample SAMN02954281, study PRJNA62041) | ant fungus garden metagenome | biome: terrestrial; feature: Atta colombica fungus garden; material: fungus garden; isolation source: Atta colombica fungus garden top | host: Atta colombica | place: Panama: Gamboa...
TCGTTGTTAAGGGCCAGCGTCAGCCCGGTACGTGCTGGCTGTGATTCTCGCGCCATCTCAGTCGTTTCCCTGTCGGTTGCAGTACCAGCGTGAGCTGATTAAAGAGGTGAATATCCGCATAGAGCGCAAAGAAGCGATGCAGCATCTCCCCAAAGAGATTCACATCGCCCTCGCCTGCAAAGTTATCCATGTTTAGCGTGATCTCAATGTCCACGCCCCGCAGCATAAAGCCTTTCTCAAAACGGCGGATCAGCGTGTGCTTCACCGCGATAATGGCCTCAAGCCGACGTCGGTTCATCTCATCGTCGGTCCAGTCGTACAGCGCCAGCGTGCCGCGCAATACTTCTGGGTTGTCCATCATGCTGAGGAAGTTTGAGCCGAGATGGCTCATCACCCGCCAGTGAAAACGGTCATTTGCCGGGGGATACAGCGGCATGGTGGGTGCGGTGACGTTCAGCACCCTGACGGGCACTTTTCCTGCCTTGACCACTCTGTCCAGCAGCGTGCTTTCCAACGCCTTACGCGGAAGCTGACCGTTGGTACCGGTTATCCGCATCGAGAGCGACTCTGGTTTTTCGGACAGCTGCTCAAGCTCAAACGAGCGCCCCCCGAGAATGAGCCAGGTATCATACAGGCCAGAGGGACCGCGCTTCACGCGGGTGTGGAAATAACGCTCAGGTGCATCGTGGCGCATCATTCCGCCACGGTGGCGGAAGCTGGTGAACGGCACATAAGGATGTTTGCCATTTTTCAGCGCACCATGGATATTATCGACGCTGTAAATCTCGGTGTGACCATCCTGAAGGCGCAGCGGCCTGAGCAGGTATTCATTCTCCAGCGGATCAAGCGTCAGCGGATCGGCTTCCAGGGTAAAGAGGTTGATGACCGGCGCACAGTGCAGCCGGAAATTTTCCGTCTCAAAGGGAAGATCGGTTGACCAGGCTTCGCTGAGCACAATGTCGATTTCGAACCAGGTGCTGGCCTCAGTGAGCCCGATGGTGTCCAGACCGCGCATCTCAACAAACATAAACTTCTGGCGGAAGCTGAAATATTCCAGCAGAAGCTGATAACCGCTGAAGGCGGTATCCGTTTTCTTCCACAGGCCGTCATTGTCATCAAAGCCCATGGGTTTGCACCAGCCATCAAAATGATGACGTTCGGTGTGCGTCCCGGCATGACGGGCATACATGGCATGTACGCGTCGTGTCATTGCCAGATGCAACGCTGAACTGACCGGGCTCTCCGCGTTGAGGAAGATGGCGACCTTGTCGAGCTTGGCTTTGCTCCAGTCCACTTTTTCGGGACATTCGAAGCGCAGGCGGATCGCCGAACGTCCATTGGTTTCCGTATGCAAACGGGCGTCCGCAAGATGCAGAGGCTGCAGCGGAACATCACGGGTCGTCCGGTACTGGCAGGCCGTTTTGTGCGGCCCTACGGGGCGCGACAGAACGGAGAAACCTTCCTCCAGCATTTCGGCCTGGCGCAGGCTACGCCAGTCAGGTGAGAACTCGACGATGGCCAGCGACGGGATAGTCCGCATATAGTGCGGCCACAGCAGGCTCACCAGCCCTTCGGTCAGTTCCGGCAGGTCATCATCCAGCTTTTCGCGCAGACTGCCCATCAGGAAGGCAAAGCCTTCGAACAGGCGCTCCACATAAGGGTCGCGAGCACCGGTTTTATCCAGATTAAGCATCGCTGCCCGGTCCGGATGGGCCCGGGCAAATTCTTTACCTGCCTCACGCAGGTAGCGCATCTCTGCTTCGTAATAGCGCAGGGTTAAATCATCCATGCACAAAATCCCTGAAAGTATTTAAAAAATTATCCACAGAGCACCATGGCACGGGCAGGATCGATGGCAATCAGACCTGCGAGCAAAGACTCCATCTCAGGCATCAGACGGGCCTTATCCGATTCGCTGCGACCGGCTTTCATACGTAGCAGCTTCAGTCGGCGGGCCTGAACCTCAAACAGCAGGCCGGGTTCGCAGTCTTTAAGCGTCAGTTGTGGTGCACAGATAGTCAGTTCGCCAAGCAGATGAAGCGCCATTTCGTTTCGGCCATACTGCTCTGCCACCCGGGCCATCAGCAGGCGTATCAGCCAGCGGTGGCGCGGGGTGTCCATCCCCGGACGGGACTGGAGCCAGGCAAAAGCCGCTTCGGGCCCTTCCGAGTCTCCCTTCTCCATGGCTTCGGACTCAAGGAGCAGCACATCATCAGCCTGACCATTAACGACGGTAGCGGGTTCATCGCCATACATCAGACCTTCTTCATTCACTTTTTCAGCAATCCAGGCGGTGGTGACTTCATCAGCAAACGGGGTGCCGTCATTCCAGGCCAAACCTTCAAGGCCCGGGAGGCGCTTAAGTAGCAGCCGCAGATCGAACAGGACGGAGTCTGTCCAGGTATCCCACGGCTGACCCGCATGGCTGAGCCCCTGCCAGAGATACCACTGGAGATCGAGCCAGAAATGATTGACCCCTTCGCAATACATCTGGCTGGCCTGCTCAACCAGCTCGGTCCAGTTTTTCTGAAGCCAGAGCCGCTTAAGCTGAGCGCGATACTCAGGTTTCGGCGGTACAAGGCGGGTGCGACCGCTGCTGTCGAGAGGGGGGATTTGATCGACCGTATCCCACCGCACGGTCTTAATCAGCCGGTGAGAAGCCAGCCAGCCCTGCGGCTGCTCGCTCAGCCAGCGGGAAAGTAGCCTAGTCTGGTCGAGTAAATCGCGGCCCGATTTCACCGCAGACAATTGCGGTGAATCCGAATGGGCAGATTCACGCCCGTACTCCTGGGCGCTACTGTTCTGCGGGATCAGAGCGTCCATGCCACCTGAGCGTGCCAGGCGGTTTTCAAGAGCAGTACAGAGGCCTGCAAAAGACGGTTTTTCAGCATCGGGCCAGTTTGCCACAGCGGATGCAAGCAGGTTTATGGCACCAGCCGTCAGACCGGCATCATTGCTGTCCACCTCGGGCCATAACTGCAGTGTATCAATCACTTTTGCACTGTTCAGCCACTCCAGCGCCGCTTTCCGGGCAGCGGGACGCAGCGGATGACAGGCCCGCCCGTAGCGGGTCAGCATCGCGACAAGAAGCAGTAAGCCTTCAGTCAACCCTTTTTCACCGTCGCGGCTGAGTCGGGCCTGCACGTACCAGGTCACGACACGAATGTCTTTGGCGCATTCGCAAAGACATTTCTGGGCAAGCTCGCACAATAACGCTGAATCGGTACCTGAGAGCTTGTTGATCTCCTCACGCATCAGCTGAAAATTATCGTCGTATGCGGGATCGTCCCCGGTTTCAGACCCGGAGGTGAACGGGAGCAGCCAGTTATCCCAGAGTGACAGGGCGTCACTTGCCCGGGCGATAAGGCGCTTCTGTTCTTCTGTGTCGTTGGCGCAGGCGGTTAACAGCTCTTCCGGTGAACTCATTGTTTTTCCCGTTTGTTAGTCTCTTTCATAAATCTCACGACCGCTTTCGAAGAAGCGTCGTTTTACCCATTGGCGGTGTGCGCTGACGTCGATTGCCCTTCGTCACTGGAATCCTTCTGCGTCAGCGACGTCAGCGGCGACGTCGAAGATCGTTTCAGGAAGAGTGAACCCCTGAAGCTTCAGTAACGCCAGAGGACCGTCGCCAAGCTCGCTGCGCATCACAAACTTCAGCGGATTCCCGTCAGGGGTGATCCACACCAGCTGCGTGCGGCTGGCATCAAGCGGAGTGATGAGTGCCTTGTCCAGCAGGCGAATGAAGCCCCAGTTCCCCTGGTTGCTGGCGTAAAGCTGCATACCGCTGTTAACGCTGCGCCAGTTGAGGCTAACACCCGGATAATACGTATTTCCCGGCCAGGTAAAGCTCTGCCAGCTTTCCATCTGGTTGAAGTAGTCGAGGTTTTGTTCATCAAGAGAAAGCTGTACGCGGGCAACGTCACGAGACGGACGTGCCATCAGCTCGAAATGAACATTCGCATCGCCTTGAGAGAAGACGATATCGGACAGTTCCGCCAGCTGGTTAATCGCACGGAGGAACTCGGGATCGACCACCATTCCCTGGCTTGCGGATGGATCAACGACCCAGCGATTCCCTTCCTGGTGAAGGATCCCGCCCAGGTTCGTTTTCAGGAACGTGGTGATTCGACCCGAGTCACTCCGCAGGAACTGAGCCAGCAACGGCAACGAGGCATCGCTGCCGGTGGCTTTAAACGGATAGCGTCCCGCAAAGGCCTTATTCCACTGATCGACAATGGTCGACTGCCAGCGGGCATTGAGACTTCCCGCCGCCGGAGCAAGCACCTGTCGCCAGGCCAGATCCAATGGCTGTACAAACAGCGACTGGCCGAACCCGCTCCACTCCTGACCGAGGCTTGCGGCAACCAGACTGCCATAATCGCGGGTGTCGGTCAGATCGATAGCTTTCCCCTGGAATACGGTCTGAGCCAGCATCTGTGACATGGCCTGCGGATCCGGGGCGCTGGTAACCTGCTGGAGTTTCAGACGCACCTGCGTGACGCGGGCAAGCCATGACTGGAAGCTGAGGTTCCCGTTGGTTCCAGTCCCCTCTTTGCCTTCCATCAGCCCCATCAGCGGGCCAAAGACGCCGTCGAGCGGCCCTTTAGGTCCCTGAGCCTGTTCGATGAACTGTTTTGCATTCTTTTTCTGACCGATCAGCTTTTTCGCCGAATCCACTATCGAATCCGCCAGTGCCTCGCCCTTCTGTCCTGTTTTACCCTGCCAGGCCAGCGTGTTCATCAGTGCCACCAGTGGCGACTGACGAACATCGCCGATCAGGTTGAGCTGGGCAATCGCCTCAGAAAGTGACGTGGCTTCCTGCCACTGAATGCTGTTGACCATGTTCAGCCAGGCATTGCCAAAGTCGGTAAAATAGCGCTCCGTCAGGCGGGCTTTCAGCGCTTCCGGGGAGATATCACTCCCCGTCTGGTGGGTCTTATCCGTCAGTACCCAGTCTATTTCGTCGCGGCGGGTCTTAACCACCTGATCAATCGCATCCTGAACCTGTTCATCCCAGGCCTGGCGGGTAAACATTCCCGGCACAACTTCGTCGGTGCTGAACACCGTCGAGGCGTCGGTATCACCGGTCATATCGGCCAGCGTTAAATCAGGCCAATTGCTGGCTATGCGTTTGAGCATGTCCTGATACAGGCCTGATTCAGCATTACGCTGCCCTATCTGCTTGAGCAAGATTTGACGCACGGTGCTGATGAGCTCGTCGTCAGGCTTAATTTTCCATTCCGGGTGTGATGGCAGATTCTGCGCATAAAAGCCCAGCAGTTTCGGCGCCATTTCCTGCCAGGCACCATCCTGTACAACCTGACGCTTTGGCCATGAGGCCAGCACATTTTTTGACAGCCACCCCGCGTCCGCTTTATCCGGACGGGCCATCATCAGGTAACTTTTGAGTACGTCGTAGGTATGCTGAGTGCCCTGTGTGCGGGCGTCACTGGCCGGTGGTAACTTCACAAAGGCGGTCAGCTGTTGCTTCAGATGGTCTGCGGTGGCATCCCTCATCAGTTGCGTGTTGTTCTTTGCATATAACGGCCAGAGTGCGGCCAGCGTGTCGCTGTCCTGATTCAGACCAAAACGGGTGTACCACGGGGCACCAGTGGCTTCACGATGTTGCAGACGGGCAATGGATTGCTGGAGCACGAGCTGGTTACGCAGACGATCAGTCAGCGGTAATGAGGCATCCGCCGCCTGCCTGGCCGTCTCCTGCGCCTGATAGATCTGAGCCCGGTTAACGACGAGAGACAGCAAGGTACCTGCACCCCATAAGACAATCAGAGAAAGCAGGATGAGTCGTAGCACTTTCCGCCAGTCATAGCCCAGTTTTTTGGCGCTGACGGCATCACAATCCTCAGTAATAGCTGACCAGCCTGGGGTATCGAGACGCGTGTTGGGTATGGCTCCCGCTACTGCCAGTTCCGGACTGAATATGACTCCCCGAAGACGCCAGGCAGCAGACCCCTGCATCAACCCGCTGAGTAATGTATTCAGACTGGATTTCAGCTCGTTTTGTAGACGGGAAGAGAGCTGTAGCAGACCGTCATGTGCCGGATTATTCATGACCAGTACCACCCCCGCCTCACGAAGCCGTGGGATCAGGGTCTGAATGGCCTCATTTGCGGCCTTCGGTGTCCCTCCAGGCCCGAAAATCGCACCGATAGCAGGCGGCTGCGCTTCAGGCTGAGCGCCGGTCGCTTTATCAGTCAGCCACAGCCAGACGGGGGCCTGCCATCCCAGCAGGTGGTCTGCTTTCTGGCGGCTGCGCAAAAATGTATCCCGCTCAACATCCGTCGGGAGTGCCGAGGAGTTCAACACCTGGACGATGCCATCAACGGGATGGCCGGATCGCAGGCGTTTCAGTTTTGAAAGGAAAATCTCATCCGGAAGCGACTGGGCATCTCCGCCATATATCAGCACATTTCCGTCGCCTTCCTGCCAGAGGTCAGCACATAAGCCCGGGGCAGCTTTATGGACCTCATCCGGATTCCCCATCACCAGGAGGATACGTACCTTACGCTGCCAGCGACGGCCATAGCGGAAACGGAGGTGCTCAGATACGGCATCCTCACTGAAGACAGGCTCTTCTTCATCATCTTCGCTCGCAATGGTGCCTGATGCCGGGGCGACTATCTGAGCCTTTTTCTTACCCCAGTGGAAATACAGCCCCGATTTACCGGCGAAGTCGAAGGCCTTCTCAATCAGCCAGCCGAACAAAAGCATCGCGGCAACCAGGATGGCACAGAACGTGAGGGTCCGTTGCCCGTCATACGGCCCAAATCCCGTGGCCGACGCGACATTTTCCGGAAAGGCATAAAAGAGAAATGCCACGATGACCGTCAGAAAAAAGGCGACAGTCATAACGGAGCCGATGAGTGTTTTTACTTTTACCTTAGACATTCCTGGACGTTCCCTTGCGAACTTCTTCTTTGGTGATGACCGCTACCCAGATGTCGTCTTTATCAGCGGCGGGTTGTGCGGCGATAACCTGCACTCCGCGCTGTTCAAAGGCCGCATTGGCAAGCGTGATGGCGATCCATGGAGCGGCGTGGCCGGTGTAGCCCAGCACCGGATCTATGCTGAGGTTATTTTCTGAAAGGCTGAATTCAACGCTGCTTTCCTCGCAGGCATTATTCCAGCCGCTTCCTGCGGTCAAACATGGGCCAGAAATCCAGCTGCCCTGAAGGCCGTCAGCGGTAGTATTTGCCCAGAGTAAGGCCCGGGAAAGGGTTTTTGTCAGCGTGGCTTCAGTGCCTCTTTCCGGGCGATGCAGGCTTAGTGCATCCGGATACGCGTCAGCTTTGCGGTTGCTTAAAACCACCATCGACACAGCGTCAGCGTCTCCTTCCTGAGGAGATGCAGGCAAAGACAGGGTGATGGCAACCAGGATCCCCGGGTTGTCCCATCGTTTGTCCAGCCAGGCATCCAACGCGCCCAGCCCCTTACCTGACATCAGGCGGAATACTCTGCCCGTCTTCTGAGACAGTTCAGCTTTAATCAACTCTTCTGCCTGTGGATACAGGTCGCTGTCACAGTCCAGCATCAGCCAGCAGGGCATATCTGCCGGAAGAGGCTGAACGATTCCCTCTACGCGAGCAGTGAGTTTTGCGACGGTTGATTTTAACGCTTTCACAAAATCAGACTGGTATGCCGTCAATGCTGCATATCTGACAGGTTTGTCGCATCCCCTAGGCTGCGAAAAATCGACTGCGGGCGCGGCAAGTTTTATTGCCTTCAGCAGTTCACCGGCTTTATTTCCGGCCGGGGCTTCGATTTGTGTTCCGAGGATCCAGGCGCAGCGTTGACCGCGCTGAATTTCACTCTCGAAGAGCGCTTGTCGCTCGACATTACGTGACTCAGCACCAACCTGCTCTGCTTTATAGGCAAACCGGCGTAAACCGAAAAGAAGCCCCCAGGTGCAAAATGGAAGACCCAGTGCGGTGAACCAGAAGACGAATCCAGTTCGCACTGAAGTCCAGAACCATAGCGTGAGAGCAATGCCACTCAGCATGATAAACGCCAGAATCAGGAGCCAGCGCCGGGTGCCGGGACGGGCAATTTTGGGGGCCTTTTCAGGGATGGCATCCAGCCAGACAGGCATAATCAGCCAACCTTAGCCGCTGCAAATGAACTGATCAGCGTGCATCCACAACCGCACTTATGGCCATGAAATGCCACTGGGATACCATGATCGAGATAATCAGGATTGCCCTCGACAATGGTCGTAGGGCCGTGTCCTTCAACGGGGCAGGAAACCTTATCCCCTTTTCGGGCAACACCAATGCCGCCGAATTTCATGGTTTCAGACGCGCTCATTACAGAGCCGCCGTGAGTTGTTTTATCGCCTTTTCGGATTATCTGAAGCATAGTAAAACCCCTTGCTTTTAAATTTATTTATGAAAAATAGTTGTTTAATCAATCTATGCTGAATGTAATATATGCGTGTACGTGGTGATTTAGATATTTAAAATTCTAACCTTCATTCAATAGGATGGAATTTATCTTTCTCATTCCCTTGGTTTGTGTAAATATCTAGGGTTCCTTTTTTAACCAAGATTATAAAAGGTTTAAAATAAATATCCTTACATACATCAAGATTTTTTCTTGAAATGGAAAAGTTATAGTATTTGAGATCGGAATCATCGCCGCTGATATTAATGCATTCGCCTGGGGATTTAGCTAGGTTATTTTTCTTAATGACATCTGGGATCATATTGAAAACAGTCTGTTCCTCACTAGATGGTCCGTTTGTGTACCCAGTATTTTCCAGACTTGAAAGTTTTAGCCATCCGTCAACTGAATCGCCATTTTTTTTAAAATATGATGCAAACAAATATCCATTTAGGGTTGTATATCCAGATACTTGGTCACCATTAACTAAAAATAAATTCTCAATTTTGCACTTGTCGCTTGGTGCGCTATTGAAGTAAAGCCTGTTTTTTGAAATGACTTTAAATGTATTCATAGAGTGATCTATGTATGCTTGTTCTCCCTCAGTTTGCTTGGAAAGATCGGAACAGAAATCGCCAGCTAAGGATAAATGACAAAATCCGTATAACAATATTGGTAGTAAGTACTTAATCATTTCAAACCTCTGCTCTTCATATAGCTTCCTTTCATTATGGAGATTAATTTAGATGCGTAATGAGGATCCGTGGCATACCCTTTATTTTGAAGCCCGTAAGCCCACTTTTCAGGGTCGTCACTTTCAAACAGCGAAGCATACCTCTTATTTTCAATTAAAAATCTTGTTCTATCGGCTATGCTTTCCTCGAATGAGTTATATGCTGCAAATTTATCTTTTATTTTAATGCTACTGCCATTGATATGTTCTGTTGTCCATATTTCGACACTATCCTGCCCACTCTTCGCTTTAATGCCAAACAGATTAAAACTATACTTGTTACTACTTAAGTCCACTGGTACTTTTCGTCCATACCCTGACTCATCAATTGCTTGAGCAGTTGTTATTGCGGCTGGGATACCTGACGTTTGTTGCTCTTTTAAAGCGGCTTCGTAAACAGCATCTGTAAATTGCTGTTTAGTCATTTTTGCTCCAATCTATTTGGTTGACTGATTTCAGAGCTCCCAAAAACATGATTGGATGCATATGCCATAATGAAGGCCCCAGTTTCTCCGTCGTCAAATCCTGCATCCATGCCATCTTGTCGAGAAAATCTTCGCTGTATTTCTTCCACTCGGGCGCTTCCTTCTTCAGAGCATCCAGGAACGGTTGCCAGACAGCATCACCTTTTTTGAAATACCAGTCGCTGGGATGCTTAACAATCGTTTTCTGGATGACGTCACGATAGTCAGGGTTATGAAGGGCTCTCCAGTACTCCATCGGCGAATAGTTGTCGCTTCCGCTATCAATTTTATCCAGCAGGCGCTGATAATTGTGCTTCACCAGTGCATGACTGGTGCGGGTATCTCCTGTCGCGGCCTCGTAGAGTGAATTGATAAGGTTACGGAAGAATCCAATGGGCTGGTTTTTTCCATCAAGATAATCAAAGTTGGTAGGTTCTGGGGTTTCAGTTCTGAAGCCCAGTTTTGCCAGGTCATACTGTGACAGAAGTTGAGGTTCTGCCTGGCCTTTGGGCACGTAGGCATTTTCAGGTCGCAGCTGCCAGTATTCCTGTTTTGTTGATTTATCAGTTTCAGTAGTGACCTTACTCAACGGTAGAATGCCTTTCCGCGTTGTCGACGTTGCCCCCTTTTTAAAGGTGCCTTTCGCGACATCTTTTGTGTACAAAGCAAGACCCGGGTCATACTTCAGCCAGAGGGGATTTTTCTCTCCAACTTTATCTGGGTTCGTCAGGAATTTCTCCAGGTTGTCATCCATGCTGGTGCATTCAATATGTACCTGATAACGGGCCTCATATCCTCCATCTTTAGGGGCCTGATAGTAGCCCATATGACCTATAGGGTCACCAGCCTTGATAGCAAATGGCGCCGCCAGGCTTACTGTTTTATCAAATACCATCGCTTGCTTCGCTGGAGGCATAAGATGTTCCCACCACGTCGGCCCGCTGCCTGGTGCTGGTTTGATATTGTTGTTATCGACCAGCATCCACACTTTTTGCCCAGACTTCAACTTGCCGCTATCAGCATTGAGCGTTGCGAGCCCATAAGTTCGGCCGTTGTTAGTGGAGGTGAGAGATGTATCAGTTGGGTCCCAGGTAACGGCAATCCCTTTTTGGACAGTGCCTGCACTCACCGGTTTCTGATCGCTGCGGCTCAGATCCATGATTATCCAGTCAGCTTCTGAATACCCGGATAGTGAATCCTGTGTAATCCAGCGGACATTTTTGGCACTCTGGTAGGCTGAATAAGGCGCTAGGTGCATATACAGGGTATAGAAATGCAACCCACTGGTTTCTTTCTCACCCGGCTGAATGTAGTGTTTCACTAGAACGAATGAGCCAGAGAAACTCAACGGGCCGGATTCCCAGCCCAGTGTCAGATAATCTTTGCAGACGCGATAGGCAACAACTTCACCATCCGCCATGCAGCGTATCGCCTGTTCACCTTTAAAAGGTACCGGGAAGTCCACCACCTCCAGCGGAGCTTTACCACTTAGAGCACACCATGGAGTTGTGGCTTCGGTGATATGAATTCCGCCATGCCACATACCGCTACGACCAATCGTGTACTGCCCGGTAGACTCGCCTGCTAAATGAGAGAGGATGTCTTCCTGATTGCTGAACTCGATTCCCCGGCTGTTTGAGGGGATCGGCCAGACTATTTTGATTTTTCCTTTTTGGGAAGCAGAAGCATCCTGAGCAGGGCTGCTGTTGTCAGAGTATCGGTAAAGTTTGTAAGCAGGCTTCACGTTCCGGTATTGCTGACCAGGATAGAATCCTCTGAGCTGAATAAAATCTGAAACCCAGTTAACCCCATTAAATAAGGCGATATGTCCGTGAGGATGACCGTCTATAGGTTGAATAACAACAACGTCACCTGTTTGTTGACCTGGTATTACTGCCGTGTCTGTTGGACCAGAACCGGGATAAACATAAACAGGTTTAAAACCTGCTTTCTCAAGAGAGGGCCCGTAATCACAAGCTGATGCCGAATTGCCGATCCTCTGAGGTGGAATCTGAATTTTAACGCCTCCGGCTTCCACCGCCCTTCTGACATATGCAGCGCATTTACCAAGGCTTCTGGGTTCAACATGACTATTTATATAGCTAACTGACGTGCTGTTATTCCACATGATTCAGCCTTAGTATTCTGTTACGCTGATGATTTTCCAGCTGCCATTGATTTTTTTTGAGAGATACTTTGAGATGGTTATTAGGCTCAGACCTATTACCTAAAACTAAGTCCACTTCTGAATCGTTATTACTTAACTTAATAATGCTGGTGTTGATGTTCGACTGCCATGACGGGTATGTATCTTGTGATTTTGTGAAATAGTTGACATCAGACTCAACCCAAGTCCCATACCAGTCACAGATAAAATTATTTTTATCTTGTTTACATTCATGTTTCTGAGAACATTTTTTGGCTAGTTCTGATTCGGGAATCGAGTCATCAGAGTCGTAATTGCACATGGTGGAGTCATTGATACTTTTTGCCAGTTCATCAGAAACATATGTCTTTACTAATGCATCATTATCATCTGAATTATCTTGAAGATATGCAGAATAGAAATCATGCACAATATTTTCGGGGCTTTTTGATTCACCAGCCTGTGAAAAATTTGAAAATGAAAGTGCGATTAAAAAAAGAGATGCTATACGGGTTTTATGAGTTAATGATTTCATGTTCGAATCTCGGTCATTAAATTAGTTAGTTACCGTTACAATGGCCAGTCGCGTTGGATACAAATAAGACTGAATCTATGAGCCATTTACCGTTAGCCCGGACAAGGTTGATTTTATATTTTGACTCACTTTCGCTGTGCCCCAGCATCAGTTCTATAACGGCTTTGTTTTTATCCAATGATGAAACATTCGTGGAAATTTCATTCACCCACTCAGGGCAAATATCCTGAACATTCGTGAAGTAGTCAGCTCCTGAGTCATCCTCACTTTTGAGTTTCTGAAGATGTTTTGTTGTAAAGCTGTCTATAGCGCTCTGGCTTTTTTCAAGACCATGCCCAACATCCGGGTCATTCCAGGCAGTCAGGTAGTCAGCATAAAAATGCTGAACTACAGATTCTGGAGAATTTTCAACTTTCGTCGCCCCAGACTCATTTCCGAAGCTAAAGCATGAAAAAAGGGATAAAAGTAAGGCACACAATATCGACGTTAATTTTAAACTGGTTTTCATGGTATTCATCTTTCCTTGTTATGAACGGCTTCACTTCAGAGTGCTTAAGAAATCGACCACTAAGTGGTTTTCTGCTCAATCATTAAATGATTTGCTGCTGATTTTGCTTTCCTGAGAAATATCCGTCAGGCTGAAGTTCGGTGTTTCATTGGGAAGGTTTGCGCCGGTACCCGGCACCAGATAGTTTGAAGTCTTCATTATGAAATCACCGGAGGAACCATGCTCAA
>AGFS01051118.1_pt1 | contig 12943 bp, 19 predicted proteins | sample 305828 | NCBI WGS metagenome assembly AGFS01 (sample SAMN02954281, study PRJNA62041) | ant fungus garden metagenome | biome: terrestrial; feature: Atta colombica fungus garden; material: fungus garden; isolation source: Atta colombica fungus garden top | host: Atta colombica | place: Panama: Gamboa...
ATATTTCTTACCGGCAAAATGATAGGTCGCTATTAATAATGACTGAAATGATTTTCTCAACTCGAATGGCGAAAGTATAAATCAGCGGATATGCCTCAGCGTTGAGCGCATGCCAGCCTGCAGAAAGGCTAAATCCCCTGGGGGTATAAAGCCACCGGGCAGTGGATTACAGATATTTTTCCCGACTGCAACTGACAGCAATTCACGTTTACCATGCCTCATCTGCGCTGGCTTTTTTCAACGACAACGGCTTCTGCTCAGTGCGCTGTTACGCGCAGTCACCCGCCTGCTGCGTCACCGTTATACCCTGATAAATCCCGGCAGCCTTACGGGGCTGGACCAAACCCCCGATAAAAAACAGTGGGGCCGCTATCCGGAAGCGCAGTACGGACGCCGCTGAAAGGTCGACTTCGCGAAGAAGATCCGGGGTGCCTGGCAGAGCGTCAAATACCCGGGCCAGTATCTGAAGCGACCACCGGTGTCAGCGGCGAATCTCATGCACTACAGCGGCTATGCCGGGGTGCACCGCTATTACGATCACCGCACTCACGATGTCGCAGTAAGAGATGCCTGCCCGCTATATCATTCATATCCCGGCGAAGCATTTTAATATGATGCGTTACCAGAGCTTCCTGTCTGACCGTAAACGGGGGATCTTGCTGCCGAAGGTGTATGCAGCCATGGGGATGGAAGCGCGCAGGCTGGCAGGCATGCGTCGGAATTAGTGGCAGAAAGGCTAAATGCTGACAAAAAACGATCAGAAAAAGTCTAAATTATCAGCAACTCGCAGTTCACCGGCTTATCCGATGTCACACAAAGCAGGGGGTGGTTAATTTTCAATCACCTCATGCTGGGCACAAAGGTTTTCAATTTCCTATACATCAAGCAGGTCTGCCGGCACCATCACTCCCGTCGCGACCTGTTTCACCTGTTCAATCAGATTCATCGCCGCACTGTCAGACGCCCTCGACTCAAGCCGTTGTTCCTCTGGTATGGCGTCCATACGTGCCAATACCGCCCTTGTCTCCTGTTTCGAAACGGCATGTTCCATTCCGTCGGCCTGCGCTTCGATATCCGCCGGGGACAAGATAATCAGGTTCAGCGGGGTTTCTGGGGGATACTGCTCACGCAACAAACGGCAGAGGGTTACACTGGTTCCGTACATGTCTTTTTCCTTAGTCCTTAAAGCAGGCATCCAGCTCAAGAATTTCGTTATACACCGCCATAAACAGGGCATTGATGCGAAAAAGGGTCTGCACATCGGAGTCAAAGCGATAGCGGTGCTCCATCCCGTTCAGCGTCGCCCGCAGGTCATACATACTGTTGGCGACTTCCGCCACTTCTGCGCGGTTTTTTTCATGTCCTCATAGTTCATTACGCGGCCTCCCTGAACTCGTCGTTAGCGGCCGGGTACTGCATGACACGCCGGACGGCGGCCAGACGTTGCTGTCCGGCCCAGTGATACTGCTACAGCAGTTCAATACCGATGTAGCGACGGCCAGTCTGGAGGGCGGCCACGCAGGTAGAGCCACTGCAGGCAAAGAGGTCGAGCACAATCGCACCATGATGTGTGAAGGACTTAATCAACGGTTGCAGGCTGGTTACAGGTTTTTCGGTAGGGTGATGCCGGTTGCCGCTGTATTTCCAGCCCAGCACGTCCGGCAGCGTGTTTTGTGGCAGACGTGGGTGCCTTTTGCAAGGATGTAGGCGCATTCGTGGCAATAGCCCTCATATGCGGCCTTCGATATGTAGGTTTTGGTAAACACCAGGTGGCCGAGAACGCTGAATCTCGCGTTTTCCAGGCGGGGTGCAGTCATTCATCGGTTTTATCGCCGACGATGGTTCGCCTCTGACGGTCACGAAAATCGACGAGATATGGCCGGTCGGTCAGTATGAAATCGACAGCATTATCCGGAAAGCCGGACATAATATGGACGCAATTATCCTGGATAAATCGGGACATGGTAGGGGTCAGTTTGGATATCGAAAATTATTGTACTATAAGGGCTTCCCCGAACAGTCAACGCCGGTTTTTAATTTCTGTCTGCTCTTCAGTAAAAATAAAGGGGAGAGACTGCAGTACTATAAACGGCCATGATGAATCGTCATCGATTCGGGCCCTGATGAAAGACGCGCGTGAGGTTCTTGTTCGTTAAGCGGATACGTATATCCTGTACAATAGCCAGATAGGCCTCACGGGGTCTAACCCTTTATCATCAACGAATTGCAGAACAGATGGTTATTTTGTTTCGTGCTTTAGCTGGCTGAGTACAGCCGAAAATCATCACCGAAATGTAGTGATGCCCAGCATAGCCGCGCGTTTTTGGCGGCAATGGCCACAACAGCCCGCCAGTACCCTCTGCGCTCAACCAACATACAAACCCAACGACTAAATGAGTCAGTCCTTTTCTCAGCGCCAATAAGCACTGAACGAGCTCCCTGTACCAGGAGCGTTCGCAGATACGAATCACCGGCTTTTGTGATCCTGCCGAGCTTCGACTTTCCGCCGCTGCTGTATTGTGATGGCGTCAGCCCCAACCAGGCAGCCAGTTGACGTCCATTTTTAAAGTCATGTGCATTACCGATACTGGCGACCAGCGCACAGGCCGTTGTCGGACCAATGCCCTTTAACTCCATCAGCCGCTGACTACGGTGATCTGTTTTGGCCATGCGGGACAAAATTCGGTCATATTCAGTGATGTTAGCTTCAATGCGATCAACGTGTTCCAGCAAATCATCAACACATTGCTGAACCTGAAGCGGTAAAGAGTCCTTCTGCACAGAAACCATGTGGCGCAGTGCATCAGTACTTTGTGGCGCGATAACACCGAATTCAGATATCAATCCTCGTAGACGATTATATGTTGCTGTTTTCTCTTCGATAAACCCCTGGCGGGTACGATGCAAACACTGCATGGCCTGCTGGCTTTCATCTTTCACTGGTACGAACCGCATATGCGGACGACGAACAGCTTCACAGATAGCCTGAGCATCAGCTGCATCATTTTTTCCTGATTTGCCGGCCATACGATAAGGCGATACAAACTTAGCAGCCATCAGGCGCGGCTCATGATCATACTGGCGAAACAATCTTGCCCAGTAGTGAGCCCCGGAGAATGCTTCCATACCGATAACACAGGGAGGCAAACTTGCAATTAACTCAGGAAGTGCAGCACGCGATACTTTAGGCTTAACCAGAACCGTTTTGCCATTCTGATCAACACCATGAACAGCAAACACATTTTTAGCAAGATCGATACCGACAGTCGTGATAGTCATAACGAATTCCTCCGGGACGATGTGTACCCCATGATTGCACAAGAGCTAATCAGGCGCATAATCAGGGAAAGTCCCTTACATTCGTTAAGGCCATTTTTTGTACTCCCAGGCCGCGGTAAGGGCGATCGATCACGTTGACAGGCAGCTTTGAGCGAAAAGTGGACATAGCCGTAAATAATAATGAGTTGTGCTGGTCGCTGGTCTGATTTCAGTTGGTACCGGCACTCATTCTTTTTATCAGTTCTTCTGCACTCTGAATTTCAGCATGTTGCGGCAGTATGCTGTTAATCAGAACCGAATGGATGTCTTCGTCAGCATCTGCACAGCAATCAGCCGCAACCATCAGGTTGAAATCCAGATCGAAAGCCTGTCTGACGGTGCTGAGCACTACGCCGCTGGTCGTCAGGCCCGCCATTATCAGCGTCCGGGTTTCGTGAGCTTTAAGGATCATATCCAGATCCGTAAAGCTGAAAGCACCAATGCGGTGCTTGATGATGACCGGTTCGCCTGCCTGTGGCGAAACGTCCGGATGAATCGCACTTTCAGGCGCGCCCGTTACTAAAAGCCCGTTCTCCCGAATGGCTGAAAACAGGGCGTTTTTGCTGCTAATCTCCGGATGCCCCTCGCGAAAACCAACGGTGACATAAATCACTTTAACCTCAGCCTCACGAGCTGCATCAGCCAGGGCGGCAGTTCTGGCCAGTACGCCCGCTGCGGTTTTCTCGCTCAGGTAATTTTCCAGAATCAGACGCTGATAATCCATTATCAGGAGCGCACTTCTGGCAGGTTCAAATTTTTTAATCGCAGACATTTAAATCTCCTTAGCTATTATCGAAGTGGTCAGGCATTGCGTTTCAGTAACACGCGCCAGTTAAGGACGGCTCCAGCCAGCATGAGCAGGCTGGTAACCAGAAAGACAAAACGTATGCCGAGATGGGCACCTGTAAATCCGCCTAACAGCGGACCGGTGAACTGCCCTATAAACTGGGCGGAAACGGAGTAACCCATTATCCCCCCGACACGCTCTTCAGGTACGCGGCTGCGGATAACGGCTGCGATGCAGGGCAGCAGCCCGCCCAGCGCGATCCCCATGAGGAAACGCAGAACGATTAGCTGCCAGCCCGCCGTTACAAATGCCTGCGGTATCAGCAGCAGTCCCGCCGCTGTCAGGGCAACGGTAATTATGCGGACGTGCCCGATCCTGTCTGCCAGCCTGCCCAGCCAGGAAGACGATAAGACACTACCCAACGCGGCGGCAGACATAACCAGCCCTGCGGTATGGGTGACCGTTGCCGGATCTGACGCGATAGTGCGGATAAATACCGTGATAATCGGCTCAATCGACATGTTTGCCAGCATAAGAAGCAGGCCCGTCAGCAGCATGCAGACGACAGCGGCCCTGCCGGGGAGCTGTGACCAGCTCACGGGTACTTTATTTGTTTCTTTGCCGGAAGATTTAACCGGCTCCCGGATAAGCAGCAGTGTGAGCAGAAACGCAATGAAAATAAGCGCGCCAGCTAGCCAGAAGGTTCCGCGGATACCGATTAGCGGCGGAAGCCAGCCCCCCGCAAGCGGTCCGGCCAGATTGCCCGCCATGACGCCGGAGGCAATCATACCCAAAGCCCATCCGGAACGTTTTGCGGGAGCCTGGACGGCAATAAGGATTGTCGCTCCGGAAGAGTATCCGCCCGCCAGCCCGACCAGAAGCCGCAGAATCAGCAGATGCCATATATTCGTGGCAAAGCCCATCAGTGAAACCATCAGCGCCATACCAAAACTCGCCCTGACAAGCATGGCTTTACGACCATAGCGATCCCCCAGACGGCCCCAGACGGGCGCAATAAGACCCGCCGACAGAAACGTTGCGCTGTAAGCAATACCTGACCATTGCACAATTGCTGCATGCCCGGTAACACCCAGCTGCTCAACGAACAGAGGCAGAAAAGGCAGCATCAGCGTCATGGCAAATACGGTAGAAAACGATCCCACCATGCAGACAATGAGATTGCGATACCAGAACGGATTGTCAGTTTCAGACATAAATTAACCAGGAAATTTTTTTGGGATACCAAGTTGGGATACCATACAGATCTCAGTTCCGAGATGTCAACCAAAGGTGGGATCAGAGATATGTCGCAGCAGTCAGAGGTGGAAAACCGGCTAAGAGAAATGATTCTTAACCTGGATACCAGCCCGGGCGAACGCATCACCGAACGGTGGGCTGAAGCTGCTTTCGGCGCATCGAGAACGCCGGTCAGGGCCGCTTTTATCAGGCTGGCAAATGAGGGGCTTCTGCGCCGTGAAGGGCGCGGCTGGATGACTGCACCAGTGGAACCGGAAGAAATTCGACAGTAGTTTGATTATCGCGAAGCGCTTGAAGTATCTGCACTCCGTATGGCTGAAGGGAAAATTACGAATGAACAGCTGCAGTCACTCGCCGGTATGCTGGAAACGGACAAAGCTTATGCGTCCAAAGAGGAAATGAGCCGTGCCGGTACAGATTTTCATCTTGCTCTGGCAGGTCTGGCCGGAAATAAGTTTCTTACTGAGAGCCTGAAAGATGTTCTTCAGCAATTGTCACGTGCCCGCAGGCTGGACAGTGGAAGCGAACAGCCTGCATGGGAAGAGCATCAGGCGTTAATGAGCGCTCTTAAGCAGGGTAATATGACCATAGCGAGTTCTTTGCTCAGCACACATATTCGTTCAAGTCGGGACAGGACATTTGATGCGCTGACACAAAACAAGCGAACCCTGCGCGCTCGCGGTATGAAAATGGCCTGACAGATGCTGTCATCTCCCCTGCTCAATATTGCCGGCTGACAGCAGCGAGCTAAGTCACAAAGCGGGCTGTTTGCAGGCACAAGTCACTATGAATGCATGTTACTGATTGATTAGACTGGCCCCATGAATCTCCAGACAGTTGGTATCACTTAAGTTAGTGATAGTCTTAATACTAGTTTTTAGACTAGTCGTTGGAGTCCGGATGATTGATGTTTTAGGTCCAGAGAAACGCAGACGGCGCAGCGTTCAGGAAAAAATCGCCATTGTTCAGCAGAGCCTTGAGCCCGGAATGACCTTATCGCTGGTCGCCCGGCAGCATGGTGTTGCTGCCAGTCAGCTGTTCCTGTGGCGTAAGCAGTATCAGGAAGGCAGCCTTACCGCCGTTGCTGCCGGAGAACAAGTTGTACCCGCATCGGAGCTGGCATCTGCGATGAAGCAAATTAAAGAGCTGCAGCGCCTGCTGGGCAAGAAAACCATGGAAAACGAGCTTCTAAAAGAAGCCGTTGAATATGGCCGACAAAAAAAGTGGATAGCGCACGTGCCCTTGTTGCCGGAGGATGGCGAATAAGCCTTGTCAGTCGTTGCCTCCAGGTCTCACGTGCGTAACTGTATGCCATGGCCCGTCGGTCGAAGAACTGGCAGGATCGCCGACGCAGGCGCAAGCCTGATGATACTGAAGCGCTGACCCGTATCCATACCGTTATCGGCGAGCTGCCTACGTATGGTTATCGTCGGGTGTGGGCACTGCTGCGCAGACAATCTGAATCTGACGACATGGCCGTTATCAATGCAAAACGCGTATACCGGATCATGCGTCAGAATGCGCTGCTGCTTGAGCGTAAACCTGCAATATCGTCCTCGAAACGGGCGCATACAGGGAAAGTGGCCGTTGGGGAAAGCAACCAGCGGTGGTGCTCTGACGGCTTCGAGTTCAACTGTGATAATGGCGAAAAACTGCGTGTAACGTTCGCCCTGGACTGCTGCGATCGTGAAGCCCTGCACTGGGCGGCCAGTACCGGTGGATATGACAGCGAAACAGTACAGGACGTCATGCTGGGTGCGGTGGAACGACGCTTCGGCAGCCACCTGCCGTCATCTCCCGTTGAATGGCTGACAGACAACGGTTCAGCTTACCGTTCTCATAAGACGCGTCAGTTCGCCAGAATGGTAGGGCTGAACCCCAGACATACGGCGTTACGCAGCCCGGAAAGCAACGGGATGGCAGAGAGCTTCGTGAAAACGATGAAGCGCGATTACATCAGCATCATGCCGAAACCTGACGGGTTAACAGCGGTAAAGAACCTTGCGGAGGCCTTCGAACATTACAACGAATGGCATCCGCACAGTGCACTGGGATATCGTTCGCCACGGGAATATCTGCGGCGGCGAACCAGTAATGGGTTAAGTGATAAAAAGTGTATGGAAATATAGGGGCCAATCCAGTCACGTGCTACTTCATATATGACAAAATACTTTTAAGGCCCGGGCTTTCTCTCTGGTTCAAATACCGAAAGAATGGCCTGCTCTACAGTATCCACACGTAAATACACGGCGCTCAATTTTTCGCTCAACATTTTTGCTACAGTACTTTTTCCAGAATCCGGCAACCCGTTCATAATTATCAGTATAATTTTTTCTTATGGAATACATTTGAGAAGTTACTATTAAAAATATAATACACATAAATGATTCAATTCACAATTGAGTGAGATGTTTGTTGTACCAAGGTATAAATATCCTTAGCGTGCCTCCCCAGAATACACCATCAAACAATCCGGTGAGCCCACCCATCAGCATGCAAAAACTCGCTGACGCCGCAAGACCGGGCTGCAGGAAGATGGCTGAAGTGAGAATGAATTTTGTACAAAAAGTAATGACAATCATTCCCAGCGTCAGCGGCGTCCCGGCCCTGATAACCCTGCCCGGGTTGCCTGAATCCTGCAGGGGAGGTTGTGATCCCCACATCCAGTAGCCGAGTGCTCCTCCCGCGAGTAATCCCGCGACCATCATGGTGAGACTTATCCCTGCCCTTTGTGTTTCAGTCATAATTCCGTAGCCTCCCCAGACAAGAAACACTACCGGGAGCAAAAAAAGCCGTCCGGTTTTCATTTCCCTGTCATTAAGTGCGGCAAAACCACGACGAAGTAAAAAAGCCAGCAGGAGCCAGACCCAGATCGGTACATGACTGAAAAATTCAGACAGGTTCATGGTTTTTCCTTTCCGTTTATTGATGATTACATTTAGCCGTAGAGAATTGCTCCAGCGTTTTACTTGATTGACCCCAGGTTATTTTCCTTTTTTTGTGCCCGGACGGAGGAGATTATTCAACCTGCGCTGTTGCCATGACTTAAGCCGATCGTGAATAACAAACACCCTGATTCCCCTGAACATAACCAGACTGCACCATATGGCTGTCACTAGAAGGGACCAGTAACTTTCCGGAGTAAGCAGATAGTTAATAACCATCATTGCGGTACATGTCAGAAGAGCCGTTGTAAATATCCGCCAGAACGTCATTTCCCGCGCAACCTGGGCTCTGGCATCACTGATACGTTCATCCAGCGCGTTGACGGCATCCCCGGCCTCTTCCGAGAGCTCAGATACGCTGACGTCAAAGGCAGAGGCAAGCGCACTCAACGTTTCAAGACCAGGTTTCTGCCCTTTTTCAGTGCGCTGAACCGTTCTGACAGAAAGCGAGGCGACTTCTGCTAGCTGCTCCTGGGACCAGGCCTTCTTCAGGCGAAGGACTTTTACTTTCTCTGCGACGGTCATCGATAACCTCATGTATGTTTGTAGCGGCTAAGATATTCGCATTTCCTGCCCGCACCGTAAACGACACGGGCCTGACAGAAAGACGACACAAGGGCGACAGACGCTGCCTGAATGACGGTATAAGCCTGTATCACATACCTAATCTTCAAAAATAACGGTATCTGCGCACGCTACAGGATGCGTATTCCTGAGCCACAGTTTTCCCCATCTTCCGGTGCAGTGGCAGCCCAGAACATGCTCAGGTGCGAGCTCACGCAAAAATGCTTTCAGCCTTATCAGCCTGAGCGGTGACGCTGCCCGCAGATGAAATCCCCCGATAAGGGCATAGACACGGTTTTCTCCCGTAATGTTCACGCAGTGGCGAACGGTGTTCTCCAGCCCACGGTGGCCACACCCGGTCATAATGGCCAGCCCGCGGGACGAGCGCCAGATAAGTGCGCCTTCGTCAGACACATAATCAGGCGTGGCGTTCCTGTAATCGGTATAACCCCAGGGCTCCGGGCTTTCCACGGGGATTTCACCACTCCAGACAAAACGTCCCGCCACGACGCGCGGGGTTTTACTGTACTCCACGTCAAGACCGCGAAAACGCTCCACGACCGAAAGTTTTTTAAGAGGAATGACCTTTCCCGGCAGCCTGACTGCGGCATACCTTTCCCGTAATACTCCGGGATGACAGATAATCCTCGTCCCGGGGTCAAGAGACGTTATTCCGCCGCTGTGATCGTAATGCCCGTGTGATAATACAACCGCGTCCAGATTTGTCAGCGGCTCGCTGATCAGCCTGGCGTTGTGAACAACGGTTTCATCCGGGCCGGAGTCAAACAGTATCCGGCTCTCTCCGTCGTCCAGGAGGATGCAGAGGCCTGCACGGGACTGCATACCTGCAGTCGCGTGAGGGGAAAGATGGTTTTCGACCAGAATGGTCATTTTGAGTGCCACAGGTCAGTTCTCCCTTAGCGGTTAATTACCCAATTGTCCCGACAGCAGCGCTGTTACGTGTTTCAGGGCGGCATTTTTCTCACTGCAGCAGATAAAGACTTATCAGCATGCCAGCCCGCCACATCATGCTCCCCGATAGCAGCCAGATTTCAGCAGTGACAACGAAAATGAGTGATGCTGTCAGAACGATATCAACTCGGTTCATGAAATAATTAATCTCTTTAAAATCTGCGTTTATATTCATTACAGAGTACATCCCGCTGCGTGCACCTGCTTAAATAACCCTGAAACGTAAAGGGATTAATGATTATCACGTCACTAAACAGTGATAGTGTATTCATGGAAAGACCCCAAAGGACGAATAATGAAATTACGAAAAAGGGCGCTGGCTGCCGGAATTATCGTACCCGCAATCCTGGCTACACTGCTGTCGTCAGGGATGGCCTGGCGCCAGCTGAGCAGGGACACGTCCGTGACGGCAGACATACTGATGAGCCAGGTCGACCACATCACGTCCATTGCCCGCCATGCAAGCCTGGTAACCGCCAGGCTCGCCACTCAGCCCTGTGAAAGCGTCCTGCAGCAGATGACGGAGAACGGCGCCCTCACGCCCTACATCCGCAGCACCGGGCTTATACGGGATGGTAAAGTAATCTGCTCCTCCGTGACCGGAGCCAGACAGCAAAGTGCCGATGAGATTTTTGGTGTTGCCGTTTCCGTACCCACAGGGAAGATAAACGTTATCGCCACGGAGGGGACCAGCAGCGTGCCCGGGCACGTGGCTGTTATCTACGCTTATGGCGCCGGCAACCGGACGACGGCATTCAGCGTGGTGGATGCCCGATACGTTACGGACCTGATGGACTCCCTGGATGATGAGAATCATTCGGTTCAGCAGCTCAGGTTCAGTGATGGCCCCGTCATTTCCGGGCAGGAGAAAATCTCCCCACGTGTGAAAGTGTTCACAGCTGAGTTCCACTCTGCCGCGAGTCAGGCGCAGCTTCAGGTTCTTACACCGACGCTGTCGCTTCGCCATTACATCCTGCGTAATCTGCTTTTCCTCGGTCCCCTGTCCCTGCTACTGACCCTGGCCATGCTGTACATGTGGCATCGCTGGGATTCCAGAAAGATGTCTCTGGCAGAAGAAATCAGGAATGGGATGGCAGACGGCGAATTCAGCGTGCATTACCAGCCGGTCTGTGACGCCGCGACCGGCGCCTGCTCCGGCGTCGAAGCCCTGATGCGGTGGCAGCGTCCTGACGGCAGGAGTATTTCACCGGTGGTATTTATCCGGGCCGCTGAAGAGGAAGGTTTGATTATCAGCCTGACGCAGCATCTCTTCAGCCTGATTGAAGAGGATGTCAGGGCCTGGCAGGTGGCTGCCCCCTTCCATCTGGGCGTAAATATTGCGGCCCCTCACCTGACGGACCGGTCGTTTACTTCCGACGTTCTGAGACTGTGGGTATCTCTCGATCCAGCTTTTCGCCTGGTGCTGGAAATTACCGAGCGCAGCCTGGTTGAGGACACTGAGTCGGCATCAGCGAAACTTAATGAGCTACGCCAGAAAGGCTGTCAGGTGGCCGTGGATGATTTTGGTACGGGCTACTGCTCGCTGAGCCTGCTTCAGAGCCTGCCGGTGGATTACCTGAAAATTGACAAAATATTCATCGACAGCCTGACGTCGGCCGGGGCGGACACGCCGGTGCTGGACACCATTGTCGCTCTCAGCAGGCGTCTGAACCTTACCACCATTGCGGAGGGCGTGACGGCCGCGCATCAGGTTGACTGGCTAACTAAAAATCATGTTGCTTATATTCAGGGGTATTATTATGGACGGCCCATGCCTGCCGGTGAATTTTATTTGTGGTACAAAGGGCAGATACGGTAATGATACATCAGGCTAAGCCTGATGTATGGCTATATGGTCCGGAATTACTGGGCCGGTATTGTAATACCATAAATATCGTTGTCAGAGTTGAACATCTTAAGGGAGACATTATGCACGAAATACTCTGGATACCTTTTATTATAGCTTCAGTCGCGGTTATCAGCATACCGGGCCAGGATATGATGCTGATAATGACTAAATCCATATCTGAGGGTATCGGTGCGGGGGTGTGTACGGCCTAAGGAGTGAATCTGGGTCTTATCATACATACGTTGATTGTGTCGTTTGGTTTAGGCAGCCTCATTATGGCCTCAGAATATCTGTTCTGGATAATAAAACTGGCAGGAGCGGCGTATCTTTTTTACCTGGCTTACAACCTGCTTAAATCTGATGGTAAAATTAATGCCGTCAGTGGTCAGAAGCAGCATTCTTCACGGATATCACTGTTCGCCTATGGTGCAGTTTCAAATATCAGCAACCCAAAAATCATGATTTTCTATTTGGCATTCCCTCCACAATTCATTGGTCAGGGCACCACAAGTCCCGTGATAAAAATGTTGACTCTTGGTCTGACCTTCGCATGCCTGATGTTCCTAATTAAATTATCCGTGGCGTTGTTTTCAGGCTGCTCTCGGAATGGTTCAAAAAAAATGTGTCAGCCATGAAATGGGTAATGCGCAGCAGCGGAGGCATTCTTTTTCTCACCGGAATCCGGATTCTATTTGAAAAACGAAACGGCTGATTAATGGGGGGATGACCAGCAGTAGTTTCATGAATGAAATCGGTCAGAATGACTAAGCGGTGACGCCCGCTCTGAAAGCTGATCGCGTTCAGGCAGAGAACATTAAGATGATAATGTCTGGCAGGATACTGTAAATTAATATTGTCGCCCTTCCCGGTGTGGACATGTTAATTTTAGGGGTAAAGTACAAAATTACTGACGAGAGAGCGACCCGAATGAACACACATGCTTTACTTTTTTTGAGCATATCAATTTTGATGGAAGTTGTAGCAACAACAGCACTTAAACTGTCGGACAGCTTTACACGTTTGATACCCGGCCTTGTCGCGGTAGGTGGATATGCTATCGCATTTTATTGCCTGACTATTCCAATGAAAACTTTACCCACGGGCATTATTTATGCAATCTGGTCGGGCGCAGGAATTGTATTGATTAGTCTGGCTGGCTGGATATTTACTGGCCAGAAGATGGATGCGCCGGCGCTTCTGGGCATGTCTCTGATTCTTTGTGGGTAAGCGTAAAGCCAGCGCCGTATGTAT
>AGFS01098493.1_pt1 | contig 12871 bp, 10 predicted proteins | sample 305828 | NCBI WGS metagenome assembly AGFS01 (sample SAMN02954281, study PRJNA62041) | ant fungus garden metagenome | biome: terrestrial; feature: Atta colombica fungus garden; material: fungus garden; isolation source: Atta colombica fungus garden top | host: Atta colombica | place: Panama: Gamboa...
ACCGCCGAAGGTCGTGGTATGCAGGAACGGATTGTCGAACAGCACCGAGAACACCTCTTCGGTTGCCACCGTCGCGCCGATCGGCATCACGCCGCCGCCGAGCGCTTTCGCCAGGCACAGAATGTCCGGCTGCACGTTCTCGTGCTCGCAGGCAAACATCCTGCCGGTGCGGCCCATGCCGGTTTGCACTTCGTCCAGAATCAGCAGCGCGCCAAACTCGTCGCACAGCTGGCGCACGGCGGGCAGGTAGCCCTGCGGAGGCAGGATCACGCCGCCTTCACCCTGAATCGGCTCGAGGATCACCGCCGCCACGTCGTCACCGGTTTTACGGCACTCGCTGAGCGCGGCGCGCATGGCGTCAATATTGCCAAACGGCACGTGGCGGAAGCCCGGCAGCAGCGGCATAAACGGCTTGCGGAAGGTGGATTTGGCGGTTGCCGACAGCGCGCCGAGCGATTTCCCGTGGAACGCGCCGCTGGTGGCAATAAAGGTGAATTTGCCGCGCGGCGACTGGTACGCCTTGGCGAGCTTGATCGCCGCCTCGACCGACTCCGTGCCGCTGTTGCAGAAGAAGCTGTACTTGAGCTTGCCGGGCGTTAGGGCCGCCAGCGTTTTCGCGAGCATCGCGCGAAGCGGATCGAGCAGCTCCTGGCTATGGAGAGGTTGTTTCGCAAGTTGATTCTGTACGGCGGAAACCACAACTGGATTACGGTGCCCCACGTTGAAAATGCCAAAACCACCCAGGCAATCAATAAACTCCTGTCCCTGGGTGTCGACAAGCGTATTCAGGCTCCCCGCTTGCCACTCTACGGCTCCGTAATCCCCGCCGGCGGTAACAGATTTGCGATACTCCAGAAAACCCGGGTTCACATGCTCTTTAAAGTAGTCGATCACCTCTCGGTTAAGTTGTTTCATCTCCTCATGGTCGAGCGTTCGCTTTTCGATGAGATTCAGTGCGTGCGCGGTACAGGCAAGAGCCGAGGCGCTGGAAGGTAACCTGTTCAAAATATGCTCCCGGGGATCGCGTATCACATGATACTGAGTTAAGTATTGCAGGGATTACGCCACCTCAGCGGCCTTAACTAAAATCGGGATAAACGCCAGGGAAATATAATGTTGCACAAAATTTAATCATGCGGGGCTGGCCGAAACGGCGTAACGGGCCAGAAGAAAACGCCGCAGCGTTGCAGGGAGTACGCGCCCCTGCCCCTGCATGGTGCAGGGCCTGGCGCTTAAGCGGGCAGCGGTGAATAATGCTTTGTGAGTAGTTTCAGGATGAAAGTATTTAAAATCAATTAATTAAAAAGGCGTGCAAAAAGTGCGGTTTAACTGAAATTTGCGATCTCTATCGTGTTTAACAACTAAAGATAAATTCGTTATCGCCGAAAAAACAATAAACCACAAAATTAACATTCAAATAACCTGCAAGGAATGCCCGCATGTCCTCTTCTTCATGGGTCACACAGAACGAATATCCTCTGGACGCTGACACCACCCTCATGTCGACCACCGATCTCCACAGCTACATGACCCACGCTAACGATACCTTTGTGCAGGTAAGCGGCTACTCCCTCCAGGAGCTGCTTGGCCAGCCGCACAATATGGTGCGCCACCCCGACATGCCGAAAGCCGCGTTTGCCGACATGTGGTACACGCTGCAGCAGGGCGAGCCCTGGAGCGGGATCGTCAAAAACCGCCGCAAGAATGGCGACCACTACTGGGTGCGCGCGAACGCGGTGCCGATGGTGCGCAACGGCCAGATGACGGGATACATGTCGATTCGCACCCGAGCGACGGCAGAAGAGGTTGCCGCCGTGGAGCCGCTCTACAAGGCGCTGAATGAAGGCCGCTGCAAAAAGCGTATCCACAAAGGGCTGGTGGTGAGCAAAAGCTGGCTCGGCAAGCTGCCCGCCGTGCCGCTGCGCTGGCGCGTCCGCGGCGTGATGGCGGTTCTCTTCTTACTTATGGCCGCCGCGCTGCTGGCCACCTCGGCGGGCTGGACGGCGCTGGCGGCGAGCGCGGTCGCGGTGCTGGCGGGCACGCTTATCTTCGAGCAGCAGATCGTTCGCCCGGTGGAAAACGTGGCGCGCCAGGCGCTGAGGGTGGCGACGGGCGAGCGTAACAGCGTCCAGCACCTGAACCGCAGCGACGAGCTGGGGCTAACCCTACGCGCGATCGGGCAGCTCGGGCTGATGTGCCGCTGGCTGATCAATGACGTCTCAAGCCAGGTGGTGAGCGTGCGCGACGGCAGCGACAGGCTGGCGCAGGGGAATGAGGATCTTAACGATCGCACGCGCCAGACCGTCAGCAACGTGCAGCAGACCGTGGCGACGATGAACCAGATGGCGGCGTCGGTGCAAAGCAATTCCGCTACCGCCGCCGAGGTGGATAAGCTCTCCGTGGCCGCCAGCAGCGCGGCGACCGAGGGCGGAAATGCGATGCACACCGTGGTCAAAACGATGGACGACATTGCCGACAGCACGCAGCAGATTGGCTCTATTACCAAGCTTATCAACGACATTGCCTTCCAGACCAACATCCTGGCGCTCAACGCGGCGGTGGAGGCGGCCCGGGCGGGCGAGCAGGGCAAGGGCTTTGCCGTGGTCGCCGGTGAAGTGCGCCATCTCGCCAGCCGCAGCGCAAATGCCGCCAACGACATTCGCAGGCTGATCGACGCCAGCGCCAGCAAGGTGCAGTCCGGCGCCGAGCAGGTGCACGCCGCGGGCCGCACGATGGACGATATTGTCGAGCAGGTGAAAAACGTCACGCAGCTTATCGCCCAGATAAGCCACGCCACCTCCGAGCAGGCGACGGGGCTGTCCGAGCTGACGCGGGCCGTGGCGGAGCTGGACAGCATCACGCAGAAAAACGCCGATCTGGTTGAAGAGAGCGCGCAGATCTCCGCGATGGTGAAGCACCGCGCGGGGCGTCTGGAGGACGCGGTGACCGTGCTGCATTAGGTCATTTAAGGTTTCGCTAAAGCCGTTTATTCCATTTGGGGATAAACGGCTTTTTGTTTTTCGCAATAAGCCAGGATGTTAAATAAATATTAAATAACTAAAAAAGCCCGGATTTTTTATTCATTTCTGAACGCGCAATCCTCGGTGGTAAAGAAAAAACGATCAAAGTCATAAAGTTAGCGTTGCTGTTACCGATAACGATGATCGTCTGAGAAATAATCACATCGATGGAGAATATATGTTCATACATGACGTAAGGATCGGCACGAAATTATTTCTGGCGTTTGGGTTCTTTATTGTTCTGATGGTCCTGAGCGCAAGCCTGTCGCTCATGAGCCTCAACCGGGCGAACGACGGAATGCAAACCATCATTACCCGCGATTATCCGACAACGGTTAAGGCGAACCAGCTGATCGACAACTTCCAGGAATTTGTGAGCACCCAACAGCTGATGCTGCTGGACGAGCGGGGGAGCTCTACCGCGCGGTCAGAGCTGCGCCTGAAAGAGATCAGCGAGCAAATCACGCAGATCCTGGGCGATCTGAACAACGCGCTGCAGGATAAACGCTCCCAGCAGGTGCTGGCGGATATCCGCGGCGTGCGCCAGCAGTATCTCGACTCCCGCTACCGAATTTTACAGGCGGTGCAGCGCAACGATCGCGCCGCGGCCGTTGAGGAAATGACCACTACCACGCTGGGCCTGCAGCAGGCCTACAAGGCGAAGGTGCAGGAGCTGATTGCGATTCAAAACGGCGAGATGCAAAGCGCGGGCGCGCAGGTTGACGGCGATTTCAAATCCAACCGCATGCTGCTGATCCTGATTACGCTCTTCAGCGTGGCGGTGGGCAGCCTGATGGGCTGGTACATCGTGCGTTCCATTACCCGTCCGCTGGGCGAGGCAGTACATTTTGCCGAGGCCATCGCAGAGGGTGATTTAACGGCCAGCATCACGCCGCGCGGGAAGGATGAAACCGGCCTGCTGCTGCACGCGCTGATGGAGATGAAAACGCGCCTGCTGGAGATCGTGCAGCAGGTGCAGACCGGCTCGGAGAACATCTCCAGCGCCGCCGCGCAGATCGTGGCGGGCAACCAGGATCTCGCCGCGCGCACCGAAGAGCAGGCCAGCTCGGTCGAGCAGACGGCGGCGTCGATGGAGCAGATTACCGCGACGGTGAAAAACACCGCCTCCCACACCGGCGAAGCAACGCTTCTCTCCGCCGACGCGGCGGCGACCGTGAAAAACAACGGCGAGATGATGAAGCAGGTGACCAGCAAAATGCGCCTGATTAACGAAACGTCTAACCGGATGTCCGACATTATCGACCTGATCGACGCCATTGCCTTCCAGACCAATATTCTGGCGCTGAACGCGGCGGTAGAAGCGGCGCGCGCCGGGGAGCATGGCCGGGGCTTTGCCGTGGTGGCCGGAGAAGTGCGCCAGCTGGCGCAGAAGAGCGCATCGTCCGCCAGCGAAATCCGCCAGCTGATTGAGAGCTCGACCAGCCAGACGCAGGATGGGATGAACCTGGTGGAGAAAGCCAGCGGCTTAATCAACGGCATGGTGGGCAACGTGGAGGAGATGGACGTTATCCTGCGCGACATACGCCAGGCCAGCCACGAGCAGACGGAAGGGATATCGCAGATTAACAGCGCGATTGGCCTGATTGACTCCACTACCCAGCAGAACTCCGCGCTGGTGGAGGAGTCCGTCGCGGCGGCGGCATCGCTGAACGATCAGGCGATGCACCTGAAAGCGCTGGTCAACGTGTTCCGCGTGGGCGACCGCGCGCTGGCCTAATCCAGCTGGGAGATCTCCAGCGCCGCGCGGTCGATAACGCCAACGATCTGCTTAAGCTGCGCGTCGCTGAGCTCTCCCTGATTGACCTTCAGGTCCAGCACCGCTTTGAAATTGTCCAGCGCCCGCTTCATCTGCGGGTTTTTGCGCAGCTGAAACCCGACGCAGCGCGCGCGGATACGCGCATGAATCGTCTCCATCTGCTCCTGATTTTCATCCAGCCAGCGCTGCCCGGCAACGGTAATCGCGATCTTCCTGCGGCCGTTTTCCTCTTCGGTGATGGTGATAAACGCCTGATCCTGCAAAAAATCCAGAGTAGGGTAGATCACACCCGGGCTCGGGGTGTAGTTCCCCTGCGTCAGGTTCTCAATCTCTTTGATCAGCTCATAGCCGTGGCTCGCGCTGCGGGTCAGAAGTTCCAGAATGACCAGCCGTAGCTCGCCGTGTCCAAAGAAGCGCTGTCGGCGTCCGCCGTGTTCGTGTCGCATGGGAATCCTTAATTTTGATATATCTAAAGTGTATCTAAGATATATTTAGATGCAATCTTAAAGATCTTGCATTTTGCGTTATTAGCAATCATTATCATTTAAAATTTGATTTAGATATATCGTATTCACAGTGTAAGGCATACCTATGACGACTACCCGTTACCCTCAGCGCGTTCGTAACGACCTGCGCTTTCGCGAGCTAAACGTCCTGCGCGTTGAGCGCGTCAGCGCGGGCTTTCAGCGCATTATCCTGGGCGGCGAGGCGCTGGAGGGCTTTAGCTCCCGCGGCTTTGACGACCACACCAAGGTGTTTTTCCCCGCGCCGGGCGCGACCTTCGTCCCGCCCGTCGTCACGGAGGAAGGCATCGACTGGGGCGACGGCGTGCGCCCGCAGTCGCGCGACTATACGCCGCTCTACGATGAGGTGAACCACGAGCTGGCGCTCGACTTCTTTATTCACGACGGCGGCGTTGCCAGCCGCTGGGCGATGCAGGCGAAAGCGGGCGACAGGCTGACCATCGGCGGGCCGCGCGGTTCGCTGGTGGTGCCGGAAGATTACGCCTGGCAGCTGTACGTCTGCGACGAGTCCGGCATGCCCGCGCTGCGCCGTCGTCTGGAGGGGATCGCTAAGCTGCCGGTACGCCCGGAGATACATGCGCTCGTGACCGTGGCGGACGGATCCTGCAAGGATTATCTGGCGCACCTGAGCCCGTTCAACATCACGTGGGTTGTGGGCCACAGCGAGCAGGCGGTAGCAGACCATCTGGCCGCGCTGACCGTTCCGCAAGAGGATTACTTCATCTGGCTGACCGGGGAAGGGAAGGTGGTAAAAAACCTGAGCCGGATGTTTGAAACCGACGCGATTGACCCGCAGCTGGTGCGTGCCAGCGCGTACTGGCACGCCAAATAACTACGCCGCCGAGTCCAGCTGCGCTTCGCTCACCTGATTTTCGAGCGAGGCGCGAACCTCGTTCAGCGCTTTCTCCTGCTGGGCAAAGTAGGCTTCCATATTGTTCAGCGAGGAGACCAGCAGCCACGACTCCTCTTTTTCCAGCTCGGCCAGCTCGTTCACCAGGATGTCGATTTGCTCGCGCACCTGGTCCATTTTTTTGCGAATGCGCGCCAGATCGTTCAGCCTGTCGCTTGCCATCAGCGGCTCGAACCCCTGCTGCAGGCGGGCGACCAGCGAGCGAATGGCCTTCACATCCCCACGCTGTTTGGCCTGGTTGAGCTGGACCATCATCGCGTTGGCCTCTTCCTTCAGGTCGTCCGCGACCAGATCCGGATGGCACAGCTTGCTAGCCTGACGCCAGAGGCGCTTCAGCTCGTTCCTGTCCTCTTCCGAAAGCGTTTTCCCTTTACGCAGTCGTACTTCGGCGTCGTGATGCTGCTCGCGGTATTTCTCATACTCGTCGTGGGCCTCGTCGCGCGCCTGGCGCGCCGGCTCTTCCTCGCGCGTGAGCCCGTTTTCCAGCTCCAGCGCCTCGGCCAGCAGGTTTGCGATCAGGTTACTTTGCTGCTGCAGGTGCTTACGCGCGTCGGCGGCCTGCACGGAATCTGCGGGTAACTCGCGCCAGCGCTGGGTCAGCGTGTTCAGCACCTCCACCGCCTGCGCCATGTAGCGCTGGCAGCGGCGGTAGTCCTCTTCCCGACGCTGCGCTTCGGCCCGCTGACGGCGCAGGTTCAGCTCCGCCAGCGTTTTGCGAAGCCCGAGGATCTGCTGCATCAGCGGCCCGAGGCGGGCAAAGTAGAGGTCGTTAAATTCATCAAGCTGCTGCACGCGCGCGTTGCGGCGGTCAATCAGATCGCGCAGCCGCTCCTCCAGCGCCTTTAGCTCAAGCTTGCTGGCCGCCACCTGCGGGTCGCGCCATTGTGTGACGGCGCGCTGGCCCTGCAGCCAGGCAACAATAGCCCCGAGCGCGTCGGTGTAGCGCTTCTGCTCAAGCGCGGCGACGATTGCCCGCAGCTCATCGTCAAACGCTTCATTCTTCAGGCGCGCGAGCTGGCTCTGGATGATGTCGTCATCCTCCAGCTCGATGGCATTTTTGATGATTTCTAGCCGTTTGATCGGTGTGCTCATGATGCCTTTCGCTTTTGACGCTTAAGTCGTTGAGTGAAGGTTAGTTGTTGAGAACGCTACAGGAAATAATACACACGGATGATGATCGGCGCGACGGAGGATTTCTTTAGCTGTTTTTGGTGGGTGGAGAAGTGTGTGAATGCGTTTGAGGGGCAATTGTGTTGGATCCCAAAAAGCAAAAGGGCCGGAGATTTCTCTTCAGCCCTTGCGGTATCTGGTGGCCCCTGCTGGACTTGAATCAGCGACCAGGCGATCAGGCGTTTCTATCGTAATAACTGAAAATCAATTTTTGATTTTAATTATCATAGATAGAGATTCTCACTAATTGGCAATTTTTGCTATTACGTCATTAAATATAATATATTATATACGACAAGGCCCCAAAATGATTATATGGGGCTTTGGATATACTTACTTAGTGTAGCTACCGCGAATAGTACGAAGAATTACACGCCCGTTTGGCTCTTCGCCATCACCTTGAATGACAGAAAAGGTGTTTCCATCAAGGCACTTATCAATTCTTTTCTGTCCCAGCTCAGTTATACGCCATGAGGCATCCGCTGCTTTTTTATAATCATAATCATTGACTACAGTGTTATCTTTAGCATGGATAACTATCCTGATCCCCTCTGTTTCCCATACTTTATCTTCAAAATCACGTACTTTCATTTTGGTCCCTATTGCTGTTGTTTGTCTAAATAATCTCAAAACCCCTTTAGAGGAATGAAACGAAGAACATCCTCAAAGTGATCTGGGGCAAATGAGAATAACGCATTATTATCTTGATGTCTGTATGACCGAGTATTCGTTGGAGGATTAGCAAGTTTCCTCCATTCATCATAAAGTGGCTAGCGAAAGGCTGGCGCAAAGCGCGTATAAGCTGTCCTGCCGGTAATCCGATGGCTGTTCTTTCCAGTGCCGACAGGAAAATGGCATGAGAATCACATAACAACTGGCATTTTTCAGGCTCTCGGCTTTAGACCAGCGCGTACCGGTGACGAGGCGGATTCTTAACACGGTTTCTGAATCAGGGTGATCGTGTCAATTGCACTCTCCGGGCAGTTGCGAACTATGATCTTGAGTTAGCGAGCGATTACCATTTGTTCTTCGCGGAATGGGCGCATTTTTTCAGTAGATTTTACTCTTCCATTCACTGTGTATACTCTCACTTAATTAGCAATATTTCATGTAAATCACTGAACCTACAAACCATCATTTTGAACAAACAGTTAAAAGATTAAATAAGGGCATATAACGATGATCGAAAGTGTTTCATAAAACTAATCTCTGAAAAAAAACGATGGAGTTGCGGGAACCTCTGAGAAGAAAGACCTCCGGAGGTGTGATGCAACGCGCTGGCTTGAGATAATGCATTTCAGGCAACGTACTGCGGCAGCAGGATACCGCGAAAAGTACCTGTAGATGATTGGCTCAAAACGTGTTTCAGATAACCTGTAACATTAAGCTTTAATATTCACCTTGGATATTTTGGACTTCAATTAATTAGTTGATTAAATATGAACAAAAAATGCCTAATTTATATGGGGAGTACATATCCGTAGTAGAATTATTTGGTTAATTAATTATTAGGAATGAAATGGAATTTACATGATCCAGCAATACACCAATGAATTAACGCCAGAAGTAAAATCCGAACTGGAAATATCCCCCTTCGCGGCGGAAGAAATAGCCGCGATGGATGATGAGGCGCGCGCGATTATTGCAGAGGGCAGGGAACTGGAAAGGAAGCATCCCGTTATAGCGATCTGGCGCATTGCGACAGCAGGGAGCATAACCCGCCGTGGGGGGATCGTTGCTCCGGTGGAACGTGGAGGGAAACTCCTGCTGGACAATGGCCGGTACGCCAGCATAGCCATCGTCGGGGATATCGTTACCTATCAGGACGGCAGCACCGCCACCATATCCACCAGCGCAGGTGCGGCCAGTATGCTTAAAGGGGCTGGTGTTGCGCTGGTGGGTAGCGTACTGAGTAACGGTGATGAAATTATCAGTACACCGCAGGGGCATGCATACCTGGTTACGCGTGAAGGGATGGCCACCGGGGCGGATTTTCTGGCTGTTACCGGGGCCTAATGCATGGGATATCGTACAGATAACTATGGGCGCGGGCAGGCGCTGACAGGGGATAAAACCTCAACCGGCGCCACCTGCATCGGCTCCCTGCCGAACTGTAGCGAATATGGGCGAGGCGTTGTAAGGGTTGGGGATAAAACCACACCCTGCAAAAAATGTGGCAAACCTGGAACCATTTTAGACGGGGAGCCCCGCGTAATTTTCCATGGTGTTGCCGCTGCCGTCGATCGCTCAATAGTGATGTGTGGTTGCCCGCCTGGCTCAAATTACATAATCGCGCCGGTAGGTGACTGGCTAGGGCGCGGCCCGTCGCCGGAACAAATCGCGCGTGAAAACTATGCCGCTATGCTGGCCGAACGTAAGGCCGAGCGGGAGAAAGAAGAAAAACGCAGGGAGGAGGAAAGGGATCGCAACCGGGTATTTGCAAAATCCTGCCTGCGCGGTAACGGCTGTAATGATGCTGGCGATCGGCGCGAACCCCACACCAATTTTGCTGATATGGCTTTTTTTCAGGCCATACCCGCCAGCGACCCGGCAACCGATACAGAAGCCCCCCAGCACGCACAGACCGCCAAAAAGAAAAAGTCAGAAGATATTCCTAAACCGAAAAAACGCAGCGCTCTTTATCGCTGGTGGAACGGAAACCACGAAGAAATGGATTATCAGGCCGCCGTTGCAACTGCTGCAGCGGCTACCCGTGCGCAGACGGCCACGGCAGGCGCCAGCCTGCTGGAGCAAATAGCGGGCCGGGGGCTGACATATGGCACATGGGCGGTGCGCGGTGCTGCCGGGCTGGGAGAAATCGCCGCCGCTGGTCCTGGCGCACCGATCGCCGGTCTGCTGGTCGGGATGTATCCGGGCCGCCTGAACGACGGTGAGCAGGATTTTATCGACCGCATGCGCGCGGAACAGATGCGGGAAGCGCCAACCCGCGTGCGGTTTACGTGGGAGAAAGATGCGAAAGGGAACCCGGTACCGCGTGGCTGGCATACACCGCCGGGCCGGGATAACGTGCGCGTAAGAAAAATGGACTATGACAGCACGCTGCAGGCGTACACATTCACCACGGAGGAAGAACCGCGCATAACCATCATCTGGACGCCGGATAACAGCGGAGTTAACACGCCGTCGAATACGGGCAACCATGCGCGGCCGGTGCTGCCGAACCCGGTGATCGTTGACCCGCTGCCGGATAATAGCGGCATAACAGCCACCACCAGCCCGGCGCCGGAAGAAAAAAGCTTCGCGGATTACATCCTGATCCTGCCTGTGCCGGATCTGCCGCCGATTTATATTTATCTGAGCAAGCCGCCAGTCGAGTTTCTGGAAGTCGAGCTGTACAGTGACTTTAAACGCCGATCGCGTCAGGGCAAATATGAGGCGGATCACATGCCGTCTGCCGCTGCAGCTCGAGCTGCTTTATTGCGTGAAAATCCGCGGCTCAGCAAAAATCTTGTAGACGAAATGGCTCAGGATGTAGCTTCCATCGTCGTTACCAAAGAAATTCATCAAAAATTAAGTGAAACTTATGGCGGCCGTAATACGCCATCACAAATCGAACTGGATTCAATGAACCTCCGTGCGGCTGTAGATCGTAATCTGGATGCAATCAAACCCGCACTCAAAGCAAATGGCGCAACCGAAAGCCAGATAGAAGCAGCAAGGGCTAAAATGCATGAGTTGAATAGAAACGTGGGGCTATACGAATGACAGTGAACGTTGAAGCATTAATTCTTCACTTAGGGAAATCTTACCAGGATCTGGTTGACGCTGAACTAATACCGTACAAAACGCCTCCGACGGGATTTTCTGGTGATCCTGATTTAAGTCTGAACATGGCGCAGGAAGGTTTATACCTATCCTTCAAGCGTGATGGCCGCATTCTTCAGGAGATAACTACGACTCTCCTAAGGCCCGACATTAAGGGCTGGCATTTTCCTAATGAACTGCCGTTCGGGCTCAAAAGCGAAATGTCTCGACAATGGGTTCATGAACACTTTGGACCGCCGTTAAGAAGCTCACCACCAAAAACTATTATGAGGCGTGCTCTGGGATGGGCTGATCTTTTTGACGTTTTGGGCGGCAGCCTGACAGTAACTATGCAGATTGATTTTGACGTGATGGAGAATGCTGTTTCGGTTACATTCATGCCAACTTCTGAACTTCGCTGGTGAATCTTTCTCAAGCCCCGCATGGGGTTTTTTATGTGCGCATGTTCTGCGAATTCGCAATTTTTTGTATTAAAAATTCTTAGGAGATAAACGTGCTAATGCGCAGCTGGGCTACAATGAAAATGCGAATGATTTTAATAGCTTAAAAGGCCATGTGTTCAGCAATGGTGCGTGATTCAGGTAATCATTAAATTGCGAATTCGCAATTTTTGCATGTCTATATATGCGTTTTCACAACGTAAGTCAGGCCGGTTAACCAGGAACCACCAGCGTACCCAGTGTGAGAGGGGGAGGGGATGATAATCCCTGCCGGATACAGATCACCGAGCGGCCCGGCCCGTCTGAAATTTTTCGCCCGCGAAATTAAAATTTATGGCTGAAAAATTATGAACGGTCACTAAATAACCATAAATCACTACTGTTACCGCTGCAAAGTATCCCCGAAGTATCCCCGGAAAAAACAAAGGGCCAGCGCATTCAGCGCCAGCCCTTGCGGTGTCTGGTGGCCCCTGCTGGACTTGAACCAGCGACCAAGCGATTATGAGTCGCCTGCTCTAACCACTGAGCTAAGGGGCCGTGGCGGTGAATTATAGAGTAACTCCCCGTTGCAATCCAGCCATTCGCACCTGCCTGCTGTTTTTATAAACAACGCATAATCAATCCTTTATACTTCTATAACGATGTATAGAGCGGAGTAGGCATGATCAACGATATTCTGGCCCCTGGGCTGCGGGTGGTGTTTTGCGGTATCAATCCGGGTAAGTCCTCGGCGCATACGGGTTTTCATTTTGCTCATCCGGGAAACCGCTTCTGGAAAGTGATTCACCAGGCGGGATTTACCGACAGGCTGCTGAAGCCGGAAGAGGAGCAGCATCTGCTGGACACGCGCTGCGGGATCACCATGCTGGTCGAACGCCCTACGGTGCAGGCGAGCGAGGTGAATCTGCACGAGCTGCGCAGCGGCGGGCGCGAGCTGATTAAGAAGATTGAAGACTATCAGCCTGCTGCGCTGGCGATTTTGGGGAAACAGGCCTACGAACAGGCGTTTAGCCAGCGCGGCGCGATGTGGGGTAAGCAGAGCATCACGATTGGCGTCACGCAGGTGTGGGTGCTGCCAAATCCGAGCGGATTGAACAGGGCGACGCTGGACAAGCTGGTAGAGGCATATCGCGAGCTGGATGAAGCGCTGGTGGTGCGTGGGCTTTAGCGGCCTCTGCGGTCTGATGCCCTCACCCTGACCCTCTCCCACAGAGAGTGGATAAGCAAAAAAAAAGCTCCCCGAA
>AGFS01108906.1_pt1 | contig 12692 bp, 12 predicted proteins | sample 305828 | NCBI WGS metagenome assembly AGFS01 (sample SAMN02954281, study PRJNA62041) | ant fungus garden metagenome | biome: terrestrial; feature: Atta colombica fungus garden; material: fungus garden; isolation source: Atta colombica fungus garden top | host: Atta colombica | place: Panama: Gamboa...
ATCACCACCAGCAGATAAGCGGCGGCGAGAAACCCCGTGATACCCGCCAGGCATTCGGTGCGTGCGGAGCTTCCGCGAGCGCGGAGGGCAAAACAACGTTCCAGCCAGCTCTCAGAGGCAGGCGTATTGATTGAGTGGTCGGCCATTTAGTGGGCGCTCCTTTGCTGATGCGAATAGTGAATAACCGGGTCGACAATCTGACGCGTTGCGCCATCGGTGAGCCCCAAATCCGTCAGATGTGGCCCGGCGTTACAGGCAAGGCAGGTGCCTTCAATGGCCTTAAATACCCGATACGGTGGCTGCCAGTCGGCAATGTCACCGCTACGCTCGCGCAGATTGCGGAATGCAACCGCCAGTTCCGGGGCTGGAAGGTCAGAGAGCATACCGGCAATCGGCATCGCCACGTGGGCGACTAACTCGCCATGCTGCGCCAGCGCCATCCCGCCGCCGCTGGCAATCAGGGTATTGGCGGCCAGGGCCATCTCGTGCGGGCAGCGCCCCAGCACCACCAGGTTATGCGAATCGTGCGAGTAGCTGGTGGCGATCGCCCCCTGAAGTTCACCCCAGCCTTCCAGCAGGGCGATTTGTGGTTTGGCCTCGTGGCGACCATGGCGATGTTGTACCCAAATCAGACTGAACCCGGTAGGGAGCACTACGCGGCCTTCGCGGATTTGCACATCGATTTCGCCCCATTCGGTAAAACGCGCGCCGCGAATATGTTTCAGCCGCGCGTCGCCATGCTCAACGTCGGCGATGCGCAGGGCGAAATCATCCGGGCCGAGCGGCGCAAGATGCATGGTATTTGGCAATGCGGCGTGACTCACCGCCAGCGGTTCAATCATTGCGCCAACGCGGGCAATCAGTTTTCCGCCGACGTAGACCTGACGTGCTCGAATCGTTTGCAGGGAATCCAGCACCACCAAATCCGCACGGCGACCGGCGGCAATCAGCCCTAAATCATCGCGCTTAAGGCGCAAAGCGCCGTTGAATGTCGCGAAACGCAGCGCATCGACGGCGGGTAAACCGTGCTCAATCAACAGATTCAGCAGCGCCACGATACCGCCTTTTTCCAGCAGCATATCCGGGGGCACATCATCGGTGCAGAGGGTAATTTGCGAGGAGAGATGCGGGAGCGTCTTCAGCGCCGCCACGATATCCGGCAGCAGATAAGGATGCGAACCCCGAATTTCCAGCGTTAGCCCGGCGCGCAGTTTTTCCAGCGCATCTTCGGCGGAGGTGAGTTCATGATCTGACGTCACGCCCGCCGCGAGGTAGGCCTGTAACCCGGCCCCGCTCAGCCCGCGTGCGTGGCCTTCAATCAGCTTACCGCTTTGTAAGCCGCAGCTAAGGATCTCCTGCATCCGCGTGCTGCCGTTGAGCACGCCGTGCATATCCATCACTTCCGCGACGCCACTCACTTCTGGCCAGTTGAGCATGGTTTCCATCTCCGCGCCGGCGAAATCGGCTCCTGACATCTCCAGCCCCGGCGTGGAGGGAACGCTGGACGGTGCGGCGATCATCACGTGCAGCGGTAAGTTGCGGCTGGCGTCGATGGCAAAACGCACGCCTTCCACGCCCAGCACGTTCGCCAGCTCGTGGGGGTCCCAGAATACTGCCGTTGTGCCCTGCGCCAGCACGATTTCCGCGTAACGGGCCGGGAGGAGATGTGAACTTTCCAGGTGTACGTGGGTGTCGATAAAACCCGGTGAGAGGTAAGCGCCTGCCAGCGAGTGCGTCTCGGCGGCGTCGCTGCGGCTGCCGCGTGGATGCACGCTGGCAATCATGTCACCGACGATACCCACATCCGCTTCACGAATTTCGCCGGTGACCATATCCACAATGCGGGCATCGATAAGCAGGAGGTCGAAAAGGCGCGTCGCCTTTTGCGGCGTCTATCGCCCGGCGGCGCAGGGAGTCAGTATTCAGCATAGATAACGTCCGGTCATTCAATATGGGCGCTACTTTACGAAGTGTGACAGGTGATGGCAAACGTTTGCCCCGCTGAAAAAATTTATCACCTGATAAGAAAAGGTTATTCTGCGACAAACGAACAATGCGAAACCCATCATGACTGAACCCTGGCAACGGCTTCCCGCACTCTCTTTAAAGCAGCTTCAGTATTTTGTTACCCTGGCCCGGTTGCGCCATTTCACTGACACCGCCAGTAAGCTCGCGATAAGCCAGCCCGCACTGAGCAGCGCGCTACGGCAGATTGAAACGGTGCTGGGCGGTAAGCTGGTCAACCGTACCGCCGCCGCCGTGACGCTGACGGAGCTGGGCGTTGCCATTCTTCCTCATGCCGAACGGGTGCTGAACGTCGCCCAGCAGGCGTTCAGCGATATGCGGCAAATTGTTGAATCCGGGGGCGACGGCACCTTGCGTATTGGCCTGGTGCCCTCGGTCAGTTCGCTGCTGTTTCCGACCGTGGCTGAACGGCTGGCGCAGGCTTTTCCCCGCCTGAAGGTGGAGTTTCACGATCTCACTAACGATGCGTTAGTGACACAGATAGTGAACGGGCAGCTGGATTTCGGCATTGGCGCGCTGGACAGTTCTGTCTCTCCGGCATTACAGGTTTTTCCGGTGCTGGAGGACCCGTTTGTCGCTGTCCTGCATGCCGACGATCCCCTTGCTCAATCGGCACATCTCCCGTGGCAGCAGCTTACTGGCCGTGATGTGGCCGTCTTTTCCAAAGGCAATATTCAGCGGCTGGTGGGGGCGCTGGACGAGAGTCAGCGCCTCAAACTGCATATTCGCTATCACGTCGATTACATTGAAACCCTGTACGGCCTGGTGCGCTCTCGGCTGGCGGCGGCGATTTTGCCGCAGCTTTATACCGCGCACCTCTGCGACCCGCAGCTAAAAGTGGTGCAGCTTCAGCAGCCGGAACTCACGCGTACCGTGGCGTTGATGCGTAACGCAGCACCGCTGCCACCGCAGGTAGAACAGGCCTTCACACTGCTACAGCGGGCGGTACGCCACGAATGAATCTCCTTTGCGCATCAGGTGTAGTTTTCCGACGTGGTGCCACCTATACTGGCTCGGGGCCCATTGCAGGGAAAGATAAATGGAACAATCACATACACGTCTAATTGCGCAAATTACTGAGCGTATCGCGGCGGCGGATAACACGCCGCTCTATCTGAAGTTCGCTGAAACGGTGAAAAATGCCGTACGCAGCGGAATACTCGAGCATGGCAATATCCTGCCGGGTGAACGTGACCTGAGCCAGTTAACGGGCGTGTCGCGGATAACAGTGCGCAAAGCGATGCAGACGCTGGAAGATGAAGGCGTGGTTACGCGTGCTCGCGGTTATGGCACGCAAATTAATAATATTTTCGAATATTCCCTGAAGGAAGCGCGGGGATTTTCGCAACAGGTTGTGCTGCGGGGGAAAAAGCCAGATACCCTGTGGGTGAATAAGCGTATTGTTCCTTGCCCGGAAGAGGTGGCTTCACAGCTGGCCGTTGCGCCGGAAAGCGACGTTTTTCTGCTCAAACGTATTCGGTATGTGGATGAAGAGGCCGTATCTATTGAAGAGTCCTGGGTTCCCGCCCAGTTGATTCATGATGTGGATGAGATTGGCGTTTCCCTGTATGACTATTTCCGCAGCCAGCATATCTTTCCGCAGCGCACGCGCTCAAGAGTCAGCGCCCGGATGCCGGATGCCGAATTTCAGTCGCATATCAGGATGGATGAAAAAATTCCGGTGCTGGTGATTAAACAGGTTGCGCTTGACCAGCAGCAGCGGCCGATTGAGTACAGCATCAGCCACTGCCGCAGTGATTTATATGTCTTTGTGTGCGAGGAGTAGTTCTTCGCGCGTTGGGCTACAGTCGCCGCCACGGTGACCGACCACCCAGGACGCCACCGCGTTTCCGAGCAACACGGATTCGCCGAGCGTCCAGCCGGACGCCAGTCCGGCCAGTGTGCCGCCTGCGTGGCTGTCACCCGCGCCGATGGTGTCAACGACCGTCACAGGAAACGGAGCTGCCAGCCCCTGTTCCTGCTGGCTGAAATACCATGCTCCCTCTTTATCATGTCGCACGATAAGCGGTGTGCCAAACGTCGCAAGCCATGCGTTACCGAACTGCCGGGTTTCCGTCGGTAAGTTAAAGCGTGCGGCGGCGATTTCGGCTTCCTGGCGATTAAGCGAAATAACAGGCTTGCAGGCCAAAATGCGCGTCATCAATGCATCAGGAATATCGGCAATGCGCGGGCCAAAATCGATAAATGGCGTGACATCTTGCAGGCTTTCAAGCCAGTTTACAAGCAACTCGCCGCACGGCGACGCAAGTTGATAACCTGAAAGCGACACCAGGCTTTGCGGTGCGACGGATAATTGCCCCAGCCAGTTTGCATTCCACTGATTCTCGACGCCGCTGAACGACATAAACGTACGCTCGCCGTCTGGCTCAACCAGCGCCAGACACCAGCCGTTATCGCCCTGTACACCGTCGATGCAACTGACAAGCCCCTCATGAGCCAGACTATTACGGATGATCTCGGCCCACACGCCCTGCCCGACAGGCAACGCATTGTGAGCCTGCATACCGAGGCGTTTGAGCGCCACGGCAATATTCAACGCACAGCCGCCAATATTGACGCTTTGCTGCTGCAGCTCGATATCGCAGCCGCGCCAGGGAAGGGCATAAGCATCGGCAATCACGTCAATCACCGCCGCGCCGACGACGGTTATCGGACGTCGATTACCTAAGGTGGTTAAACGCGACGCGACATTCATAACGCCTCCCGTTGCTCGCGATACTGCGCCAGCGCGGTTGCATAGCGGGAAAAATCGAGTTGATTGACCTCATCGAGCTGCTGCTTCAATGCCGGTTCAATCGCCGATATACCGCCTAACGCCCCGCAAATTGCGGTCGCCATTGCCCCAATAGTATCGGTGTCACCCCCAAGATTGGCGCATAAAATGGCACAGCGGTTGGGGCAGCCCTGCGCCAGTTCGACCATCGCGATGGCGCACGGAACGGATTCGATGGTACTGGTTCCCGCACCGACCACCTGATAAAGCTGCTCGCTGGCGGATTCTGTCCCGCTTGCATTGCGGACAATATTTAAGGCCAGCTCCAGGCGCGCGGCGAGTGATGCGCTGAAGGTGGTCACGCGTTTTTCTTGCGCGTGGCGGGCGACGGCAGGCAGCGAATCGACGATGGTTTGCCAGCGTTCGCCGTCGATGGCACGGGAGATGGCCCAGGCCACCACTACCGCACCGGCAACCGCAAGATCGGACTTATGCGTCGGGCTGGAGGCGAGCGCCACGTCATCAATGAAATCATCGAGATTACCCGGTGGCAGCAGGCAGCCGAGCGGCGAAACGCGCATTGCCGCGCCATTGGTGACGCCGTTGTTTTCCAGTTCGCTAACGGGCTTGCCCTCACGAATCGCGTTAAGCGCAATTTTGGAGGTCGGGCCCAGCACGTTTTTGTTGAACGCGTCGAAGCCCTCCGCCCAGGCCAGAATATTACGGCCAATAAGATCCGGGTCGATCTTCCCCTGACGCTCAAGAATGGCATCGGCCAGGCACAGCGCCATTGAGGTATCGTCAGTGAATTCCGCGCGGTTAAAGTAGCAGGCCGCATTGTTCTCGGCAGGCCCCGGCTGGAAACGGTCAATCCAGCCAAAATGCGCCTTCACGCGTGAGCGAGGCCAAAGCTCTGAAGGCATTCCCATCGCATCGCCCAATGCCTGGCCGTACAGCGCGCCAAGAATACGTTCTGTTTTCATTTCACTTCCCCTTGTGTCAGTACAGTGTCGCGTGGGTCGTTTTGCACCTTAATGGCGGTGATCTCTTTGTCCGACTCGCGAAAGAAAATCATAAACAGCACGGCGATAACGGCGATCATGATGGCGCCAAAGCCCCACATGCCTGCCCAGTTGAAGGTCAACCCATTCACCGGCTCTTTATAAGCAAACATTTTTTCCATCATCACGCCGCCAATGCGGTAGCCGAGCAGGCTACCAAAACCCTGGCAGCAGAGAGTGATAAGCCCTTGTGCCGCAGTGCGCATATGTACCGGCGCTTTTTTATCCACATAGATATAGGCCGTCACGTAGTAGAAATCGTAACTTACCCCATGCAGCAAAATGCCGAGGAACAGCAGGGCATAAGTGAAGTATTGCTCTGCGCCACCGTAAACGAAGAATCCATAGCGGATTGCTGCGGTAATAAGACCAAGCAATAATACCTTTTTAATGCCAAAGCGTTTGGTGAAGAACGGCAGTGCCAGCATAAAGAAGATTTCGGAGAACTGACCCAGCGTCATCCAGCCGGTGGCATTTTGCATGCCTACTTCGGTGAGATACCCGTTGGCGAAGATGTAGTAGAACGCCAGCGGCATCGCGAACAGGAACGAGCAGAAGAAAAAGACGAGGAAGTTTTTATCGCGCAGCAGGATCAGCGCATCCAGACCCAGCATCACTTTGAGGTCCAGTTTTCCCGTACTTTTCGGTGGGGTGTCCGGCAGCATGAAGGCGAAAATCCCCAGCAGCAGTGAACTACCCGCCGTGATCAGCAGAGGAACGTTGGTCGGTGAAATATCGTTATAGCCCATCATTTGCGGCAGGAAGCCGCAGACCAGCCCGGAGGCTATCCAGCCAATGGTGCCCATGACGCGAATGCGCGGGAAGTCGCGCTCGACGTCCGGCACGTTGGCAAAAGCGATGCTGTTGGTCAGGGCAATGGTCGGCATATAGGTGAGTGAGTAGGCGAGCAGCAGCGGGAAAAACCCGGCAAACGTGGTTTGCTGTGCGGCAAAATACATCAACACCGCGCCAATGAACATCAGCACCGCGAGAACCTTCTGTGCCGAGAAGAAACGGTCCGTCAGCGAGCCGACCAGAATCGGCGAGAGGATCGCCGCAATCGCCGTACAGGCATAAGACCAGCCAATTTCGCCTGCCGTAAATCCGCTCTTATTCAGCCATAGCCACAGGGGAACAAACCACGCGCCCCAGATAAACCACTCAATAAACATCATGAACGACAGCTTTACTGTAGTTTTCATCTTTAAATCCTTCATGACAGGTAAGGTACGTAGAGACAATACCATCATGTAATACCTTTTAAATACCTTTGGGGCGAAACTTTGACCTCTGTAACACTTTACCGTCCATGAATCGTGCCAGCAGATTGCGCTTAAAAATGCCCGTGGAATGGAAAATTCCCGTTTCCACGACCAGACTTATTGCTGCCCAAAAATTCCGGGCAGGAAATTCACGCCGACACGACGTTGGCATTACGGGAGCATCGCTATGACTGATATTACGCAATTGCTTGGCAAAGACGCCGACAGCCTTTTACAGCATCGTTGTATGACTATTCCAGCCGATCAACTCTACCTGCCGGGTCACGATTACGTTGACCGGGTGATGATGGACAACAACCGTCCGCCAGCCGTGCTGCGAAACATGCAGACGCTTTATAATACCGGACGTCTGGCCGGAACCGGCTACTTATCGATTCTGCCCGTTGACCAGGGCGTGGAGCACTCGGCCGGTGCGTCGTTTGCCGCTAACCCGCTCTATTTTGATCCGAAAAACATCGTTGAGCTGGCGATTGAAGCAGGCTGTAACTGCGTGGCGTCAACCTATGGCGTGCTGGCTTCTGTTTCGCGTCGTTACGCGCACCGCATTCCGTTCCTCGTCAAACTCAATCACAACGAAACCCTGAGCTACCCGAACACCTTCGACCAGACGCTGTATGCAAGCGTAGAGCAGGCATTCAACCTGGGCGCCGTTGCCGTGGGCGCCACCATCTATTTCGGCTCCGAAGAGTCTCGTCGCCAGATTGAAGAGATCTCCGCGGCCTTTGAACGCGCGCATGAGTTGGGCATGGTTACCGTGCTGTGGGCCTACCTGCGTAACCCGGCGTTCAAGAAAGATGGTGTGGATTACCACGTTCCGCTGACCTGACCGGGCAGGCGAACCATCTGGCAGCGACCATCGGCGCGGATATTGTGAAGCAGAAAATGGCCGAGAATAACGGCGGCTATAAAGCGGTGAACTTTGGTTATACGGACGATCGCGTCTACAGCAAACTCACCAGCGAGAATCCGATTGACCTGGTGCGCTACCAGCTGGCGAACTGCTATATGGGCCGCGCCGGGTTGATTAACTCCGGCGGTGCGGCAGGCGGTGAAACCGACCTTTCCGACGCGGTGCGTACGGCGGTTATCAATAAACGCGCGGGCGGTATGGGCCTGATTCTGGGGCGTAAAGCCTTCAAAAAATCAATGGCCGATGGCGTGCAGTTGATCAACGCGGTTCAGGATGTGTATCTGGACGGTAAAGTCACCATCGCATAATGCCTTTCCCGGCGAGTTTTTGCCTCGCCGGGTTTACCTTTTCTCGTAACGATCCCCCTCACATTTCTCCCTTCTTTTGTGAAAACAGTCACGTCCCCTCGTGCTTATGCCCAAAAAACAGTCAATCGTTAGCGGGATTTGTCCGAGGCAGGTCTCATATTTTGTGCTTAGATTATCCAGTGAAACGCTTTTTCAATTACTTAAAACCGGCTTGCCGGGAAGTGTAAGTCACAGGGTTGTGGCATCCGCAATGCCCACTTATTTGTAGTACTAAGGACACATAATGAAAATTGAATCCGTAAACGTCACTGTATTTCAATACCCTACACGTCGAGTTTCCGACAGCGCAGGCCACTCGCACCCCGGTGCGGAAAGCCTGGCAAAAATGGCGATGCTAACCATTACTGCTGACGACGGCACAAAAGGCTACTCCTTTGCGCCGCAGGAAGTGGTGCGCCCGTTTGTGGTGAATACCTTTTTCCGCAAAGTATTGGTTGGGCAGGATCCGTTTAACCGCGAGCGTATCTGGCAGGATCTGGTGCACTGGCAGCGCGGGAGTGCACATCAACTGACCGAGCGCGCGCTGTCTTTCGTCGAGCAGGCGCTGTGGGATTTAATCGGCCGCAAACTCAATATGCCTGTGTATAAACTGCTGGGCGGCTTTCGCGATAAAGTACCGGCCTACGGCAGCACCATGTGCGGCGACGATCTGAAAGGCGGGCTCTCGACGCCGGAAGAGTACGCTGCGTTTGCCGAAACGCTGGTGGCGCGCGGGTATAAGGCCATCAAACTGCACACCTGGATGCCGCCGGTCTCTTTTGCGCCGAACCCGAAAATGGATATCAAAGCCTGCGCCGCCGTGCGTGAAGCGGTTGGCCCGGACATCGACCTGATGATCGACGGGTATCACTGGTACAGCCGCACCGAAGCGCTGTGGATCGGTAAAGAGCTGGAAAAACTCAACTTCGCCTGGTTTGAAGAGCCAATGGAAGAGGACAGTATGTCGTCTTATGCCTGGCTTGCGGAAAATCTCGCTATTCCGGTGATTGGCCCGGAAAGCTTTGGCGGGAAGCACCACAGCCGCGCCGACTGGGTGAAAGCCGGAGCATGCGACATTTTGCGCGCGGGGGCTAACGGCGTTGGCGGCATCACGCCAACCATGAAAGTCGCTGCGCTGGCGGAATCCTTCGGCATGGATTGCGAAGTGCATGGTAACGGCGCTGCGAGCCTGGCGGTGGTCGGGGCGATTCGCAACTGTCGCTGGTACGAGCGTGGCCTGCTGCATCCGTTCCTGGATTACGATGAGCCAGCGGCTTACCTGAACACCATTGTTGACCCGATGGACGCCGATGGCTTTGTGCATCTGCCGCAGGGGCCGGGTCTTGGGGAAGACATTAATTTTGCGTATATCGAAGCCAATACCGTCAGCCACGACTGACAGATAAAAATACTTCAACCCTACAAACGGTATACACAGATGAAAAAACCTTCCCTCGCGGGCGCGTGTTTACTCGCGCTGTCGCTGATGATGGGGAGCGGGGCGGCGCTGGCGAAAACGCCCCCCGATCAGCTCATCATTGGTATGAATATGAACAACCTGCTGACCCTCGACCCGGCGGCGATGACCGGGAATGAGGTGGTGGGTGTTGTCGTTAATCTTTACGACTCGCTGGTGGAGCTGGATGCTCATCAGCTGACCAACGTGAAACCGGCGCTGGCGAAAATCCTGGGATATAAGCCCGGACGGCAAAGTGCTGACTTTCCATTTACGCGATAACGTTACCTTCCATTCCGGAAATCCGCTTACCGCTGAGGATGTGGTGTGGTCAATGCGCCGCATTTTGCACCTGAACCTTGCGCAGGCCTCGGTGTGGAAATCCTATGGCTTCAGTAAGAAAAATATCGATAACCAGGTGAGCGCGCCCGATCCCTACACGGTGCAAATCACGCTGCCAAAAGCGAACGATCCGCAGCTGGTTATCTACTCCCTTGGCGCGCTCGGCAACCTGGGCGTGCTGGATAGCAAAACCGTACAGCAGCATGAAGCCAATAACGAGTTGGGGCAATCGCTGGCTAACCACCAACGAAGCCGGTTCTGGCCCCTTTATGCTGGAAACCTGGCAGGCAAAAGATGTGCTGCGCATGAAGCGCAACCCGCACTACTGGCGTGAAGAGGCCAAAATGAGCCGGGTAGTGCTGCGCCATTTTCAGGAGTCGCAAACCCTGCGCCTGATGATTGAAAAGGGCGATCTGGACGTTGCCAATAATATGGCGGTATCCGATATCAACGCCCTGCGTAAAGACCCCAATCTGACGGTGGAAGCTGTGCAGAAAGGCACGGTGTATTACGTGGCGATGAGCATGAAAGAGGCCCATTTCGCCAACCCGAAAGTGCGCGAAGCGGTGCGCTATCTGATTGATTATCAGGGCATCAACAAAGCGCTGATGCCGGGCTACGGTGTGCTGCACCAGCGCCCCATCAAAGCCGGAATGCCCTCAACGCTGCCGGACCCTGGCTATCAGCTTGATATCCCACGGGCAAAAAAACTGCTGGCGGAAGCGGGATATCCTGAAGGGTTTGACACCACGCTGCGCGTGCTGGCCGATCAGCCATTCCTCAATATTGCGATTGCCGTTCAGTCGACGCTGATGCAGGCAGGCATTAACGCCAAAATCATTACCGGCACCGGTAACCAGATTTACGGCGCGATGCGCGAACGCAAATTTGACCTGCTGGTGGGGCGTGGCGGCAGTGGGATGGAGCCGCACCCGCACTCCAGCCTGCGTGCGCTGGTGTACAACCCGGATAACAGCGATGAAGCGCGGTTGACCAATTTCCAGGGCTGGCGTACCGGTTTTTACGATAAGCAACTGAACGAGATGATCGACGCCGCGCTGCTTGAACGCGATCCGCAAAAACAGCTGGCTGACTATCAGGCGATCCAGACCCGTTACGATCTGCTCATCCCAGCGCTGCAACCGCTGTCGCAGATGGTCGATTCGGTGGTGGTTCGTAATGAAGTTAAAGACTTCCAGTCGCACCCGTCAGCCACCACGTTTCTGCGCGAAGTTTATAAAGTCAGCGAAGGAGATAAAGGATGAGTATGGTCATACTTGCGCCAGGCTCGCGCGCCCGGCGATTCTCTAAGCGGTTGATGCAGGTTGCGATTACGCTGTTCGGCCTGCTGTTACTCACCTTTTTTATTCGGGCGCGTGATGCCCATCGACCCGGTGCTGGCGATCGTTGGACCGGATGCGGACCAAAGCACCTATCAGCAGGTTTATCAGCAACTGGGCTTTGATAAATCGCTGGCAGCGCAGTTCGGCATCTATTTCAGCAACCTGCTGCACGGTGATTTAGGCAACGCGCTCACCGGCAAGCCGGTGCTCGACGATATTATCCGCGTCTTCCCGGCCACCATGGAGCTGGCGACGATGGCGATTATTGTCGGCGCCGGGCTCGGCATTCCGCTGGGTGTACTGGCGGCGGCGCGTCGTAACAGCGTTTCCGACTATGTGGTGAGAATTATCAGCCTGGCGGGCTACTCCACGCCAATCTTCTGGGTGGGGATGATGGGGCTGCTGGTGTTTTACGCCTGGCTCGGCTGGGTGGGTGGCGCGGGGCGTGTGGATTTAGGTCTGGACGGCCTCGTACCGCGTCGCACCGGGTTAATGACCGTCGATGCGTTACTGGCGGGGAACGGCACGGTGTTCTGGAACGCGATAAACCACCTGATCCTGCCCGCCGCGCTGCTCGGTTTCCATTCGCTGGCCTACATCAGCCGCATGACCCGCAGCTTTATGCTGGCGCAGTTGTCGCAGGAGTTCATCATCACCGCCCGTGTGAAAGGGCTGACCGAGCGGCAGGTCATCTGGAATCACGCGTTTCGCAACATTCTGGTTCAACTGCTGACGGTGGTGGCGCTGGCCTACGGCTCGCTGCTGGAAGGCGCGGTGTTGATTGAAACCGTTTTCTCATGGCCGGGTTTTGGTTCTTATCTTACCGGCAGCCTGCTGCTGGGCGATATGAACGCGGTGATGGGCTGCGTGCTGGTGGTCGGGGTTATCTTCGTGATGCTCAACCTGCTTTCCGACATGCTTTATCAACTCTTTGATCCGAGGACAAAATCATGACCGTTTCTCTGGATACGCCCGTCGGCACGGGCGGCGGCGAAGGTGCTGCGCGTATCAAACGCGCGTTACAGCGTACGGGCAGTTTTATCGGCAAGATGGCGCGTAACCCGCTTACCGCTATCGGCGGCGGGATTATTTTCCTGCTGCTGGTGGTGGCGATTTTCGCGCCGCTTATCGCGCCGTACAACCCGCTGGTGCAGGACCTCAACAACGCGCTCACCGCACCCAATGCGCAGC
>AGFS01044235.1_pt1 | contig 12676 bp, 10 predicted proteins | sample 305828 | NCBI WGS metagenome assembly AGFS01 (sample SAMN02954281, study PRJNA62041) | ant fungus garden metagenome | biome: terrestrial; feature: Atta colombica fungus garden; material: fungus garden; isolation source: Atta colombica fungus garden top | host: Atta colombica | place: Panama: Gamboa...
GATGGTTATTGGTGTTGCCGCCAGCCTGATGTTAATTGTGGTGATGAAACTCGCCTCAGTATTGCAGCACCTGCTGTGGAGCACCCTCCCCGGCGCATTAGGCGTCTCATGGGATTCACCGTGGTGGATAATACTGGTACTGACACTGACCGGCCTGGCGGTAGGCCTGGTGATTCGCTTTAGCCCAGGTCACGCGGGGCCCGACCCGGCAACCGAACCTTTAATTGGCGTGCCCGTCGCGTCCTACTGTTTGCCGGGGTTGATCCTCGCGCTGGTGATTGGCCTGGCAGGCGGCGTCAGCCTCGGCCCGGAGCATCCGATTATGTCGGTGAATATCGCGCTCGCCGTGGTGCTGGGTGCGCGCTTTTTCCCGCGCGTCAGCTCCCTTGAATGGACCATCCTTGCCGCCGCAGGCACCATCGGCGCGCTGTTTGGCACGCCGGTCGCCGCGGCACTGATTTTCTCGCAAACCCTGAATGGCAATAACGATGCGCCTCTGTGGGATCGCCTGTTTGCGCCGCTACTGGCGGCGGCTGCCGGAGCGCTCACCACCAGTCTTTTCTTCCAGCCACACTTTTCGCTGCCGATCCCTCATTATCAGCAGATGCGGATTATCGATATTTTCAGCGGCGCGGTGGTTGCCGCGATCGCTATTGCGGTGGGCATGGTGGCGGTGTGGTGTCTGCCTCGTCTGCACGCCCTGATGCATCGCTTAAAACATCCGGTTCTGGTGCTCAGCGCAGGTGGTTTTTTGCTGGGCCTGCTGGGGGTTATCGGCGGACCTATTACGCTGTTTAAAGGGCTCGACGAGATGCAGCAGCTCGCCTTTAGCCAGACGCTGACCAGCAGTGATTTTATGCTGATTGCCGCCGTAAAGCTGGCGGCGCTGGTGATTGCCTCGGCCAGCGGTTTTCGTGGTGGCCGTATCTTCCCGGCGGTATTTGTCGCCGTGGCTTTAGGGCTGATGCTGCACGCTCACGTCGATGCCGTTCCAGCGGCAATTACCGTTTCCTGTGCGATTCTGGGGCTGGTGCTGGTGGTCACGCGTGATGGCTGGCTGAGCCTGTTTATGGCCGCCGTGGTGGTGCCGGATACCACGCTTTTACCGCTATTGTGTATTGTGATGCTGCCCGCCTGGCTCCTGCTGGCGGGCAAGCCGATGATGATGGTTCCGCGTAAGGATAAGCTCTAGCCCTTACTGTTGCGCGTCTCCAGCGCCTGAGTGACGGCACGAAGCAGGTCAGGAATGTCCTGCTTCGGCAGCACCACTTCCACCAACGTTAAGCGTTCAATTTGCGCGGTTTTCGCCAGCACCTCGTCCAGTTGAACACTCTCCGTCACCCGCCAGCACTGGGCCTGGCTGTCGAGGTTCAGCGCCTGCGGCAGCTGCGTCCAGTTCCACAAACTAATATCGTTATAGCGCGCTTCGGGGCCATGGATCGCCCGCTCCACCGTATAGCCATCGTTGTTGAGCAGCAGAATTAACGGTCGCAGGCCATCGCGCAGCATTGACCCCAGTTCCTGAATTGTCAGTTGCGCCGCGCCGTCACCAACGATCAGCACCACGCGTCTTTCCGGACGAGCGGTTTGCGCGCCAAACGCGGCGGGTAGCGTGAAACCGATGGAACCCCACAGCGGCTGTACAATCAGTGAAGCATTACTGGGCAGCTTAAGGGCCGCCACGCCAAACGCTGCGGTACCCTGATCGCCCAGAATGATGTCGCCAGGCTGAAGATGTTTTTGCAGCGTTTGCCAGAAGCGCGCCTGCGTTAACTCGCCCTCTTTTCCGGGGGCAAGCGGCGCTATGCAGCGTGTTTCCGTGCGCCATTTTGCCGACAGCTCATGGCTCACGGCAATCAGCGCCTGCGTCGCCTGCGCCATCGGAATACCGCTAAACCAGCGATCGCCGACACGCGCGGCAAACGGTTGAATTGAAATCGATTTTTTATCAGGGATTTTGTGAGTAAAGCCTGCGGTGGTGGTATCCGTGAAACGCGTTCCAATACACAGAATCGCCTCCGCGTCCTCTATCGATTCGCGCGTTTGCGATAAACTCGCCACACCGCTGTAAATACCCACGAAGCCCGGTTGCTGCTCATCAAACAGACCTTTGCCCATGAGCAACGAGGCGTGCGGAATCGGCGTATTTGCCATCCAGTCGCGCAGCGTTTCTTGCAGGCCAAAGCGCAGCGCGAGAAAATCCGCCAGCAAAGAGACTCGGCGACAGGGTTGCAGCAGGTCGCGGACGGCTTGTGTAAAGCGTTCAATCTGGCCGTCGTTAATAGCGGTATCTGTAAGCGTTAGCGCGTTCACCGGACGACTGGTCGGCGCTTTCGCCACGTCGGCGGGCAACGAGAGATAGCCCGGACGGCGATGTTTGATCATTTCAGTCAGTACGCGGTCGATTTCATCCGTCGCATTGCGGACGGTTAACACGCCCTGCACCACGGAAATCGGCGCGCTCATCTGCCGAAAATGGTCGAATTTTCCGTCGCCCAGCGTATGGTGCAGCAGCTCCTGACGCTGCTGCGACCCGGTACAGGGCGCACCCACAATGTGCAGCACCGGCACATATTCGGCGAAGCTTCCCGCTACGCCGTTTAACGCACTCAACTCTCCCACGCCATAGGTCGTCAATAACGCGCCGCAACCCTGAACACGTGCATAGCCATCGGCGGCATAAGCGGCATTGAGTTCATTGGCGCAGCCAACCCAGCGCAGCACAGGATGCGCAATCACATGGTCGAGGAATTGCAGGTTGTAATCTCCCGGCACGCCAAACAGATGGTCCACGCCGCAGTCTGCGAGGCGATCCAGTAGATAATCCGCAACAGTGTAAGACGTTTGCATGATAAGTACCCTTTAGCCACTTGCTCATCTCTGAGTATTGAAGAAGCGGTTCGCCTGTCCAGACAGATACGAAAATGCTATTGGAAAGTAAAATTTACAGCGAAAGGGAGTATACGGCGGCAGCAACAATGCGTAGTGTAAACGCATACACTACTGATGCTTTGCGGAGGAACTTATGGTTTATCAGGCAGATCCGTCACGCTACAACACAATGGAATATCGTCGCTGCGGCGCAAGCGGGCTGAAACTTCCCGCCATTTCGCTGGGCTTATGGCATAACTTTGGCGACGCCACGTTAATCGAAACCAGCAGGCAGCTGCTGCGCCATGCCTTTGACCTCGGTATTACCCATTTTGATTTAGCCAACAACTATGGGCCACCGCCGGGCTCGGCAGAGAGTAATTTTGGCCGCATTCTGCGGGAAGACTTTTTACCCTGGCGCGATGAGCTGATTATCTCCAGCAAAGCGGGCTACACCATGTGGGATGGGCCTTATGGCGACTGGGGATCGCGTAAGTATCTGGTCGCCAGCCTCGATCAAAGCCTGAAACGCATGGGGCTGGAGTACGTGGATATCTTTTATCACCACCGTCCGGATCCGGATACGCCGCTGGTGGAAACCATGCGTGCGCTGGATCACATCGTACGTCAGGGCAAAGCGCTGTACATCGGGCTTTCCAACTACCCGGCTGATCGTGCGAAAGAGGCCCTTGCGATTCTGAACGATCTGGGCACTCCCTGCCTGATCCACCAGCCAAAATATTCCATGTTTGAACGCTGGGTGGAAGATGGGCTGCTCGATCTGCTTAAGCAGGAAGGCGTTGGCAGTATCGCTTTTTCACCGTTAGCGGGCGGACAGCTTACGGATCGCTATCTCAATGGTATTCCGACAGATTCCCGAGCCGCCAGCGGCAGCCGTTTTCTTAATCCGGAGCAACTGACGGATGAGAAACTCGCGAAAGTTCGTCAGCTCAATGAGATTGCCAGGCAGCGTGGGCAGAAATTGTCGCAGATGGCGCTGGCCTGGGTATTACGTGACGACAAAGTGACATCTGTTTTGATTGGTGCCAGTAAAACGGCGCAACTGGATGACGCCGTGGGCATGTTGAATAACAGACACTTCAGTGCTGAAGAACGCGCCGCCATAGACGCAATTCTTGGATTAGCGCAAATTAGCAGCACTTTTGGCAAAAAGTGCTGCCCTTTACGATTTAGGAGTTACCCCGATGATACGGATATTTACTTGTTCGTAATATAGGGTTAACAGGCCGGGTAAGGCCCCGATCGTGAAGGAGATAAACTATGTTCAGGTCACTGATTCTGGCTGCAGTATTGATGGCCTCAGCAGCACCAATGATTGCTAACGCTGGTGAAATCACCCTGCTGCCATCAATAAAATTACAAATTGGCGATCGTGATAATTACGGTAACTACTGGGACGGCGGCCGCTGGCGCGACCGGGACTACTGGCATCGTCACTATCAATGGCGTGACCGCGGCTGGCACCGCCATGACAATGGTTGGCATCGCGGTTGGGATAATCGTAAAGCTTACGAGCGCGGTTATCACGATGGCCGACATGACGGGCGTGGACATGGCCGTGGCCACGGACATGGGCACGGGAAGCATCATTAATCTTTTTTCAGAAAGCAGCCGGAAGGCTGCTTGAGGCTGATGACAAACGCAACATTGCCTGATGCGCTACGCTTATCAGGCCTACAAGGTTTCTGCAATATATTGAATTCGTAACATTTTGTAGGCCGGATAAGGCGTTTACGCCGCATCCGGCAAAAACAAAGCGCACGTTGTCAGCAATATCACCCCAACAGCGTTCCCACCAGCAGCCAGCCGTTCAGCGCGACCACCAGCCCTACAATTAGCCAACCAACGCGTCTTACCAGTGCGGAGTTCACCAACTCACCCATCAGTTTTTGATTGCTGGTAAAGACCAGCAGCGGCACCAGCGCCAGCGCAATCCCGAAGCTCAGCAGCACCTGGCTCATCACCAGAATGCGGGTCGGGTCCATGCCCATCAGAATCACGATGAACGACGGTAGCATAGTGACGGAGCGGCGCACCCACAGCGGTATGTGGAAGCGAATGAAGCCCTGCATCACCACCTGCCCTGCCAGGGTACCCACCACGGTAGAGGAGAGCCCGGCGGCAATCAGGCTCAGGCCAAAGATAGTGGCGGCTGAATGACTGAGCAACGGTTCCAGCGTCAGATACGCCTGGTCGAGATCCGCAATTCCCGTATGCCCGTGGAAGTGAAACGCGGCGGCAGCGGTGGCCATCATCGCCAGGTTAACGAATCCGGCGATGGTCATGGCTATCGCCACATCCCAGCGCGTAGCGTTATAGCGTTCGCGCGCGCTACCGCCGTGCAAATTCTGCGTCAGCGACGAGTGCAGGTAAATCACGTGCGGCATGATGGTCGCACCCAGCACGCCCGCCGCGAGGAATACGGCTTCCGAGGTGGGCAGAGAAGGAATAATCATCCCTTTTGCCAGCGGGGCCAGCGCAGGTTGCGAGAAGATCAGTTCGACGATGTAGGCTGCGGCGACAAACAGCAGCAGCCCGCCGATCACTTTCTCCAGCGGTTTTTGCCCACGCCGTTGCAGCATCAGGATCAGGAACGTCGCAATCCCGGTGAGTACCGCGCCCTGAAGCAGGGAGATCCCCAGAATCAGCTTAAAGCCGATCGCCGCGCCGATAAACTCCGCGAGATCGGTCGCCATAGCGATGATTTCAGCCTGCACCCAGTAAAACCACACTACTGGTCTTGGGTAATGGTCGCGGATCTGTTCCGCCAGGTTTTTGCCCGTGGCGATACCGAGCTTGGCAGAAAGCACCTGAATCAGCATCGCCATCAGGTTGGCCCATACCACCACCCACAAAAGCTGATAGCCGAAGCTCGCTCCGGCCTGAATGTTGGTCGCAAAGTTACCCGGATCGATATAGCCGATGGCGGCAATAAATGCGGGCCCCATCAGCGCAAGCCTCATCCGGCGCGCTGTACGACTGCTGTTGTTACTTGCCACGCGACTCTCTGTCATTCTTTGCCTCAAAAACATAGCCTTTGCTATGTTTCATGCTACCAAAATGAGAATGATTATCAAGTTCATTTGGAAAGGTGATAATGATTGCTCTGATAGCCGAAACCGATAGTCGGGCTGGAGGTTGGGAAGGTTTGGTATACGCTTATTGTGAGGTTAGTACATTATACAATCTTTAAACACATTTACGTAACATAATAAAAATGTATGTTCGATCACTTCTTTTTGAGATTGCTCACAGGTTCTGAATATAGTGCGACTTTGATCTCGTTTTATTTAGTTGCGTTACATAGAATGTGCAAGAAAATTAAACCTGCCTCATATTTGGAGCAAATATGGACCGCGTTCTTCATTTCGTCCTGGCGCTTGGCGTTGTGGCGATTTTAGCGTTGCTGGTCAGCCATGACCGCAAAAAAATTCGAATTCGTTATGTAATTCAATTACTTGTCATCGAAGTCTTACTGGCATGGTTCTTCCTGAACTCTAACGTCGGTCTGGGCTTCGTGAAAGGCTTTTCCGAAATGTTCGAAAAACTGCTCGGATTCGCCAACGAAGGCACCAACTTCGTCTTCGGTAGCATGAACGATCAAGGCCTGGCATTCTTCTTCCTGAAAGTTCTGTGCCCTATCGTCTTCATCTCTGCGCTGATCGGTATCCTGCAACACATTCGCGTACTGCCGGTTGTTATCCGTGCAATTGGTTTCGTGCTCTCCAAAGTCAACGGCATGGGCAAACTGGAATCGTTCAACGCCGTGAGCTCGCTGATTCTGGGTCAGTCTGAGAACTTTATCGCTTATAAAGATATTCTCGGCAAAATGTCCCGCAACCGCATGTACACCATGGCGGCAACCGCCATGTCTACCGTGTCGATGTCTATCGTCGGCGCCTACATGACCATGCTGGACCCGAAATACGTGGTGGCGGCGCTGGTTCTGAACATGTTCAGCACCTTTTATCGTCCTCTCTATCATCAACCCGTACCGCGTTGATGCCAGCGAAGAAAACATTCAGATGTCTAACCTGCACGAAGGCCAGAGCTTCTTCGAAATGCTGGGTGAGTATATTCTGGCGGGTTTCAAAGTCGCGATTATCGTTGCGGCGATGCTGATTGGCTTTATCGCGCTGATCGCCGGTCTGAACGCCCTGTTTGCTGCCGTTCTGGGTATCTCCTTCCAGGGCATCCTGGGCTACATCTTCTACCCGATTGCCTGGGTGATGGGTGTACCGGCCAGCGAAGCGCTGCAGGTGGGCAGTATCATGGCGACCAAACTGGTCTCTAACGAATTCGTCGCGATGATGGATCTGCAGAAAGTGGCGTCTACGCTCTCTCCACGTGCGGTCGGTATCATCTCCGTGTTCCTGGTTTCCTTCGCGAACTTCTCTTCTATCGGTATCATCGCGGGTGCGATTAAAGGCCTGAACGAAGAGCAAGGTAACGTGGTTTCTCGCTTCGGCCTGAAACTGGTTTACGGTTCTACGCTGGTGAGCGTGCTGTCTGCGTCTATCGCGGCGCTGGTGCTGTAACACCTGACTGAACTGGAAACATAAAAAAACGGGACGATAATCGTCCCGTTTTTTATTTCTTCAATTCGCTGAGCGGTGCAGGTTTACCAATCAAATAGCCTTGCAGATAATCCACACCCAGTTCGAATAACGTCTCTTTCTGCTCCTGCGTTTCGACATACTCGGCCACCAGCGTCAGGTTCTTCACCTTCGCCATGTCGCAAATCGACTTCACGATCAGTTGGTCCATTTTTTCGCTGACAATATCGCGCACAAAGCAACCATCAATCTTGACGATATCCGCTTCCACACGCTTCAGGCGCTCATAGTTAGCGTACCCGGTACCAAAGTCATCGATCGCAATCAGACAGCCATACGCGCTGAGCTGGCGAATATTCTGCAAACTGTTTTCCGAGTCTGAGAACGCCTGCTCCTCGGTGACCTCAATGGTGATGGCTTCAGGCGTGACGCGATAGCGTTTCAACAGCCGAATGATTTCATCCGCCGCGCCTTTCTGCATCAGGGTAAACGGCATCAGATTGATGGCGAAACGGTGCTCCGGATAGTGCTTCATCTTGCTGAGCAGCGTTTCCACTACCTGCATATCAAAAGCGGTAGCTCAGGTTAAACTGGGTGATAATCGGGATAAATTTATCCGGCATAATCAGCTCGCCGTCGCACTGCAGGCGGCTGAGAATCTCATGGTAACCCTGACCGTTTTTATCGACGATAGGCTGCGCATAGAGAAGAATACCGCCATGCGCCAGCGCGCGTTTAACCCGGTTTAACATTATGACGCGCTCAGTGGTAAAGCCGGAGACGGCCTCTTCCCGGCTATCCAGCGCCAGCACCTGGTGCGAGCTGCATGCCTGTTCAGAGAGCCAGCTCAGTTGCCCCAGCGTATGGTGCAGCTGGTTTTCTTCTTTGCCGTCGATGACACCCCAGGACGCGCCGAATTCCAGGTCAATCACATTGTTATTCCAGCTAATTTTGTGATTATTCAGGTATTCAACAATATGCGTCAGGCGCGCTTCGGTCTCCGGACCGGTCAATACCAGCAATAACTCATTGCCGGGGATCTGAAAGAGTTTTTCATCGTGAGTAAGAAGCGGCTGTAAATTTCGGGTGATCGCACGCTTACAGTGAATGCGCATCATCATGCCGTAGTGGCGGCTTAAGAACTCGAGGTTATCAATGCGCAGGCAGCAAACGGTCGCCTGCGGGTTCTCTTTTAACCACAGCTCAAACTCACGCAGGTTCGGTAGCCCAGTTAAGGGGTCGATCAGCGCCTGGTCGTGCCATTTGCGTTTCAGCGCCTCGCCGCGCGCGTAAATCTGTACCATATACAGAATACAAATGGTGAATGAGATCAGCACTGAGAGAACAAAAGCAACCGAGTAGGCGCTCAGCACGCCAAACAGGAAATGCTTGTTATTCAGCACCAGCAAGAATGCTGACACAGACCAAATCAGGACGATAAGTACGCCGCTTAAGCGACTGATTCCCGAAAAGAACAGGATAAAGATAATGGGTACCAGGTAGCCAGCAATGTACTCCGTCTCATAAGGCGAACAAAGTATGGTGAGCAGCGCCACAAGCCCCAGGACCCAGTACAGTACAAAAGTTCGATTCTGCGACGACAGGCAGGCGGCCACATGACGACGCCAGAAGGCTCTGGCATAGTGCGGGTTAAGGATCATCCGCATTGGATAATAGAATAGCGGCGTAAATATCAGGGACGCACAAATGAGACTTTGCACATCCACAACGCCATAAACCAACGAATGGGTGCCAAAGTAGCTGGAGACGCTTACCGGAAAATCAAGGTAGTGACCAACCAGATACATAATACCTTTGATGATCGCCGGCGCGACAAAGCCAATCCAGAAGACTACAGCGCCCATATGGTGGCTGGGCAATCCGTAACGCCACCGTCGGCCAACGCTCCAGCGCAACATTACAGATGAAATCAGCACGCCCAGTAACTGGCAGGTAAGTAAAACAACTGCCTGGAAAAGCGTGAGATCGACAACGAAATTATTGACCACCAAAAAGCTAATGATCAAAGGAATAACGGCGTGACGACCAAACAGCAGAACGATAGCGAATGCTGCGCTAAGCGGCAACCAGGCAAGATAAGCTTCAGTACCATCAATAACGGCTTTAGGCGAGACAAAGCGAGCAAAGGGAATTGCGATTAAAGAAAGAGCTAATGCTATAAAAAACTTGCGCGACAAAATATCTGTATTAAATCTCATTAGTATTCAGAACTGCATCCTTGTCGGTACACCTATAACCCAGAATGATACTATGGGCATTATTCGAGCGAATCAAGGTGCTAAAGGAGGAAATTCCGACTAAACAAGGCGGAATACGAATATTGTTGTGGCTGGTTTAGGAACAGTATAGACAACAAAAACCCCGCCACAGGCGAGGGTTTGAATTTGGTGGAGCTAAGCGGGATCGAACCGCTGACCTCTTGCATGCCATGCAAGCGCTCTCCCAGCTGAGCTATAGCCCCAACGGTGCTTTTACGTTCCAAACCTGATGGGAGCAGGATTTGGTGGAGCTAAGCGGGATCGAACCGCTGACCTCTTGCATGCCATGCAAGCGCTCTCCCAGCTGAGCTATAGCCCCAACGTAAAGCGTGTCGTGTTGACGGGCGGCATAATATGAATTCCATTGCGAGGTGTCAACGGCAAAATGCTTTGCGGCAAGCTAATCGCTGAAAAAGCAGACAGATGAATAACATTCCGAGCACGCTCGCAGAGAGAAGTTAATCCTGTCACGCTTTCTTTTAAAATGATGCTATAACATGAACTCGTAATTCCACACTGCGATTCAGGAAATAGCATGCTCAAGGAACGAATGACACCGGAAGAAATCGCCCACCTGACTGGCTACAGCCGACAAACCGTTAATAAATGGGTGCGCAAGGAAGGCTGGCAAACATCGCCCCGTCCCGGCGTCCAGGGTGGAAAAGCCCGTCTGGTCCACATTAACGATCAGGTCAGGGAGTTTATCTATAGTGCGCAACGCGCATCCGACACCACCGCGACTTACACCACGCAGAGTGTGAATGACAATGCGTTTCACGGCCTGTTGCTGAATCTGGCGCAGGAAATGACGCTTGAAGAGCAGCGACAGTTAACCTCTTTACTGTTGCGTGAAGGGATCAGCGGCCTGCTGCAACGTTTGGGTATCCGTGGCGCATAATCGTGATGAAAAGACTCAAAGATAAAATGTCTACCGAAGAGCTGGCGCGCTGTCTGGGAATGACGCGTCAGACAATCAATCGCTGGATCCGCGAACAACACTGGCAAACCGAGCCGATGCCGGGCGTGAAGGGTGGCCGGGCCAGGTTGATACACATCACCCAGCAGGTGAGAGATTTTCTGGCTAATACACCAGCCCTTCTCCACGTTGATGAATCCATCGAGCAAATGAATGAACCGGCGAAAAGCTACTCGACTAACGAAGCGGATGTTATCTGGCAGCAGATCAGCGACACCTTACAGGTGATGACGCCAGACGAGATGGAAAAGCTGAATGTTTTGCTGCGTCGTGAAGGCATTTGTGGGTTTATGTCGCGGCTTGGGTTGGCCGGAGCACAGGGATAAAAAAAACGGGCTTTCGCCCGTTTTTTATTTACTGCTGGCTTTCGCGCTCGGCAATCAAGCCCAGCGCTTTGTTGATGCGCTCGATGCTGCGGTTTTTTACCAATCGCGTGAACGGTTACGTCCAGCGCAGGCGATTGACCTGCACCCGTTACGGCAACGCGCAGCGGCATCCCGACTTTACCCATGCCCACTTCCAGCTCATCGGCGGTCGCCTGAATCGCGTGATGAACATTTTCTGCCGTCCAGTCAGTGATAGCAGACAGTTTATCGCGCACCACTTCCAGCGGCTGACGCGCAACCGGACGCAGGTGTTTTTTCGCCGCATCCGCGTCGAACTCAGCGAAATCTTCATAGAAGTAACGGCAACTCTGCGCCATCTCTTTCAGCGTTTTGCAACGTTCGCCCAGCAGTTTCACCAGCTCAGACAGCTGCGGACCCACGCGGGTGTCGATATTTTCCTGCTCAATATGCCACTGCAGATGCGTTGCAACATATTCAGCTGGCAGATTGTTGATGTAGTGATGATTCAGCCACTGCAGTTTTTCAGTGTTGAAGGCGCTGGCTGATTTACTTACGGCGTTCAGGGTGAAGAATTTGATCATCTCTTCACGGGTGAAGATTTCCTGATCGCCGTGAGACCAACCTAAACGCACCAGATAGTTCAGCAGCGCTTCCGGCAGGTAGCCATCGTCGCGATACTGCATCACGCTTACTGCGCCGTGTCGTTTAGAGAGTTTTTTACCGTCATCGCCGTTGATCATCGATACGTGCGCGTAAACCGGTACCGGTGCATTCAGCGCTTTCAGGATGTTGATCTGACGCGGCGTGTTGTTGATATGGTCTTCACCACGGATCACGTGGGTGATTTCCATATCCCAGTCGTCCACCACAACGCAGAAGTTGTAGGTTGGGGAACCATCGGTACGGCGGATGATCAGATCGTCCAGCTCTTGGTTGCTGAACTCGATCGGGCCACGGATCTGGTCATCAAAGATAACCGAACCTTCCTGCGGGTTCGCAAAACGCACTACGCACGGCTCATCATCCGCGTGATGTTCGTGGCTGTGGCGACAGCGGCCGTCATAACGCGGTTTTTCACCGTTCGCCATCTGCTCTTCACGCAGCGCTTCCAGACGCTCTTTGGAGCAGTAGCATTTATACGCTGTGCCCGCTTCCAGCATTTCGTCAATAACCGTGTTGTAGCGATCGAAACGTTTAGTCTGATAGTACGGACCTTCATCCCATTCCAGATTCAGCCAGTTCATACCATCCATAATGGCTTCAATAGCTTCCGGCGTGGAGCGCTCGAGATCGGTGTCTTCAATACGCAGCACAAACTCACCGTCGTGATTACGTGCAAAAAGCCAGGAGTAAAGAGCAGTACGAGCACCGCCGACGTGCAGATAGCCTGTCGGGCTGGGCGCGAAGCGAGTTTTGATTTTCATTAAATGGCCTTACGTTTATTAAAGATGCCGACAACCGGCAAAACCTGGAACTGAGAAGGGCAATATTCTATCACTCCTGGCTGATTCCTCAATCTTCATCCCTCATCATGGACAAAGTTAGCCGTTTTTGTATAGAAATCATGCGTGAGCGCTTAAAACCCCACCGCATTGTCTAATTTTACGACGAACAAACAAATTCTTA
>AGFS01123058.1_pt1 | contig 12429 bp, 15 predicted proteins | sample 305828 | NCBI WGS metagenome assembly AGFS01 (sample SAMN02954281, study PRJNA62041) | ant fungus garden metagenome | biome: terrestrial; feature: Atta colombica fungus garden; material: fungus garden; isolation source: Atta colombica fungus garden top | host: Atta colombica | place: Panama: Gamboa...
ACAGACCATGCGGGAGTGCTCCAGTTCTCTGTACCGATATCGCACGGTTTCTGGTGAGGCTGAAATGAGGAATATGGACGATAATTTTGCGTTCTGCGATACTGATTTCTCACACGCAAGCATAAAAAAACATCGCCATGACCACACCGACCGCCGATACATTCCAGCTCACACTGAAAAAAATACTGGCGCTCAAACCGCAGGAGAGCATTCAACGCCTGCTGGATGCCCTGCTTCCGCAGGCTGAAAAGATGCTGGTCCGCCGTCCACGGAGTTTTTATAAAAATGGTCCGGAGATCTATCTGCTGACCGAAGGTCATTTCTGGCTTCACCGCAAGCAGGATGACCTGGAACTCAGTATGGCCACCGCACCACATATCTTCGGTCTTGCTGAGATACTGATGCCTCTGGGCGACACGACCTACGTTCGCTTTGCACCTGAGAGCGAGGTTTATGTGCTGTCTGGCCAAAAAGCGCAGCAGGTATTCAGTGAGCAGCCCTTGCTATGGCAGGATGCCGCGACCGTACTGGCGTTTCATCTGCACTTCTCCACCTGGCGAGACCTGCATCTGCTTAACGACAATGCTTACGATACTGTCCGTGGAAAGCTGCTGGAACTGGAGTTAAAAGACGATGACTTTCGTCAGGCGCATTCCATCCTCAGTTATATTCAGTCCACCACTAAGCTGTCCCGCAGCACGGTCCTGCGGATCCTCAAAGACCTGACCGAAGGCGGCTACGTAGAAGCGCAGCGAGGGAAACTGATCCGTATTGTTCACCTTCCGCTGCGCTACTAAGTGCTATTTTTTACGGGCCACCAGCCGCATCACCACCACGTAAAACACCGGAACGAAGAAGATGGCGAGCAACGTGGCGCTGATCATCCCGCCCATCACACCGGTGCCGACGGCATTCTGGGCACCGCTTCCTGCACCATCGCTGATCACCAGCGGCAGAACACCCAGAATGAAGGCCAGCGAGGTCATCAGGATCGGTCTCAGTCGCATGCGTACCGCCTGCAACGTGGCCTCCAGAAGAGGGATCCCCTCTTTTAGCATCAGATCCCGGGCAAACTCGACGATCAGGATAGCGTTCTTCGCCGACAAACCGATGGTGGTCAGCAGCCCGACCTGGAAGTAAACATCATTGTTCAGGCCACGCAGCATGGCCCCTGCCAGTGCGCCAATGATACCCAGCGGCACCACCAGCATCACGGCGAACGGAACGGACCAGCTCTCATACAGGGCAGCAAGGCAGAGGAACACGACCACCAGTGAGATGGCGTACAGCGTGGGAGCCTGATTGCCCGACTGCTGCTGTTGCCAGGACATGCCGGTCCACTGATAGCCAAACCCGGTTGGCAGTTTGGCGGCCAGTTTTTCCATCAGCATCATTGCCTGCCCTGAACTGCGCCCTGGTGCAGGCTCACCCAGGATCTCCATGGATGACTGGCCGTTGTAGCGCTCCAGGCGTGGTGAACCATATTCCCAGCGGGCGCGGGCAAATGCCGAGAACGGCACCATCTGGTTGTGGTTCCCCTTGACGTACCAGCTGTTGATGTCATCCGGAAGCATGCGATACGCCTGATCGGACTGCACGTAGACTTTTTTCACTCTCCCCCTGTCGAGGAAATCGTTCACATAGGTGCCACCCAGCGCAGTAGAGATGGTGTTATTGATTGCGTCATTGCTCACGCCCAGTGCTTCCGCTTTTTGCTGATCGATATCCAGTTTCAACTGCGGGGCATCTTCCAGCCCGTTTGGCCGGACTTTGGTCACCACATTGGGGAACTTACGCGTCATCATCAACAGCTGATTTCGCGCCTGCGTCAACGCGGCATGGCCACGGTTGGCTTTGTCGATCAGCTCAAAGTCGAAGCCGGTGGCGGTGCCCAAATCCGTAATGGCAGGCAGATTAAAGGCGAAAGCGACGCCGTCATGAATCGTGCGGGCAAACGTATGATTGGCACGCTGAATAATCGCCTCCACGCGGTTTGCGGCACCGTGGCGCTGAGACCAGTCTTTGAGGCTGACAAAAGCAATACCGTTGTTCTGACCGTTGCCGTTAAAACCAAAGCCCGCCACGGTGAACACCGAATTCACATTCGCTGCTTCATTATGCAGATAGTAGCGCGTCACCTTATCCAGACTCGCCTGGGTCCGTGACTGCGTCGCCCCGGCAGGCAACTGCACCATGTTCATAAATACCCCCTGGTCCTCATCTGGCAGGAAAGAGGTTGGCAGGAAAACAAACATCGCGGCCATGCCGGCGACAATCAGCAGGTAAATTGCCATCATGCGCCCGGTTTTGTTGACGATGCGCGCCACACCGTTCTGATAGCGATCGGCATTGGTGTCGAACATCCGGTTAAACCAGGCAAAAAAGCCCCGCTGCGGCGCATGGTTGCCCGGCTTCAGAAGAGTGGCACACAACGCAGGTGTCAGGATCATGGCCACCGTCACGGACAGCACCATCGCCGACACGATAGTGACGGAGAACTGGCGATAAATCGCCCCTGTCGAGCCGCCAAAGAAGGCCATCGGTACAAATACCGCGGAGAGAACCATCGTAATACCGACCAGCGCCCCCTGGATCTGTCCCATTGATTTACGGGTCGCTTCGACGGGGGAAAGCCCCTCCTCGGTCATCACGCGCTCGACGTTTTCGACCACCACAATGGCATCGTCGACCAGCAGGCCTATCGCCAGAACCATCCCGAACATGGTCAGTGTGTTGATGGAGAACCCACAAGCGGCCAGCACCCCGAACGTGCCCAGCAACACCACAGGTACAGCAATGGTCGGGATCAGGGTGGCACGGATGTTCTGCATAAACAGGTACATGACCAGGAACACCAGCACTATCGCTTCAAGCAGCGTTTTCACCACATCGTGGATAGAAATTTTCACAAACGGTGTGGTGTCGTACGGATACACCACCTTCATTCCCGCCGGGAAAAACGGTTTCAGCGTATTAATTTCGGCTTTTATGGCTTTCGCTGTGTCGAGCGCGTTCGCGCCAGTGGCCAGTTTGATCCCCACCCCAGCCGCTGCCTCGCCGTTGTATTCCGCGCTGGAGCTGTAGTTTTCACTACCCAGCTCAACGCGCGCCACATCACGCAGGCGAACCTCTGAGCCATCTTCATTGACGCGCAGAATAATGTTACCGAACTGCTCCGGCGTGCTTAAGCGGGTCTGAGCGATGATAGAAGCATTCAGACGCTGGGATGCCGGAGCCGGTAACGCCCCAAGCTGTCCACCCGCAATCTGGTTATTCTGCGATTTGATCGCTTTTACAACCTCTTCCGTGGTGAGCTGGTAGTTGTTCAGCTTGTTCGGATCAAGCCACACGCGCATGGCATACTGCGCACCAAACAACTGCACCTGCCCAACGCCCTGCGTCCGGCTGATCGGATCCTGTACAGTTGAGGCCACATAATCGGCCAGATCGGCCTGTGTTAAGGCACTGCCCTTCTCACCGGTGAACCCGACAACCATCAAAAAGCTGCTGCTGGCTTTCTGAACATTAATACCCATACTCTGCACCGTGGCAGGCAGAAGCGGCATCGCCAGCTGCAGCTTATTTTGCACCTGAACCTGGGCGATATCAGGATCGGTTCCGTTTTTGAACGTCAGCGTCACAGTGGCATTGCCCATCGCGTCGCTGTTGGAAGACATATACATCAGGCCGTCGAGGCCGTTCATCTTCTGTTCGATAACCTGCGTCACCGTGTCTTCCACGGTTTTGGCATCAGCTCCCGGATAGCTGGCGGTGATCTGCACAGCGGGTGGTGCGATAGTCGGATATTGCGACACAGGCAGCTTCAGGATCGACAGGCCACCGGCAAGCATCAGCACAATGGCGATCACCCAGGCAAAAATCGGTCGGCTAATAAAGAAGTTCGACATTATTTGCCCCCCGCACGATTGCCAGGCGCCCATGCTGCCATGCTGTCATCTTCGGTTGGCAAAACGGTCATCCCCGGTCGCAGCATCAGCTGACCTGTAACGATCACCCGGTCACCTGCCGATAACCCCGCCGTAACACGCCATTGATTACCCGTGGCCTGCGCAGCCTGAACGCGACGCACCTGCGCCCGGTTGTGGCTGTCCACCACCATCGCCGTTGCATCACCGCGCGGTGTACGGGTAATGGCCTGCTGCGGTACCAGCAAGGCATCGGTACGCATCCCTTCAGTGAGATGTGCACGGACAAACATTCCCGGCAGCAGCGTATTGTCAGGGTTTGGACACACCGCGCGCACCGTAATCGACCCTGTTGTTTGGTCAACAGTGACATCAGAAAACTCAAGCTGGCACTTACTGGGATACAGACGACCATTATCCAGCTGCAGCATGACGTCTGCCTGCCCGTTCTGCTGCGTGATCTGGCCTTTTGCCATCTCGCTTTTCAGCGCCAGAAAATCATCGCTGGACTGCGTCACATCGATATAAACCGGATCCAGCTGTTGCACCGTCGCAAGCGCTGAAGACTGACTGTCGGTGACCAGCGCCCCTTCGGTTACGGAAGATTTACCAATCACGCCTGAAATTGGGGAGGTCACTTTGGTGTAGTTGAGGTTGATTTGCGCCTGTTCGACCACCGCTTTCTGGGCTACAACCTGGGCATCAGCCTGCTGAGCGTTAGCCACCGCCGTGTCATAGTCCTGCTGGCTGACATAATGGGTTTTTATCAGCGCACGGTAGCGGTTCGCCGTGAGATGCGCCTGAGTGGCCGCGGCGGTGGCTTTTGCAAGGTCGCCTTTGGCACTGTTCAGCGCAGCCTGATAGGACGCAGGATCTATCTGATACAGGGATTCGCCCTCATGCACATGACTTCCCTCCACGAAATTTCGCTTCAGGATGATGCCGCTGACCTGCGGACGCACATCAGCCACCCGAAATGCCGATACCCTGCCTGGAAGTTCGGTTTGTACAGGCAGTGACTGGCTGCGCAGTGTAACCACACCCACCGGATGGGGAGCCTGTGCGCCGGGCACCGGGGCGTTGCGGTCGCACGCGGTGAGTAGCAGAGAGCAGGATATGACCAACCCTCCGAGTAAACGGGAATAATTGTTTTTCATCTCTTTAGCCTTTAAGTCCGAAGTTTGTTTTTTAATATCGCCACGAACTATATCGGCCTGAATAAATAACGGGAGTGTCATTTGGTACTTTGTAAAAATTGACCTGAATAATCATTTCACTTTACTGTTTATTGCGTATCGTCAGATACGTTCCATCCTTGAAAGTCCGGTTTCTCTGCCACGGCATATTGGTGGCAGAGTTTTTTCGCCCCATAATTTCGGTGAAAGTTCCAAATGAGACTTTTTAAGGCAGCCATATCAGCTACAGTGAATACCACTTATTCAAATGGAGAAACACCCCATGAAATTTCCTACTATCATATTAGGCTTGTCGACTTTCATCTTCTCAGGCATGACGCTGGCTGCTGAGCCACTGGCACCTCAACCAGAAACGTTTGGCAGCGTGTTACAGCTAGATAAATCGCAAAAAACGCAGCTCATTAACCTGCATGCTGATGCACAGGAGTGCATGAACAATATCGATGCAAGCCAATTTAATCCGCAGGCGTTTTTAAAAATGGTTAAAACGGGTAATGTGGATGAGAAAGTATTTAAGCAACAAATAGCGATCCAGAATGGTCTGCATGAACAGGCGGCACATTGTCGAATTACGTATTACACCAACGTCAGTAAAATGCTCACGCAGGAGCAAAAAAGAAACTCGTGGAGATGTATAAGCAGCAGGCCGCAGGGTAATTTCGCAAACCTGTTATTCATCGTGTTGCAGGCCGGGAAAACACCCCGGCATGCTCTTTCCGGAAGCCGCCTCGCAATACTGCATGACATGGTCTGGCGGCGGGTGGAGTTTGTGAAAGAGCAGAATTTCGGCCAAATACAACTCTATTTTCCTGGTAATTGCCTGTGGTAAGCCATCTGTTACTCTGGCTGTGCTTAAGGGATGACAAGGAAAAGAGATGCTGAATCCAGGATTCGTTACCCGCAATGCGCTTGCTAACTGGCAGGATGCTCCCGTTTTTTACCTCAGTTCCAGTTTCATGAAAAACACCGAACGGTCATTCACACTACCCACCCTGAAACTATTCTGTCGTTGATCGCAAACTTTGACGTCCGGCAAGATCCGGTGATTCGCCAGTTGATGTCTTTGCGTCAATTACCGCGAAAACTAATGCGCAATACGCAGGCTAATTCGATCAGTAATTTTGGTTTGCACAGTTTTACCCTTTTAAAAAACTCTGCATCTGAGCTCTGCTATGGCTTACGAGGACAATTCTGGCGTACCGATTTCAACCTGGAAAAGATACCGGATGCCAGTGCTTTTCAGACGCCAGTCGCGCCGGGCCGCGCGAAACTGTTGCTACGCTACCAGGTCACAGAACTGGCGTCAGGCCAATATGAACTCTCTACGGAGACGTTCGTCTTTTGTCCGGACAGAAGTACTCTGTTAAAAATGGCAGCTTACTGGCTGGCAATACGGGCGGGCAGTGGCTGGATCCGTAAAAGGACATTAAAGGCGGTTAAGTCCACACTTCAGGAGATGGAGTGAACCTCTGACGGTGATTCCATAAGGCAAATTAAACCTACTTCGCTGTTGTTATCCGCTTTTGCGACGAGCCAGAGTTGAACCAGGCTGCAGAGCGGATATGCTATGGCATCTTCTTTCATCCCGTATAAGGATGCGCTACTCTCACCAGTGCGTCCTCGACCAGCACGGTTCGGAACCTGTCGGCTTGCCAGCAAAAGGATAAAAAATGAAAAAAATAATTCCAGAATATACACCCGTTGATTTATCGCGTTGGGCAAGAAAAGAGCATTTTGAGGTATTTCAGGGATTTGCTCAAAGTACATTTAACCAAACGGTTCTGATAGACATTACCGCGCTGCTGAAACATATAAAAGAGGTTGGCTGGAAATTCTACCCTACGATGATTTTCCTCCTTGCTAAAATTGTCAACCGGCATACGGAGTTCCGTATGGCCATAAAAAACAATGAGCTTGTCATTTGGAATGAAATTCATCCCAACTATACTATTTTCCATAATGAAACAGAGACCTTTTCGTCAATGTGGAGCCATTACGATGGCAATATTCAACACTTCCAGAATACTTATTCAGAAGACGTTGCACGCTATGGTAATATCCTTGCTTATTGGCCGAAGGAAGAATCTCGGGAAAATATATTTTTCGTATCGGCTATTCCCTGGGTGAGCTTTACCAGTTTTAATGTCAACGTTGCTAATATGCGGAACTTTTTTGCTCCGATGTTCACTCTTGCAAAATATTACGAACAAGATGGAAAAGTATTGTTGCCTCTCGCCGTTCAGGTACACCACTCCGTGTGCGACGGTTTTCATGTGGCAAGACTGTTCAATGAGTTACAAGAGCTCTGTAATGACTTGCCACATCAATAAAAGGAAATCGGGGGCTTATTAATCAGACATCAACGATAGATTCTGAATATTCCGCAATGGATGCCAGTGCTCCCCTCTCTCGAAGACCGCTTTCTCATTTATCCCGGGCCTTCACTCCCTGCCGCCAGCAGTGGCACCACCACATCGCTAATGGGAACCGGGATACCGCGCGCACGACCATAGCGTTGAATAACACCGTTACGAATATCCCACTCCAGCGGCCGGTTGGCCTGACGGTCTGCGAGGATCGATGTGCCTAAATCGGCAGGTGCACGTTGAAAGTTTGCCAGGATCTCTTGTGCCACCTCATCGTCCAGGTTTGCCCCCTCGGCACGAGCGACGGCCAGCCCTTCACGCAAATACGCAACCGCCAGCTCGCTAATATCCTCGCGAGAGAACATCCCGGCGCGACGATTGGCCAGCACCATCAGGCCAGCTACCGCATTTTGCAGCAGTTTGCGCCATGCCACACTGGAGAAATCTGCCGACAGTTCAACCGCACAGCGTGTGCCACGCAGGGCATCTACCACTCGTTGTGCCTGCGGGACATCCGGCAATGTCAGGCGCGGTTTAGCGCGCAGCCATACAGAGGCATCCGGCTCACGCTGCGCCGGGAACCAGACCACCGACGGCAGCACCGTTGCGCCGTTGACCCACGGCGCAAGCTGGGCTTTTTGCTCAACGCCGTTTTGCAGGGCGCAGACCACGGTGTTTTCGTCACACAGCATGCGCAGCCATCCGGCACTGTCGGCATTTTGCGTCGTTTTTACCGCCACAAAAACCAGATCAACGGGGCGCGTGATGACGGTCGGATCCGTTAATACCGGCCCAGGCACCACCGTTTCCCCTTCAGTCGTGACGCAAACGTAATTCCGGGTGCGCGGTGCGTCCGCACAACAGCAGCGTGCGGCCAGCGTCATGCAGCACTGCAGCAATGGTGGTCCCAATCGCACCGGGTCCAATCAGCGCAATGGTTGGATAGTCAGACATGAGTCACTCCCCTTTTGCTAAGCCTGCTAACAGTTATACCACCCTGAGACGAGCGCGCCACCCTCGTTGTCTATACTCAACACATAACAGACAACGGAGTGCGCCATGCCTTTACCCGATTTCAAGTCTTCTGAACCTTTCACCCTCGGCATCGAACTCGAACTGCAGGTGGTGAACCCACCTGGATACGATCTCAGCCAGGACTCCTCTGCCCTTATCGCCGCCGTCAAAGACGGCATCAAAGGCGGTGAAGTGAAGCACGATATCACCGAAAGCATGCTCGAAATCGCTACAGGCGTGTGCCAGAACATCGACCAGGCGGCAGCACAGTTCTCTGTTATTCAGCAAAGCATTCTGCGCGCGGCAGCGGATCAGCATCTTCAGATCTGCGGTGGAGGAACACATCCGTTCCAGAAGTGGCAACGCCAGGAGGTATGCGACGACGAGCGCTATAACATCAGGCTTGAGCGCTTTGGCTATCTGATTTTGCAGGCGACCGTGTTCGGCCAGCATGTGCACATCGGTTGCCGGACCGGGGATGACGCCATTTATCTGCTGCACGGTCTGTCACGTTTTGTTCCGCACTTTATTGCTCTGGCGGCGGCATCACCATACATGCAAAGCACGGACACGAAATTTGCCTCGTCGCGGCTAAACATCTTTTCGGGGTTCCCGGATCACGGCCTGATGCCATGGGTGAATAACTGGCAGGAGTTTGAAGGGCTGTTCCGCCGTCTGAGTGCCACCAGCATGATCGACAGCATCAAAGATCTGCACTGGGATATTCGTCCCAGCCCACATTTCGGCACCGTAGAAGTACGAGTGATGGAACCCCACTGACGCTCGGCCACGCGATCAATATCGCCGGGCTGATCCAGGCGACCTCGCACTGGCTGCTGGCTACCCGACCGTTTATACACCAGGAAAAAGACTTTCTGTTGTACAACTTTAACCGTTTTCAGGCCTGTCGTTACGGGTTAGAAGGTATTCTGACGGACGTGCATACCGGTGAGCAAAAAACGGTGGCAGAAGATATTGCCTGGCTGCTTGAGCAGATTGCACCGTCCGCCGGGAAGCTCGGTGCTACAAGCGCGATGACGGAAATCGCCCTGCTGTTAAAACAGGGCAAGAGCGAAGCGCAACGCATGCGGGATTTTATCGCCGACGGTGGCTCGCTTATTTCTTTGGTTCAGAAACACTGCGAGCTGTGGGCGACGCCCCCGTAATCTCCCTATCTTCTTCAGGAATTTCTCCGCATTGCTTTACATCCCGCGATGCCGGACAATGACATTTTTAACTGACGATTAACATTAAGATGAAACACCCGTTAGAATCGCTGCTCACAGCGGGAGGCATTTTATTGCTGGCCCTGCTTTCGTGCCTGCTGCTTCCTGCGCCCTCGCCAGGACTGGTGCTGGCGGAGAAACTGGTTACCACCTTCCATATGGTCGATCTTAACCAGCTTTACACCATTTTGTTCTGCCTGTGGTTTTTACTGCTTGGGGTTATCGAATTCTTCGTGTTGCGTTTCGTCTGGCGTCGCTGGTTTTCACTGGCGTCGTAAGCCATAAAAAAGCCGGGTGATGGCTACGCCTTACCCGGCCTGAATTTCGATATGTTCAATGCGCCCGGCTATGATTCTCTTTGCGGTATGCTCCAGGCGGCTGGTTGAACGTGCGGGTAAAGATGCGCGTAAACGTCTGCTGCGAGTCATACCCGTAGCGCAGGCAGATTTCATAGACGCGCTCGTCTGATTCGCGCAAATCGCGCGCCGCCAGCAACAGCTTGCGTTCGCGGATATAACGTCCCAGACTCTCCCCTTTGTACTGCATAAAGAGTCTCTGCAGGTGCCATTTCGAGTAACCCGCGTGGCGAGCAATCTCGTCAATACGTAATGGCTGATGCAGATTGTCGTCGATCCACTCGACGATGGTATCAATGACTTGAGCGGAAATGGTCATACTGCTCTCCCCCTCTGCTTCTCGCTTAAACATTATTCCCACCATTCACGAAATGTTTGCGTGGTATCGCTCACCCGAACAGGCTCGCCCAACTCTGGTGTCAGCAGCCGATAGTTTTTGTCCTTGCTGGCTTTTGCCAGCTGGATCAGCGGGTCGTTCCATGTATGTTTCGCCAGTACAAAGCGCCCGTTATGCCCGGGCACGACGGCTTTTGCATTGAGATCGGCTGAAGCCTGCGCCGTTTCATCCGGCAGCATGTGGATGTACTTCCAGTCCTGGTCGTACTGGCCGTTTTCCATAATGGCTAAATCCACCTCGCCAAACTGTTCGCCGATAGCCCTGAAGTGCGGGCCGTACCCGGAATCACCGCTGTAGTAAACCTTCTGCTCTGGCGTGACGAACATAAAACTGCCCCACAAGGTTTGATCACGTTTGATACCGCGTCCGGAGAAGTGACGCGCTGGCAGTACATGCACCGTCAATTCATCACTGATGCGCACAGACTGGTTCCAGTCTCGCTCGTCGATAATCTCTGGTTTCATCCCCCAGTAACGCAGATGAGATCCGACACCCAGCGGCGTCACCACACGCTTCACCTTCGGCAGTAATGCCCTGATGGTGGCGTAATCCAGATGATCGTAGTGATCGTGCGAGATAATCAGCAGGTCGATTTCCGGCATGCTCTCAGCGCGCCACGGATACTCACCGGCAAACGCTTTATTCAGGAACGAGAACGGCGCGGCATAGTTACCCAGCACCGGGTCGATCAGAATGCGTTTGCCCGCCAGCTGGAGATACCAGGAGGAGTGACCAAGCCACACCAGAGTCTCCTGCTCCAGCGGCAGGCTCGTGAGATCGGTTTTCACCAACGGCAGCGGCTGTGCCGGGCGTGCGTTTTCAGTTTTTTTGGTCAGAAACTCCCACATCGCCACCAGCATATTTTTGTCACCGTTATAACCCGGTGTCGGCAACGTATTGTGGAATTTCCCGTCACGATGTTGTGGGGAAGCCTCGACTTCCGTGAGCTGAGCCCCCTGCGGGGACTGGCCAAATCCGGCATTCAGAACAAACGGAAAACTTGCAGCTGAAGCAATAATCATGACAAACACCACGCAGATGAATTGAGGTTTTTTCATATCCTGACCCGAAAACGCGCGCCATCCGATGGGTTACGCAGGGTAAACTTGATTATGAGTGAGTAAGCACTCATTATAGATGTGATGATAAAGTCGTCAAGACGTTTTCGATCTTTGACATTCCGCGTTGCAGCGTGCCAAAGCACGTGTTTCAATCAGGGTTTTTATAATTGACAGGGGGAAAAATTTAGTGGCACGTCCGAAGAGTGAAGATAAAAAACAGGCCTTACTGGAAGCCGCAACAGTGGCGTTTGCACAGTCAGGTATTGCCGCCTCAACGGCACTCATCGCCCGAAACGCGGGCGTCGCCGAAGGGACTCTGTTTCGCTACTTTGCTACCAAAGACGATCTGCTGAATGCCCTCTATCTGCATCTGAAGCAGGATCTCTGTCAGGCAATGCTATCCAACCTGGATCGCAGCCTTACCACGCCAAAAGAGCACACGCGAAACATCTGGAATAGCTACGTTGACTGGGGGATCAAAAAACCCTCTCGCCCACGCCGCGATCCGTCAGCTTGGCGTGAGTGAAAAGATCAACGCTGAAACTGAGCAGGCCGTGAGAGAGATGTTCCCCGAATTGCATGAACTCTGCCGCCGCTCGGTGCGTCATGTATTTATGTCTGATGAATTTAAAACGTTCGGCGATGCGCTGTTTTTATCGCTGGCCGAAGCGACGATGGAGTTTGCCACCCGCGATCCTTCCCGCGCCGTTGATTTTAAAGCACTCGGCTTTGAGGTGATGTGGCGCGGGCTTGCCCAGGAGGAGAACGATGGAGAGTAAGGCATTGCAGGAGCACGCAAAACGCGTGGCGCTGGAGTTGCCGTTCACCGAACACTGTTGGCCTTTCGGGCCGGAGTTTGACGTGTTTAAAGTGGGCGGAAAAATTTT
>AGFS01159860.1_pt1 | contig 12407 bp, 18 predicted proteins | sample 305828 | NCBI WGS metagenome assembly AGFS01 (sample SAMN02954281, study PRJNA62041) | ant fungus garden metagenome | biome: terrestrial; feature: Atta colombica fungus garden; material: fungus garden; isolation source: Atta colombica fungus garden top | host: Atta colombica | place: Panama: Gamboa...
TGCGCTGGGCCTGATGACCTCAAGCTGGCTGGTTTACGATCAGGGTCATTCCTGGAGAATGCCGTTCTACGCGATGGCGGTGCCTTCCGTACTCGTCGGCCTGGCAATCTGGTTCTTTGTTAAAGAGAAGAAACGCACCACTGAAGTTGACGGTAAGCCGATTAAAAAAGGGAAATTTAGCGACCTCCTGAAGAACCGTAATTTAATTCTTACCTATATCATGGTGTTCTGTAGCCTGTTTGGTTTCTTCGTTATTCTGACCTGGCTTCCCTATTATTTGCAAAATGAACGCGGTATTGCCGGTAGTGAAACAGGATTTTATTTCATCACTGGTGGCGTGGATCTCCATTCCTGGTGCGCTGTTATTCTCCAGCCTGTCAGATAAATTAGGCAAGCGTAAACCCTTAATCATGTTCCTGGTGCCGGTTGCCATTCTCAGCATGCTGTCTATCGTCTGGATGCCAAATATGACCGGCGTCATTGTCGCCCTGTGCGTTTATGGGCTGGTGGGCAAACTGGCACTTGACCCGGTATTGGTCGCGCTGGTGGCCGATAGCGTGGATGAAAATAATTACAGTACCGCCTTTGGTTTATTTAATTTCATCGGTATGAGCTCATCTATTCTTGCACCGATTATTGCCGGTGCGGCGCGAGATATGACCGGAAGTCTGGCCTCCAGTTTCTATGTTTCTGCTGTTTTATTGGCTATCGGCCTGGTCGCCATGCTGTTTTTAAAAGAAAAACGTACATAAGAGGTAGCGGTAATGATTTACGCCTTTATTAAAAAGGGAAGTTTTCAGGACTCCGTCAGCCTGATGATTATTTCCCGCAAACTGAGTGAACGTCCGGAAGTGGATCAGGTATCGGTAATGATGGGCACGCCCGCGAATAAATCGATGCTGGAATCTACCGGTTTCTGGCATGACGACTTCGCTGAAGCCACACCTAACGACATCTGCGTGGCGGTGCGTACTGAAACGGAACAACCGGCGATTATGGATTTAATCCGTGAGCAACTGGAGAAAGAACTCAGCGCCATTGCCAGTGCATCAGGTAGCTCGCAACAATTGCTGAAAGCCCGTCGTTGGGAAAGTGCATGTCAGAAATTACCGCAGGCTAACCTGTTGCTGGTCTCGGTGGCCGGAGAGTACGCCGCCTCGGTAGCGAAAGAAGGGCTGTTGGCAGGTAAAAACGTGATGTTGTTTTCCGATAACGTCCCGTTGACGCAAGAGATGGAACTGAAAACGCTGGCGCGTGAACGCGGGCTCATCGTCATGGGGCCAGACTGCGGTACCGCGATGATTGCCGGGAGCCCGCTGGCTTTCGCTAACGTGCTGCCGGAAGGGGGCATTGGCGTGATTGGCGCATCGGGTACGGGGATTCAGGAGATCACCTCGCAGGTGGCCTTACATCAACAGGGTATCAGTCATGCGATTGGGCTAGGTGGGCGAGACTTAAGTGCCGACATCGGCGGTATCAGCGCGTTAACCGCGCTTGAGATGCTGGCCTCTGATGAGGCGACTCAGGTGATTGCCTTTGTCTCGAAACCTCCATCACCACAGGTTCGCACGCGGATTATCGCCGCGATGCAGAACGTCGGGAAACCCGTCGTGGCGCTCTTTCTTGGCAGTAAGCCGGAGCAGCGCCGTGAAGGAAACGTCTGGCTGGCTAACTCATTGTCTGAAGCCGCGCGTCTGGCGGTGTTGCTGATGCGCGTCGCGCGGCAGCGGCAGATTCAACCGGAAGTGGCGGGCAAAGGTATTTATGGGCTGTATGCCGGGGGAACCCTGGCGGCGGAAGCGGCGATGCTTCTCTCTGCGGGGTTAAATGTGCCGGTGAGTGAAAGCCACGCGCAAGGCGTGATGCTGGACGCAGGCGGTCACCGGATTGTTGACCTGGGGGATGACAGCTACACCCTCGGCAGGCCACATCCGATGATTGACCCGACCACCCGCAGTATTGAAATCGAAAAACTGGCCGCACTGCCGGATGTTGGCGTGCTGCTGCTGGATGTGGTGCTTGGCTACGGAGCCTGTGAAGACCCTGCGGGAGCGGTGGTTCAGACGCTGGAACAGGTGCGCGCGCGCCGTACTGCGCCGCTTGTCACTATCGCCACGCTGACGGGCACCGAAGGCGATCCGCAGGGCCGCACCGCGCAAAGCGAAAAACTTCGTGAAGCGGGCGTTGCGGTCGTCGAGACCCTCGAAGAGGCGATTCTCCTCGCCATAAGCCTGACGCATCACCAGGAAAGCCACCCGGCAGAAAAACACTACCCGCTGCTGGACGGCGTGCAGGTCATCAACGCCGGTTTACGCAGCTTCGCGCTGGATCTGCAAAGCAGCGGCACACCTGTTGTGCACTATCAGTGGGCGCCTGTTGCCGGCGGCAACGCGCATCTTGCCAGTCTTCTCAAACAGTTACATTAAGTTAGAGGTACGGATATGTATTCATCAATTGCACAGGCTAACGAAGCCATCATTGAACGCATTAAAGCTGCCCGCCCGCACTGGGTCGCCGTTCGCCCGGCTAAAGAGGTTGTTACTACGCTGGCTTCAGGCCGCAAACTGCTTCACGCCGGGCCGCCAATTGCCTGGGAAGAGATGACCGGGCCGATGCGTGGCGCCTGTATTGGTGCGTCGCTGTTTGAAGGCTGGGCTGCCACGGAAGGAGAGGCTGTGCGTTTGCTTGGACAGGGCGAAGTAGAGTTTATCCCTTGTCACCATGTGGGCGCTGTAGGCCCAATGGGCGGCATTACTTCTGCAAATATGCCCGTTCTGGTGGTGAAAAATGTGGTCCATGGAAATCACGCTTGCTGCAACCTGAACGAAGGCATTGGTAAGGTGATGCGCTTTGGCGCCTACGGTGACGACGTCCAGCAACGTTTGCGCTGGATGCGCGATACCCTGGCCCCGGTACTTCAGGATGCGATTAGCAAACTGGAAAACGGCGTCGATCTCACCGCGCTGATGGCGCAGGCCATCACCATGGGCGATGAATTCCATCAGCGTAATATCGCGGCTTCTTCATTACTGCTGCGTACACTGTCTCCGGCGATCGCGGGTCTGGATCGCCCTAAAGCCGAAGTCATTGAGGTATTACAGTTCCTTAGCGTTACCGATCAGTTCTTTCTTAATCTGGCGATGGCGTACAGCAAGGCGGTGATGGACGCCGCAGCGGTGATTAAAGCGGGCTCGGTGGTAACCGCGATGACGCGTAACGGCCGCGACTTTGGTATTCGCGTGAGCGGCACCGGCGATCGCTGGTTTACCGCGCCAGTGAATACGCCGCAGGGGCTTTTCTTTACCGGTTACAGCCAGGCGGATGCTAACCCGGATATTGGTGATAGCGCGATCACTGAAACACTGGGTATTGGTGGTGCGGCGATGATTGCGGCACCCGGCGTAACCCGCTTTGTGGGGGCGGGTGGAATGGGGGCTGCGCTGGAGACATCCGAAGAGATGGCGGAGATCTATCTCGATCACAACCCGCTGTTCCAGATCCCTTCCTGGGATTTTAAAGGCGCGTGCCTGGGGCTGGATATCCGCCGTGTCGTAGAAACGGGCATCACGCCGTTGATTAACACCGGCATTGCACACCGCGAGGCGGGTATTGGTCAGGTTGGCGCGGGCACCGTACGTGCGCCGCTGCTCTGCTTCGAGAAAGCGCTGGAAGCGCTGGCGGAGCTGCACCACATCACCGCGTAACAAGAGAAGGGGCGGCATTGCCGCCCCGGAGTGCTGCTGATGAAAATCATTAATGCTCAGGCGTGCGCCGGGTTATCTCATTTACCCGATGGTGAGTGGACGCTGCATAGCCGCTTCTCACAGGCAATAAACTACTGTCGCCCGGATGGTACACTCTTAACGCTTTTTCGCTTCGGCAAAGGTATGGGCCCGGCGGGCGTATTGCTCACTACCCGTCACTTTGCCGCCTGTTCTCACCTTACGCGACTTATCAAGCAGGGCAATCTGCTTTGGGGGCTGATATTTTGATTCGCCCGCGTCGCGTGCTTTCACTCATCCCGGAGGTTGCTGAACTCAGGCAGGATAACGTGCATGTCTCGCCTCATCTGAGTGGTTTGTGCGGCGCGCTGAATCAGCCACTGGCAGCAATGCCGATTTTTGACCGTTTTACGCAGGAACTGGAACACTGGCTAAAGGGTGAAACGCCGGACTGGTCATGGTTGATTGGCTGCGGCCCCGGCCTGACGCCAGCCGGTGACGATATGCTAATTGGGGCGCTTGCTGTGCTGTATGCGACAGGTCACACCTCATCACCGCGTCCTTTTTTACCCCGGCGGATCAACTCGTGCATCTCACAACTTCGGTAAGCTGTCGCTATCTTAACAGCGCACGTCACGGCACGTTCTCAACGCCAGTGTTAAGGTTGTTACGGCGCTGGCAATCCACGCGCAGCGTGCAGTATGTGGTACAGCGTTTGCTGAACGTTGGACATACTTCCGGCGCGGATACGTTACTGGGAATGGCGATGGCGCAACAGGTTTTTGCGGCAATGGGAATCAAGGAGAGTGCATGCTCGATCAGGAAACAATACGCACGTTTATTCGGGTTGCTGAAACGGAGAGTTTTTCTCGTGCAGCCAGCTCGCTGCATAAAACGCCGGCAGCGATCAGCTATCGCATTAAGACGCTGGAAGAGCAGGTCGGCACGCAACTTTTTTACGCACCACCCGCTCCGTCAGCCTCACTCGCGCCGGGCAACATTTACTCGAACACTGCCGCCAGTGGCTCAACTGGCTGGATGCCATGCCGGATGAGCTACAGCAAATCAACGCCGGCGTTGAACGACAGGTGAATATTGTTATTAATAATCTGCTCTATCAACCTCAGACCACGGCGGACCTGCTGACCTGGCTGCATCAACAGTTCCCTTTTACCCGCTTTCAGATTTCCCGCCAGGTCTACATGGGCGTGTGGGACTCACTGCTGTACGATGATTTTCAACTGGCGATCGGCGTCACCGGTTCAGAGTCGCTTTCCAATAATATTTCATTGCTGCCGCTGGGCGATATCAGCTGGCAGTTTGTGGTGGCGGCTACTCATCCGCTTGCCACTCATCCTGCTGAGCTGCTTTCGGATGATGTGCTGCGGCGTTATCCCGCTATTAATATCGAAGATACTTCCCGAACCTGACGCGCCGCGTGGCGTGGCTACTGAGCGGACAAAAAGAGATTAAGGTGCCCGACCTTAGCACCAAACTGGCGTGTCATCTAAGCGGCCTTGGCGTCGGTTTTCTACCGGAGCGGATGTGTCGCCCCTATGTGGAATCGGGGGCGCTGGTGGCGCGCGAAGTCGCGCATCCACGCCAACCGTCACCGCTTTCCATTGCCTGGAAGAATGCCGGCAGCGGCAAGGTAGTGAGCGAAATCGCAGAAGTTTTTAAGCAGCGAAATGCGTTAGTGAGCGGCTTCCTGCGGATGGTCGATCGCCCTGCTGAAGTCTGAATTAACCACCCTATATTCCCTGAATCATATTGAAAAATGGCATATTTGACGCTTTTTGTTTACCTTTAAATAGTCATTTTTCGTGAGAGCCAACTCACAATTTTTTATTTTCGGGGAGTTTGAATGGAAGATTTAAACGTTGTCGACAGCATCAATGGGGCGGGCACCTGGCTGGTGCGCAACCAGGCGCTGTTGCTCAGTTATGCCGTGAATATCGTCGCGGCCATCGCGATTATCATCGTCGGGATGATCATCGCGCGACTGGTCTCTAACACCGTAAACCGTCTGATGCGTGCGCGTCATATTGACGCCACCGTGGCGGATTTCCTTTCTGCACTGGTTCGCTATGCGATTATCGCGTTTACGCTGATTGCCGCGCTGGGACGTGTAGGCGTTCAGACCGCATCGGTAATTGCGGTGCTGGGTGCCGCGGGTTTAGCCGTTGGTCTGGCGTTGCAAGGCTCCCTCTCCAACCTGGCGGCGGGCGTTCTGCTGGTGATGTTCCGTCCGTTCCGTGCGGGTGAGTATGTTGATCTGGGCGGCGTAGCCGGTACCGTGCTCAATGTGCAGATTTTCTCCACCACCATGCGTACCGTCGACGGTAAAATTGTGGTGATCCCGAACGGAAAAATTATTGCCGGTAATATCATTAACTTCTCCCGTGAGCCGGTGCGCCGCAACGAATTTATCATTGGCGTGGCGTATGATTCCGATATCGATCAGGTGAAATCCATTCTCACCAATATCATTCAGTCCGATGAACGTATTCCTCAAAGATCGCGAAATGACCGTGCGTCTGAATGAGCTGGGCGCATCGTCAATTAACTTTGTGGTGCGCGTCTGGAGTAACAGCGGCGACCTGCAAAACGTGTACTGGGATGTGCTGGAACGCGTTAAACGTGAGTTTGATGCCGCCGGTATTAGCTTCCCGTATCCGCAAATGGACGTTAATTTCAAACGCGTGAAAGAAGACGCTGAATAACGTTCCCTGCCGATGGCGGAGCGTTGCTCCGCCATTATTAGCCTGTCTTATAAGCGATTAAAATTATCAATTTCCGCTAATGATTATCCCGCGCTATAGTCTGCCGTAAACAGACACTGCTCAGGATAAAAACTCGTGATATCTTACTATTTTCAAGGCCTTGCGCTTGGCGCTGCCATGATTCTTCCCCTTGGCCCACAGAACGCTTTTGTGATGAACCAGGGCATTCGTCGTCAGTACCACATCATGATTGCGCTGCTTTGCGCCGTTAGCGATCTGCTGCTCATTTGCGCTGGCATATTTGGTGGCAGCGCATTGCTGATGCAGTCGCCGTGGCTGCTGGCGTTAGTGACCTGGGGTGGCGTGGCGTTCTTGCTGTGGTATGGCTATGGTGCACTGAAAACGGCGATGAGCAGCAATCTGGAACTTGCCAGCGCCGAAGTGCTCAAGCAGGGGCGCTGGAAAATTGTCGCCACCATGCTGGCGGTGACCTGGCTGAATCCGCATGTTTATCTCGATACGTTTGTGGTGCTGGGCAGCCTTGGTGGTCAGCTTGATGTGGAACCTAAGCGCTGGTTTGCACTCGGCACCGTCAGCGCCTCGTTCCTGTGGTTCTTCGGCCTGGCACTGCTGGCCGCCTGGCTGGCGCCGCGTCTGCGCACCGCTAAAGCGCAGCGCATCATTAACACCCTGGTTGGCGTCGTGATGTGGTTTATTGCCTTCCAGTTGGCGAAAGAGGGCATCGGGCATGTTCACGCCTTGTTCAACTAAGCGTTGTCCGATGGACTTTCGCATCTGAAGCGCTAAGCTTGGATGCGAGTACCTGTATTTTCGGGTGATAACGTAACATGGAGAGACGACAGTGAAGTTTAAAGTGATGGCGCTGACAGCATTAATGGGTTTGAGCGCGATGTCGGTACAGGCGAATGAATTACCTAACGGCCCGCATATTGTCACCTCCGGTACGGCCAGCGTAGATGCGACCCCGGATATTGCCACCCTGGCAATTGAAGTGAATATTGCTGCGAAAGATGCGGCGACGGCGAAGAAGCAGGCGGATCAGCGTGTGGCGCAGTACCTCTCCTTCCTTGAGCAGAATGGCGTAGCGAAGAAAGATATCAGCTCGGCCAATCTGCGTACTCAGCCTGATTATGACTATCAGAACGGCAAAAGCATTCTGAAAGGCTATCGCGCGGTGCGTACCGTTGAGGTGACCCTGCGTCAGCTGGATAAGCTTAATTCGCTGCTGGACGGCGCGTTGAAAGCTGGCCTGAATGAAATTCGTTCTGTGTCGCTGGGCGTGGCTCAGCCGGATGCCTACAAAGATAAAGCGCGTAAAGCGGCGATTGATGATGCGATTCATCAGGCCAAAGAACTGGCAGCAGGCTTTAACAGCAAGCTGGGGCCGGTATATAGCGTGCGTTATCACGTGTCAAACTATCAGCCGAGCCCGATGGTTCGCATGATGAAAGCGGATGCCGCGCCGGTATCAGCGGAAGAAACTTACGAACAGCCGACCATTCAGTTTGGCGACCAGGTAGACGTGGTGTTTGAGCTGCAACCGACTCAGGCGCAGCCTCAGCCAGCGGCGCCTGCGAAAGCGCAATAATCGTTGATATGTCGGATGGCGCTGCACTTATCCACCCTACGCATTATTACAGGTAGGCCGGATAAGCGCAGCGCCATCCGGCGTTTACCCTCAATCCTGTCTCAATACCCGACGCCCGTAGGCCAGCAGCGCATCCGTCACATTGCGCATCATGCGGCTTTCCGGCGCGAAGCGGTGCCAGTACAGCATCCGACGCTGGAACAGACCTGGTGTCAGGTCAATCAGCTCACCCGAAGCCAATTCTTTCTCAATCTGCAAATGCGGGATCATGCAGCAGGTCGTTCCCTGACGCGCCAACTGAACGAACGCTTCTGATGAATTCACGATATGACACGGCACGCTGCCCGGCGGCAAATCAAAGTTTTGTTGCAGGAAAGCCTGATGCATATCGTCGAGATGGTCAAACGCCACGGCAGGTGCTTTGAGCAGCGCTGAACGCGTTACGCCATTCGGGAAATAGCGCTCGGCAAACGCTTTTGAACCCACAAACAGATAGTCCAGCGCGCCTAACTGATCGACCAGGCAGCTAGGTAGCGCCTGCGGTTGGATACTCACCGCGCCAACCACTTCACCGCGACGCAAGCGTTCTTGTGTGCGCGTTTCATCCTCTACCTGCAAGTTCAGGCGAATAGGCGAGTTAACCAGCACATCGGCAAGCGCAGGCAGCAGCCAGGTCGCCAGACTGTCGGCGTTGACCGCCAGCGACAGCAGCAGCGGCGTGGAACCTGTTTGCTCATCGCCCAGCCACTCATCTTCCAGCAGCTCAACCTGACGCAGCAGCGCCAGTAGCTTTTGCCCTTGTTCTGTCGGGCGCGGCGGAACGGTACGCACCAGCAACGGTTGCCCGAACATATTTTCCAGTTGTTTAATTCTCTGCGACACGGCTGACTGGGTTATGCAAAGCTTTTGCGCTGCGCGCTCAAAGCCGCGTTCCCGGATAACCGCATCCAGCGCCTGTAATGTTCTGTAGTCAGGACGTTTCATTGCGTTGAGGGGCTCCTCTAAAATCGTTATCTCGCACTATGACATAAATTGCAGGCAGATACAGACGAAATTGGTGCCTGGCGCAATGCGACAACCCGCGCATATGTTCTATAATGCGGCAAATATCATTACAGCACGGGCAATAATCATGACGCAGGATGAACTGAAAAAAGCAGTAGGCTGGGCGGCGCTTCAATATGTACAACCGGGCACCATCGTCGGTGTGGGCACGGGCTCTACCGCCGCGCACTTTATCGATGCGCTGGGTACCATGAAAGGGCAGATTGAAGGCGCGGTCTCCAGCTCGGATGCTTCCACCGAGAAACTGAAAAGCCTGGGGATCACCGTTTTTGACCTAATGAAGTTGACCGTCTGGGTATCTACGTTGACGGTGCAGATGAAATCAACGGCCACATGCAGATGATCAAAGGCGGCGGCGCGGCGTTGACGCGCGAGAAGATTATTGCCTCGGTGGCTGACAAATTTATCTGCATCGCCGATGCCTCTAAACAGGTTGATATTCTTGGCAATTTCCCGCTGCCGGTTGAAGTCATCCCGATGGCGCGCAGCTGCGTGGCACGCCAACTGGTGAAGCTGGGCGGTCGTCCGGAATACCGTCAGGGCGTCGTAACCGACAACGGCAACGTGATTCTGGACGTTCATGGTCTGGAAATTCTTGATGCCATCGCGCTGGAAAACGCCATCAACGCGATTCCCGGCGTCGTGACCGTAGGATTATTCGCCAACCGTGGTGCTGATGTGGCACTCATTGGTACGGCTGATGGTGTGAAAACCATCACGAAATGATCTGACTGGGGGAAGCTAAATTCCCCCAAAATTTTTTACCTACCTTATTTTGGTGACTTGTGTCACATTTTATAAAACCACTTCATTAACATCCCATCTAATTTCTTATGTGTAGCATTTTATGCTGACATTCTGCCCTGCGTGAAATTTCCGCATGACGCACACGCAAACGTTTAGATTGCCGCGATAGTTTTTTTTGATATGTTGCTTAGGTGAACTTTCGTTCATCACAACATCAGTAAAACAGAGACAGGGCGGGGAAATGGCTAAGGTATCACTGGAAAAAGAGAAGATTAAGTTTCTGCTGGTTGAAGGCGTACATCAGAAGGCACTGGACAGCCTTCGTGCAGCAGGTTACACCAACATTGAGTTTCACAAAGGCGCGCTGGACAGCGAGCAACTGAAAGAGTCTATCCGTGATGCCCATTTCATTGGCCTGCGCTCCCGTACGCATCTGACCGAAGAAATCTTTGCGGCGGCGGAAAAACTGGTGGCGGTAGGATGCTTCTGCATCGGCACCAACCAGGTTGACCTGAAAGCGGCGGCGAAAACGCGGCGTACCGGTCTTTAACGCACCGTTCTCGAACACCCGTTCCGTGGCCGAGTTGGTGATTGGCGAACTGCTGCTGCTGCTGCGCGGCGTGCCGGAAGCGAACGCCAAAGCACACCGTGGCGTGTGGAACAAACTGGCCGTGGGCTCTTTTGAAGCGCGCGGTAAAAAGCTGGGCATTATCGGCTACGGTCATATCGGCACACAGCTGGGCATTCTGGCGGAATCGCTGGGGATGCACGTCTTCTTCTACGACATCGAAAACAAACTGCCGTTGGGTAACGCGACGCAGGTTCAGCATCTTTCCGATCTGTTGAATATGAGCGACGTGGTGAGTCTGCACGTGCCGGAAAACGCCTCCACCAAAAACATGATGGGCGTGGAAGAACTGGCGCTGATGAAGCCGGGTTCACTGCTGATTAACGCCTCTCGCGGCACCGTTGTGGACATCCCGGCGCTGTGCGATGCGCTGGCGCGTAAACACCTGGCGGGGGCTGCGATCGACGTCTTCCCAACCGAACCGGCGACCAACAGCGACCCGTTCACCTCGCCGCTGTGCGAATTTGATAACGTGATTCTGACGCCGCACATCGGTGGTTCCACTCAGGAAGCGCAGGAAAATATCGGCCTGGAAGTGGCGGGTAAACTGGCGAAATACTCCGATAACGGCTCAACCCTTTCTGCGGTGAACTTCCCGGAAGTCTCGCTGCCGATTCACGGCGGCCGTCGCCTGCTGCACATCCATGAAAACCGTCCAGGCGTACTGACCGCAATCAACCAGATCTTCGCTGAGCAGGGCGTCAACATTGCCGCACAGTACCTGCAAACCACGCCGCAGATGGGCTATGTGGTTATCGATATCGAAGCAGAAGAAGACGTGGCGCAGAAAGCGCTGCAAAGCATGAAAGCGATTCCGGGCACGGTTCGCGCACGCATGCTGTTCTGATTACTCTTCTCTAACGGGCGGGCCGCTGGCCTGCCCGTTCTTTCCCGCTCATCCGCTGCTGTTTTCCATTCTGAAACGTATGTAAATCACTTTGCGAAGCGAGTCGTAAAAGGCAACTAAACCTGTGCGACGGCGTTTTTGTGTGCGTAAGAAAGCTTAGGATAGGGGCAGCATGATGCTAAAACGGGAAAGCCCCTACCGAAGCAGGGGCTCAAAGGAGAAGGGTTATGATGAAGTTAGTCATCATCCTGGTTATTCTGTTGATGATAAGCCCGCCAGCTTTCTAAACAGAGTTCCAGAGGGAGGAGCAATCCTCCCTTACCCTTACTCACTAAATTAGGTCAAAGAATCAGCAAAGTCAATCGGGGCGAAGTCGGAAGCTTCGCCCTACCACTCCCAAATTTTCGACGGCGTCACCACTGCCGGCAGCGGGATATCCCACTCTTCAACCGGCAACCGTTCCACCAACTGACAATCGTGCGCGTAGCCTACAGGGCTGATGCCATGCTGCTGCCAGTTTTGTAGGGTGCGATCGTAAAACCCGCCGCCCATCCCCAGCCGTTGCCCTTGCTCATCGAAAGCCACCAGCGGCGTAATCAGCACATCCAGTTTGCTCAGGGGAAGAACATCACGCACATCAAGTTTAGGTTCGTGGATTTTAAGACGGTTTACCACCAGTTCGCTGTGCGGATGGTAATGCAGAAACAGCAGGTTTCCTGGGCTGAAGGGATGAAGCACCGGCAGATAAACGCGTTTGCCCGCTCGCCAGAGTTGTTCTATTAGCGGTTGAGTGTCGAGCTCGCCATCAAAGGACAAAAACAGCGCGACCGTGTGCGCCATGACCATGGGCGGATACGCCATCATGCGGGTTGCGGCCTGCTCGCCAAAATCGATTTGCTGCTGTTCTGTTAGCTCGCGACGCCGTTGCCGAATCATCTTGCGGATGTCTTGTCGGGTGAGGGCGAGTTCAGGAAGTTGTGTCATAGGGGTTGGTAGTAAAAGAAGGGGAATCTCCGAGATGCCGCCGCAGGCTGTAACCCTTGAACCCTTGGTTCAAGGTGAATGT
>AGFS01045989.1_pt1 | contig 12373 bp, 9 predicted proteins | sample 305828 | NCBI WGS metagenome assembly AGFS01 (sample SAMN02954281, study PRJNA62041) | ant fungus garden metagenome | biome: terrestrial; feature: Atta colombica fungus garden; material: fungus garden; isolation source: Atta colombica fungus garden top | host: Atta colombica | place: Panama: Gamboa ...
GGTGATCCTAATCAATGTTATTGGCGCATCGCAGGTGTGTTGATCTGTATCCTTTACCGTCCAGGCGAAGGATACCTAATGCCAGCAGCTCCAATCTCTATGAGAAAACTCAAGGAAATACTTAGACTTAAATATGGACTCGGTTTAAGCCACCGACAGATCGCCCGAAGCCTTGTGATCTCCCCGTCAGTGGTATCCCGATATGCCAACCGGGCGGCTCAGCTTGGTATAAAGCAATGGCCGCTGCCTGATGAATGGGATGATGCCGCATTACATTCAGACACAAGTGAAGATGAAAAAGCACTCCCTGCCAGACTGGGCAATGGTGCATAAAGAGCTGCGTAACAAGTGCGTGACATTGCAGCTAACCTCTGCATATTTCGACGTACCTCGCGATCGCATCTGGCGGCGTTAGGAATTGATCCAGTAGTTGCAGAACGCTGCCTGAACCACAGAATCAAAGGCGTTGAGGGGATATACAACCGTTATCAGTATTTCGATGAGAGGAAGCAGGCGTTGGAGTTGTGGGCTGATTTGCTCGTATCTCTGGAAAGAGGTGAAGGCTATAACGTGATGCCATTAAGAAAGGTTATCGCATAAAGGAGACAGTCCCAGCTTTTCGTTAAAAAGACTAGATATTTCAAGATAATGGTTTCGAATGTGAACTTGAACAGAATTCTGGGTGATAAACTAGATTTTCACTATTATCTTCTTGTAATATGCCCAAAAGGGTGAAATAGCACCTTCTATTTCGGATGGAACCATATGGCAATTTCAAAAAAGAATGGTCAATATAAGCCCAAGCGGAAAACTGAGGTTCCTGGTCAAGCGTTAGGGTACAGCCTTCAATTTACACTCCTCACTCATTTGTTGCTTCAAGCGCCTGAGGGTAGTCTTTGCAGTTTGGAGGTACTTGATGACGTTGCCCAAGAGAATAATTCTGGTGATATCAGATTCATTCAAAGTAAAAGCGCTCTTACAGCTAATCCTGCAGCTGATCGAGCAAAATCATTATGGAAAACACTTTCTAATTGGATTGACCTTGCTACATCCCCAGGCTTCGAAGTGGAAAAAGCTATTTTTGAGCTATATGTATCGCGTCCAGTTGAAGGGAGTATAGTTAAAAAGTTTAATGAAGCTAAAACAACAGAGGATGCCCAAGAAGCCATTACCCATGCCCGAACAGAATTATGGGGAGATTCACCACACTTCACTTTGAAGGATGGCATCTCGAAAGAAATTTCCAAATACGTCGAAAAAGTCTTTACCGCAGACCAAAACCTTCTACAACGACTTATTTGCAACTTTCAACTGACACTTGGTAGTGGTAGCCCACAAGCAGATCTTGAAGCATGTGTGCGAAGCCACCCTGTCTCGCCTTCAAAGGTTAGTGATATCACTAATTACCTTTGCGGAAAAGTGAAACGCCACATCGATATGCTTCTAGAGGCAGAAAAACCTGCTGTCATTGCCCGTGATGATTTTTACACCTGGTACAAAGCATATGTTCAGAAAATAGATCGCCAGATTGTTCTTTCTAGCCGTGCTCAGGCCCCAGCAAAAGAGAAGGCTCAGGAGTATCTTCCTGATAAATTTGTCCAACAATTAGAGATCATCGGCCTGCCTTATGAAGAAATACTTGGAGCCATAAGTGACTATTTAATGGCCTCATTCGACCGAACTGATTGGGCTGCGCGGGGAGAGGTTGACGAAACCTCATTTGATGATTTGGATACTCTGCTTCAGAGAACATGGAAGAATAAACAGAGAATCTGTGGTTTAACACACAGAGAAAAGCCCGAACAAGGTCAAGGGCAGCTACTTTACTTTGAATGTATGCAGTTTAATACCCAACTTCAGGCTATGTCTCCGCCAAGCCATTTTATTCCCGGTTGCTATCATATTTTAGCTGATAGCTTAGCCGTAGGATGGCATCCAAACTATACGACGCAGTTGAAGAATAAGAAGGTCGCATAAAATGCTGGCAAGGGAAGCTCAAAATATTCAGAATCCTGCATTAGGCGCTGCCCTTGTATGGCGGTTTTGTTGTGGTTATGTCAAAACTAATCGGGTAAGCGCGCCTCCTCCTCTTCCATTTCTCTTTCTGGTACTTCCTATAATTCTGCATCAAGAGACTTCTGAGTTTGTTAAGCGTACCTATAAAAGTTCAGGGCTGCGGGCTTTTGCTGCAAAGTTTGGCGATTCATCGGTATCAAAGCAAGATTTGCTGTTTCAAATTCATGAACGTTCAATCCGTTGGCGACAGCTTAGCCTGCGATCAATTGAGCTTGCTGTCGCAGGCGAACTACTCAAATTGCAAGATGAGGGTAATGTAATCCCTTTATCGAAAACAAAGGCGAGGGGATTATCGGATGAGGTAAAGACACTCATGGATTTGGCAGAAAAACTGGGCTCTTGGTTTGGCGAACTCTCGATTCATGAGGTTGTGACAACTTTAAAGGTGAAACTCTAATGTATTTTCAAATTCGAGGCATCATACTCTGGCCACGAAATAAAAAATTTAAGCCTCGTACCATTCGTTTTGAACTCGGCAAAGTTAATGTCATCAGTGGTGCCTCACGCACTGGGAAATCGGCAGTAATTCCCATCATTGATTATTGTCTTGGTTCCAATAGCTGTTCAATTCCAGTAAATACTATTCGTAGATATTGTGAGTGGTTTGGGATCGTCGTGGCAACAGAGCAAGGTGAAAAATTGTTGGCACGAAAAGAACCAGGAAACCAACGTAGCACCACTGAGATGTATGTATTAGAGGCCGAAAATATTTCGTCCATCCCCAGCCGTCTGGAAAAAAATACTAATGTTATTGCAGTAAAGAGAATGCTTGATGATTTGGCTAACCTTTCGAATCTTGACTTTTCAGGTGGTGATGAAAATTCAGGATTTGATGGCCGACCAGCTTTTCGTGATTTAGCTGCTTTCACATTTCAACCGCAAAACGTTGTTGCTAATCCCGATGTTTTATTCTTTAAAACTAATACCTATGAGCATAGGGAAAAATTGCGGAAGATTTTTCCCTATGTCCTTGGCGCAGTAACATCTGAATTAATGGCTAAACAGTTTGAGCTCAATAGAACTCGCCTATTGTTACGTCGCAAAGAACGAGAACTCAAAGATGCCCAAGCTATATCAGCACAATGGCTTGCTGATTTAAAGTCTAAGTACAGTGAGGCCCAAGAGCTTGGCTTGGTACCTAAACCGCAAGAACAGTTATCCCGAGAGCAAATGATTGGGCACCTTGAAGATGTTATTTCACAAACCGATCTAGCTTTGGAAGTAACCGTATCAACAATTTCAGACGCTTTGGATGAATTAAATAAGCTTGAAAACGAAGAGCGATTAGTTTCTCGTGAACTAACTACAATGCGTCACCGTCTTGAAGAAATGAACCGTCTAAGAGTTGGAGTACATCAATATGAAAATGCCCTTCTAATGCAACGTGACCGGCTTAAAATTTCTGGCTGGTTATTATCTAACGCAAATGATGAGTCAGATTGCCCCATGTGTGGTAGCCATTCTGATTCTGCCAAGCAAAAGCTACAAGTTCTTGTCCAACGACTATCAGATGTTGAGGCTGCGATAGGAGCTGATACCCATAAGGAAGTTCCAGCCGCATTTGATAGAGAGCTACAACGTGTAACCTCTGAAGTGTCTAACGCAACCGAGCGTTTAAGGTCCATCCAGTTAAGTAAGCGAGCTTTAACGAGCAGATCGAAGGCGGCGCGTGAGCAACAGTTTTCCACTAGGCGTGCTGAGCGTTTCGTCGGCAATATCGAATCTGCGCTAGAGTTACATAGAAAACTAGGAAGCGATAGTGAACTTGTAGAAGAAGTTAATAATCTCAAAGAAATAGTACAGAACTTGGAAAAAGAGTTACGTGAAAAAGATATCGAATTGCGTAAAAACCAAGCATTAAGAGTTATTAACGCTAAAGCGGGGAAAATCCTTCAAGGTTTAGATGTTGAAGACCCAAATGCACCTATTTCTTTAGAAATTAATGACCTAACAATCAAAGTATTAGGGGGTGAGCGTGATGATTATCTTTCAGAGATAGGAAGTGGCTCAAATTGGCTCTCCTATCATTTGGCAGTATTACTCTCTCTCCATCAATTTTATTTAAGTCAAAAAAATAATCCTGTACCTAGTTTTCTTATTCTTGATCAACCAAGTCAGGTCTATTTTCCTAAATCTACTCAGCTTCAAAACGTTGCTAATGAAGATGAACCAAAGCTTCGTGATGAAGATGTTGAAGCTGTTAGACGGGCATTTGAAACAATGGGTAATGTAGTGATTAAGGAAAATGGGAAACTTCAACTAATAGTTTTAGATCATGCACCACGCGAAGTTTGGGGGGAAATTGATGGTGTCGTTGGATTGCCAGAATGGCGCGACGGTATTAAATTGGTCCCGATGGAATGGTTAACTGATGATTAATTAAATCATCTATTATTCCGTATACAGAGGTTAAAATCTATCAGACTAAAATCATATTACTTTTTCTGATAGGTTTTTGATATTTGACTCTTCTGATTTTCAATATCAATATATCCGAGCAGTGAGGCTCATGTACTGTTAGAAAGGCTATTAACTCACAAAGTTGGTTGGGCTAATAATGGGTGTAAAAATGAACGAATTGATCGCCTTAAGTAATACTGACCCCGAAGAGTCTACAGTGCAGAAATTTTTCGAGAAACATCCGGCCTCAATCATTGGTACTGCCTATGCGCTATCGAATGCATTAATAGCTAAACTTCCATTAGGTGTCGATTTTGTTACAGATTTTACATGGGTAAATCCTCGTTCTGGGCCTACATATGTTTATCTGATTACCTTCTAAATCAATTTTTAATAAAGATGATTCATTTACTCAAAGTTTCAATCACGTATACGGACAAGTGGAAGATTGGCTGGGGTGGTACGCGAGAAACCAAGATGCCTTTCGAGATATATTCGACCCATTAAAGTCTCATAATGACTTACCGCCATTTTTTGCTGTAAGATGAATTTTGAACTATGGGAGAGGTTCGGAGTTAAGTAATAACAGGAGAGAGGAGCGTTGGGTTCAAAAAGGATTATCAAATCCATTTATTGAAGTACGAACATATGATGGGTGGGTTCGTGAAAAAAACAATACTATACCTCCTCATGATATATTATCTGACTATCTATCCACTGTGCATTATTCCAACCGTTTTTATATCAACAAAGACCTCCCAGAAGTTAATATATAGTTATTTCCTAAGGGTGATCGGAGTAAAAATAGGCAGGCCTCATTGGTTATGATGATACCTGCTTGTTTAATTATCACTTTAAATATAATTCTATTTTCTTGTAGAGGGGTTTTTTAAGTCTGAGATGTGAAAATTTAAAAAATGGCAGTGGCATTTCTTATGAAAACACCTATTGCGTATTACCACTCACAGAGACCGCCTAATAACATTACCGAAGTACGGCTGATAACATTTCGCTGGATCGCCGAATAACGGTGTTTTTCAGGGGGGGAGTTGTCAGTTCAGTGCTGTTCATGATAGACCATGGGTCGATATTCTTTTTACCCAGGGTCTTCTGACTAATGAGCACACATTATCGCCTGTATCCACCATTCCTCTGTGTTCCTGAAAAGTATAATTTTCCGGATGTCTGGGAGCATTTTTGTTGTAAGTTGCTGAATCTTCAGCATGGTACCAGTGAAATTTATGTCCGAAATCCTCCTGAGCAGGGGATTGATCTCTGGTATCCCTCCGCCCGAATAGCTTATCAGTGCAAGTGTGTGGAATCCGGTAAGGCTGGTGATTTCAATGTTACAAAAGCTATTGAGTCAGTCATATCAGCCAAAGCGGCCCGGCATGTGCTGGGCTGGGAAAAGTATGTTTTGTGCGTCAACGTCCCTGTTACCGGGGGGGCGGAAAAGAGGCTGAAAGAGGTCCTGCCTGACATTGATATCATGAGCGAATCGGTATGGTTGTCTCTGTGTGAAAAGCATCACCTTGAAGTTGAACGTAATTTCAGAAAGCTTCTCGATGTTCCTCAAAACAGATTTGTTTCAGCCATTAGTAATACCTTTTCAGTACGCTATACCGAAGAGCTCCGGCAACAACTGGAAGATTCACCTTTTGATATTTTTTTGTATTCCAGTCGACAGGATTCCGTGTTTCGGATCCCTGTGGCGGGGAGCTTTACTGCGGGAGATGTAATCAACATTCTGCGGAATTTTTTCCGCCTTCCGAAACCAGCGACATTTTCAGACGAAAACATTCAGGTATCGCTTAATCATTCTTTGGTCTTTGATGGCAAAAAAGTCCCTCTTAAAAATACCCTGGGAGAGGTGGGGGTTGTCCATGGTTCTGTCGTTACTTTCTGGACTCAATTTGCCTGGAAAGACCTGGAAGATTTCCGGTTTGATGGCGATGTTATTCATTATGGCGTTCCCACATTGAGTAAAGAAGAACGCAGGGATAGGGCACTGGCCAGATATAAAAGAATGATACAGGAAGGATTCAGTGAGGCTGAGACAGGTATTATAACTGATATATCCGCAGAAAAATGAGGTGGGGGTTGATTTAGCAGGTATTGAATCAGGGATGATGGAAAATTCATCCCTGACTTTTTTACTGAATTGGTGACGCATTCGGAACATCGTAGATATGTGCGGCAAAGTGTGACTGCAGGCGATGGTCAAGCAGGGCCTGAAATATATCGGCACAGCAGGCATCACTGGCAATAATCCTGCCCTGTTCATCAAACTGAAGATTCAGCCGGAACCGTGAGGCATGTTCCCTGAGGCTTGCCATAAACTCCGGTAACTTATAGAATCCTTTTTCTTTTATGGTCGATGCTCTTCTTAGCTGCATTGCGTTTGTTCCGACATATCTTTTTAGTGGCCCGGCATCGGTAAAGAGCTGACTGAATTCTGGTTCATCAACGAGATCGTTAAAGTTAGTAAGGTGAGCTTTTTTATAACTCAGAAGGGATTCAAACGTTTTTTTGTTTTTGATGAAAACATTGTCACCAAGAATATAAAAATCAAAATCTTTTGCTATGTTAAAACGAGGGGTGTCATCTATTTTTAATTTATTGTTTTTGAAAACAACAGATCGTAATCCGGATTGTTTTTTCGTTGCCCATGATGGATCTGTTTTTTTGACACAATGTAGTACAGTATCTCCGGACACCAGTTTCACAGAGTAAAAATCACAGTTCGCCAGTTCTTTGATTTCTTTTACTTTTCTGGCCTGTGTCTGGTCCGCAGATAGTGCTGTAATTGCAACCGCAGAGGTTTCTCCGGAACCAATCAGCATCAGGCTGGCTTCATTGTTCTGGGCCAGCAGTGAATACTCAATAGTCTCCGTGTATTTTCCTCTTTCAGCACAAATAAATTCCGTCAGTTCAGTTTTGAGTTCAGGAACAACAGTGATCCATTTCCCCCTGTATACCGGGTTACTTTTTACTGTCTGTTTCCTGAACACCCAGACAGAAAGTGTTGCACTCTGGATATCAAAATCCTGTAATTCTTTAAGTTTCATCCTTATCTCCACTAATAATAATGACAGACTGTATTGTCTGATATTCGTAATCAGAATCAGGGGAAATACTCAGGTTTGATAATACCACACCTGAGTGTGTGTTTTTGCTACCTGGATGTCGATAAGTTACTTCATACATTTTCCAGTTGAATACGATAAGTATAGGGTTGAGTATTATTTGTCCGGTCTTATAAGACAGCCAGAAGAGCCAGAGAAGAAATACAATAAACCCAAAAAATTTGTTGGTCTCCTGGTAATTAATGCTCATGAACGAAACAATGTAAGGGAGAACATAGTTCATCAGGTCTGACGGCGTATACTTTACTTCCAGAATCCTGATTTTTTGCTCATCGCTTTTAGCCAGTTTTAATATAAGCCATGAAAGAAGAAAACATACCAGGCAGATGAGAAATAAACTGACGGACAGTAATGGTTCCTTAAACGGCAGGTTACAGGAGTCAGATGTCAGTAAATCAAAGCAAAGATGCCTTTTATATTTACTGTCATCAAAATCCTGAATGAGCAGGATCATACTAAGTGGCAAATATGAGCCCAGAAATACAGCAAACGCAAACGGCAGCCTTGGGGTCATTTTACCTCCTAACCTGTGGGGGAAACCCATATCTTACCAATATTTGATGACAACCGGGAAGGTGTTTAACCAGCCGGATGCTTCCACAACGGTCAGTAGCCGGCCCTTTTTAATTCGACAGCAAGTCGTTTAAGACTCTCATCCAGATATCTGTGATTCTGCTTCAGTTCTTTTTTCATTAGTTCCGTGTGATGTTCCAGGTCCGGGTTATCTCCCGCCCGACTGACCGGAAAATCATCATCAGAAGACAGACGCCCATTCCTGCTGTAATCCATCACGATACAGACTAGGGTTGCAAGGTCTATCACCCTGTGCAGAGGAAGTTCTTCTGACTGCCTTGACCATTTTTCTCCGGTATTGCGCCAGACTTTAGCTGACAACTCTGTCCAGCCGGGGGAATTCCACTGCGCGATGCCGACTGACAGGCCTTTGGCATCGCTGTCGTCAGCGTATGGACCATCAATACGATCATAATTTTCGACAGTAATGACAGGTTTATGTTTCAGATAAACGGGGATTTTCATGGTCAGTAGCCTCTGGATTGATATCAGATATTGCACAATTTACAGATTTTAATAAATTATAAAATTCTGTAAATGTAATATTATATGTTTATTGTTTTAATTTAATTGGTTAATTGGTTAATGGAAAGCCGGATATTTATCTGATTCTGTTTCGTACGGTTTGCTGTCAGTCTTTACAAAAAAAAATCCAGAAGGTGAAGCCAGCCAACCGTAAAGGCTGGATGGCTGATTACGGGGCTTATAAGTGAAATCCTGATTATCTCAGTGGATTATTGACTCTGGCGTAGTCAAAAGGAGAAACAACCTCGTGAATGTTTGCGTCGATAAAATCCCCCCACCATTGCAGCATCAGTCTTCGTTCATCCAGAAACTCCGCCTTGTGAATGTAAGCCGCCCGTACGCCATTACGCTCCTGATGGCTCATCTGACGTTCAACCGCATCTCTCGACCATAATCCTGATTCAATCAATGAACTGCAGGCCATTGTCCGGAAGCCGTGGCCACAGACCTCGACCTTCGTATCGTAGCCCATCAGCCGCAGTGCGTTATTCACCGTGTTCTCACTCATGGGTTTCCATGGATTGTGATCGCCGGTGAAAATCAGTTCATGTTCTCCGCTGATGGTGTGGATCTGCTGCAGTATATCCAGCGCCTGAGTAGAGAGTGGCACCAGATGCTCTGTTCGCATTTTTGAGCCACGATGGGAATACTTCACCCCCTCAATAGGTTTCCGCTCTGGAGGAATAGTCCACATGGCTTTCTTGAAGTCGATCTCAGACCATCTGGCAAAGCGAAGTTCGCTGGAACGGATGAAGATAAGCAGGGTGAGTTTAGTTGCCAGTTGGGTGAGAGGTTGCCCTCTGTATTCATCCAGTCGTGCAAGAAGCTCTGAAATGCGATTTAAGGCGAGGGCAGGGCGGTGCTGGCGTTTCACCGTGGTTAACGCTCCAGCCATATCCACGGCAGGGTTATAGATGATAATACCTGACTGGGCAGCATAGCGCATGATTGCAGTGATACGCTGCTGAAGGCGGGCTGCAATCTCATAAATCTCTTTTGCTTCGGCTGCCTTAACGGGGACAAGTAAATCGGGAGTTCTGAGGGTGGTAATATCGCGTGAGCCGATGAAGGGGAAAACATGCGTCTCGAGACTTTTCAGTATCTTCTCACTGTGTGAAGCTGACCATTTTTTGTTGCTCTTATGCCACTGTCTTGCGATGCCTTCAAATGTCTGAGCTGTTTCGGGGACTGACTTTTTAATCCGTTTCTGTTCGCACGGGTCAGTTCCCTCAGCTATCAGCTTCCTCGCCGTATCGCGTTTTTCCCTTGCCTCTGATAACGAGACTTCAGGATAGACCCCCAGAGCGAGCGTTTTCTCTTTGCCCAGAAACCGGTAGCGGAGTCGCCAGTAGCGTGAGCCGTTAGGGTGAACGAGCAAAAACATGTTGCCGCTGTCGGCAAGTTTGTAAGGTTTTTCATCCGGTTTAGCTGCACGGATTTTAGCGTCAGTGAGCGCCATTGGCGGTATCTCCTGATAGTAAAAGGGGTATAAATTTTATCGAATCAGACTATACCCTCAGTTGTACCCTCGCAAGGGACTTGATGCGGGTTGAAGTTGATTGAGTTGGGTGGAGTTAAGGGATTGTAGAGGTGTTGATTTTTGCGGGCTTAGAATGCAAAAACGGACCTCCGTGGAGGTCCGTTGATATGAATTTGGTGCCCGGACTCGGAATCGAACCAAGGACACGGGGATTTTCAATCCCCTGCTCTACCGACTGAGCTATCCGGGCAACGGGGCGCATTAAACCGTAATCCGCCCACTGCGTCAATGAAATTTCTCTATTTATTGTTTGATTGCTTATCTTTGCGGCAATTCTGCGCCAAAAGGCGCGTTTTGCTTAAAATCACATCACTCCATTATCGCCTTCGCGAACTTTCCAGCCGCTGGTGATGGCGATGGCATGGCGTTTTCCGGAGATATCGTAATCGCCAACGATCTCTTCATCATCTCGTGGCGAACTGATGGTTAGGATGGCATCCACTCCGTGGCGATAGGCGCCATGATGGCTGAAGATCGTGCCGATAAAGCATTTATCGTTGAGCCACACCGGGATCCACGCCACCGTTTCAACGGTGTAGTGCCCCGCAACGCCGCCATAGTAGTTGTCCGCATCATCTTTAGCGGTACCGGGGGGAACAGGACAAATCGGCTCATCGTTATCGTCAGCAGGTTTATCCTTTAGCAGGCTACCTTGCATGACGTCCAATGACTTCAATAAGCCCGCTTTATCTTTATCGTTTAAGGCTGGGGTGGGTGACTGCCCGTTTTCCGCAGCGCTAATGATATTGAGGTTATAACGGTAGCGGATGGTGATGGCCGGCGTCAGGTCGTTCTGGTTAAACGGACGCAGCAGATAGAGGTTATCTTCCCCAAACACGCCGTTAAACCACAGGGCGTAAACCTGGCCGTTGATTCTGACCCAGCGGCCCCACTGGTTCGCTCCGCGATCGTTAATAGAGTAAAGGGCGCCGGGCACGCCGGCATCGAAGTTATCGTCGTCATTGCTGTCGGCATCGTTCACTGATTCAAAGGCGCTATCGCCGCGTTTCAGCACGCCGGTATAGCTGAACAGGCCGGTACCGCCAACATAGCTATCGATGATGAGGTCGCGTTTGCCGTCGCCGTCGAGGTCGATAAGCGTGAAGCTGACTTTGCCGTTTTCCGAATCGGCGCTGATATCGGAATGTAAAAACGCCTGCCACTCATCGTCGCTGATATCCGCCGCTGGCTTGGTGGTTGAGACCGGCGCGTCGTCGGCATAGGTGAGGGTAAAGTGGCTGATGTGTCCGCTGAGCGGAAACTGTTCCGCAATGTTCTCTAATGCGAGTTCCGGATTGCGTTTTTGCTCTTTTAGGAGCGCGTCGTGCAACGTCTTCAGCGCGAGTATATCGGCCTCTCGTTGCTTGCGGGGAATAACCTTGCTGACGAAGGTGGGAAGCTGCCAGGTTCCGCCAGGGGTGATTTCCCGACACATGCCGGTGCTGTACTTGAGGCTTTGCACAAAGGTTTTGCCATCCCACACACGTTCTTCCCCATTAACGCAGTCGGCGACGCTGCGCCCTTTGTTGAAGAAGGTCATTACGCCATCGTTATAGCTGGAGGCATCAGTGGTTATCAGCTGTGGCCTGGCGGCCTGTGTGTTATCGACAACCCACATCGCGTAGCCGTCGTTATAGGCGGCGCGCCAGCACAGAGTCTGCAGCAGCGAGTGATTTTTATCCAGCGGGGTGACGGTGATCTGCCGTTCGCTGGCCGGAATATCGGCGTTTTGCCAGTCATCACAACGGCTGTTGAGCGCGCTTTCCAATTGCGGCAGCCATTTCTGCTGTTGTTTAGCTGTTAACGCAACGGGCTGGGCGTTGTGAATAAACGGCGCGCTAAGGATCTCCGGCGCGGGAATGGCGTGCAGGACGGCACTCTCATCGCTGTCGCCTTTACGTAACAGGGCATCGGCGGTGCCAATCCGCTGCTGGAATTCATCGACCTTAAGGAATACCGCGCTGCTGCCCGCGTTAGATAGGCGTTTGCGCTGGCCATTGAGCGCCAGTTCGATTTTCGCGTTTTGCTCCAGGGCGGTAATAAGCGCGCTGGTTTGCGTACTGTCAAAGTGAAAATGGTTATCGTCGATAGCCTCAAGCGTCCCGCGATCGCT
>AGFS01011730.1_pt1 | contig 12239 bp, 10 predicted proteins | sample 305828 | NCBI WGS metagenome assembly AGFS01 (sample SAMN02954281, study PRJNA62041) | ant fungus garden metagenome | biome: terrestrial; feature: Atta colombica fungus garden; material: fungus garden; isolation source: Atta colombica fungus garden top | host: Atta colombica | place: Panama: Gamboa...
GACAAACGGCGTGGCGCCGTCCAGCAGCACCAGCGGCACCGACGTGATCCTGTCTCCGGGTTCTTCCACCGGCAAGACCGGCATGGACATGCCGAAAACGCCTGAGCACAAAATGTGGAACGGCAACATGAACTCTACCGGTGCGATGACCCAGCCGAAAAAATGGCTGCCATTGATGCAGGAAACGCCGATCGATATGTACGCGAAGGTGATTATTGAGTTCAAAAAAGAGCAGTTGAGTTAAGTACGCCCTCCCCGTCACGCGCTGGCGGGGATTTTCATGTAGCAATAAAAAAGGGTCTGACCACGGTCAGACCCTTTTCTTATTCAGCGCGCGAAAGCGTTACTCGTCTTCGAGATAGGTGTATCCGTACAGCCCCGCCTCAAACTCTTCAAGGAACTGCTGCTGCAGCGCATCGTCCAGGCCGGTGTTTTTCACCTGATCGCGGAACTGGGTTAACAGCTTGCCCGGATCGAGCTGCACGTACTCAAGCATATCCGCAACGGTATCCCCTTCATCAGACAGCTCAACCTCTACGCTGCCGTCAGGGAAGACAAACACGTCAACCGCTTCGGTATCCCCGAACAGGTTGTGCATGTTGCCGAGGATCTCCTGATACGCGCCAACCATGAAGAAGCCCAGCATCGGCGGGTTCTCCGGATCGTACTCCGGCATTGGCATCGTCGTTGCGATGCCGTCGCCGTCCACGTAGTGGTCGATAGCGCCGTCAGAATCGCAGGTGATATCCAGCAGCACGGCACGACGCTCCGGCGCGTGGTTCAGCCCTTCCAGCGGCAGAACCGGGAACAGCTGATCGATACCCCAGGCATCCGGCATCGACTGGAACAGAGAGAAGTTGACGTAAATCTTATCCGCCATGCGTTCCTGCAGCTCGTCGATAATCGGACGGTGCGCGCGGTTGCTCGGATCGAGCTGCTTTTGCACCTCGTGGCACATGTTCAGATAAAGCTGCTCGGCCCACGCGCGCTCCTGCAGGCTGAAGGAGCCAGAGGAATAACCAACGTGAATATCGTGCAGGTCCATCTGGCTGTCGTGCAGCCACTCGCGCAGCGATCGACGGTTGCCCGGCTCGTGCATCTCCTGCCAGGTTTCCCACATGTTTTGCAGAGAACGAGGCGCATCCGCCTGCGGCGGCGTCGCTTCGGAAATCTCGCTGCGCTCAACGCCGATGATGTTGGAAACCAGCACGGTGTGGTGCGCGGTCACCGCGCGGCCCGATTCGGTAATCACCGTCGGATGCGGCAGGCCGTGCTCTTCGCAGGCGTCGCCGATGGCCCAGATAATATTGTTCGCGTATTCGTTCAGGCCGTAGTTGACCGAGCAGTCGGACTGCGAACGCGTGCCTTCATAGTCCACGCCCAGGCCGCCGCCGACGTCGAAGCACTGGATGTTGACGCCCAGCTTGTGCAGCTCAACGTAGAAACGCGCCGACTCGCGCACGCCGGTGGCGATATCGCGAATGTTGGCCATCTGCGAGCCGAGGTGGAAGTGCAGCAGCTGAATGCTGTCCAGACGACCGCGCTCGCGCAGAATTTCCACCAGCTGCAGCACCTGGTTCGCCGCCAGGCCGAACTTGGATTTTTCGCCGCCGGAGGACTGCCATTTACCGGAGCCCTGCGACGCCAGACGCGCGCGCACACCGAGGCGCGGCACCACGTTCAGGCGCTCGGCCTCTTCCAGCACGATGGCGATCTCGGTCATCTTTTCGATAACCAGATAGACCTTGTGGCCCATCTTCTCGCCGATCAGCGCGAGGCGAATGTATTCGCGGTCCTTATAGCCGTTACAGACGATCACCGAACGGGTCATGCCCGCGTGCGCCAGTACGGCCATCAGCTCGGCCTTGGAACCGGCTTCCAGGCCCAGCGGTTCACCGGAGTGGATCAGGGATTCGATGACGCGGCGGTGCTGGTTCACCTTGATCGGGTACACCAGGAAGTAGTCGCCTTTATAGCCGTAAGATTCGCGCGCGCGCTTGAACGCGGCGTTAATCGAGCGCAGGCGGTGTTGCAGGATCTGCGGGAAGCAGAACAGTGCAGGCAAACGCTGGCCCTGCGCTTCGCGGGCTTTCACCAGTTTAGCGAGATCCACGCGCGCGTCAGGGACGTCCGGGTCCGGGCACACGCTGATGTGGCCCAGCTCGTTGACGTCGTAGTAGTTATTGCCCCACCAGGCAATATTGTAGGTGCGCAGCATCTTGCTGGCTTCCTGGGAGCTCATCGCAACCTCCTGCATGGAACGTAGTACACCCTGTTCGCCCGCTGACGAAGGCGAAACTGAAGACATGTCGTCAGACATAGCGAACCTCAACTCGTTGTATTAAGTGTAAAACAGTTGACTACTATCGCAGCGTTATACGGCGATAACAACCCATAAACGGCTCCATTTCCCAGCAGAGTATGCTGAAATCCAGACCGTGCGACCGGTTTCTTATTCATATCATTGTAAAACACGTATCCGAACTGTGTATGACAAGGTTCGGCGAAACCACGAGATAACTCTTGTTTTAACAAGAGCGCCCTTGTTCAGTTTTCACAAAGCGTGACCGGCCCTGGAATCCTGAGAAGCGCCGAGATGGGTATAACATCGGCAGGTTTGCAGACTAGAAATGTGGAGTGCGGGAATCAAATGCGCGCCAGAACGGCTGCGCTGAATTAGCGGAAAACGATGGTTCATTATCTCGTATCACCTCCACGGCCGCTTCTGCTGAAACGGACCACAAGCCAAAGCTATGAGTTCACTGCTTAACCCGGCTGGAAGTGGCGACACGATGAGTTCATCGAGCGCTTTTTTGTAGAAGCCGCGCGCCGCGTTTTATACCGAGAAGGCCGCTAAAAAGCAAAATAAAAATGCGCGGGTTGCCAGCAGCGTCAGGAAATATTTCCAGCGGCGGTTGCAGCGCGGTGAGAGGTGAGTCAAAAAAAACTGGAAATCGGTCTAAGAAGTGACCTAAAATAGCCGTCCAGATGTTAATCCATCTATACCGATTAACACTCAGACTGCCAGTGTCATTAACCTGCAGGCCTTGGTAGAATTATCTTCTACGGCTATTCAAGACAGCAGTTCGAGCTAACCAAATTCCTATTAGGTAAAATAAAACATGGCAAAACACCTGTTTACATCCGAGTCCGTATCAGAAGGACATCCTGACAAAATTGCCGACCAAATCTCCGATGCCGTGCTGGATGCGATCCTTGAACAGGATCCAAAAGCACGCGTCGCGTGTGAAACCTATGTCAAAACCGGCATGGTTCTGGTTGGCGGTGAGATCACCACCAGCGCTTGGGTTGATATCGAAGAGATCACCCGTAACACGGTGCGTGAAATCGGCTATGTCCATTCCGATATGGGCTTTGATGCCAACTCCTGCGCGGTGCTGAGCGCAATTGGCAAGCAATCCCCGGATATCAACCAGGGCGTTGACCGCGCCGATCCGCTGGAGCAGGGCGCGGGCGACCAGGGCCTGATGTTCGGCTATGCCACCAACGAAACCGACGTGCTGATGCCAGCGCCTGTCACCTACGCGCACCGTCTGGTGCAGCGTCAGGCTGAAGTGCGTAAAAACGGCACGCTGCCGTGGCTGCGTCCGGACGCGAAAAGCCAGGTGACCTTCCAGTACGACGACGGCAAAATTGTCGGCATCGATGCGGTCGTTCTGTCCACCCAGCATGCGGAAGATATCGATCAGAAATCCCTGCAGGAAGCGGTGATGGAAGAGATCATCAAGCCGGTTCTGCCAACCGAATGGCTGAGCAGCGCGACCAAATTCTTCATCAACCCAACCGGACGCTTTGTCATCGGCGGCCCGATGGGCGACTGCGGCCTGACCGGACGTAAAATCATCGTTGATACCTACGGCGGCATGGCGCGTCACGGTGGCGGTGCGTTCTCCGGTAAAGATCCGTCTAAAGTTGACCGTTCTGCCGCGTACGCCGCGCGTTATGTGGCGAAAAACATCGTTGCCGCAGGCCTGGCCGACCGCTGTGAGATTCAGGTTTCCTACGCGATCGGCGTGGCTGAGCCAACCTCCATCATGGTGGAAACCTTCGGCACCGAGAAAGTGCCTTCGGAACAGCTGACCCTGCTGGTGCGCGAGTTCTTCGACCTGCGTCCATACGGCCTGATTCAGATGCTGGATCTGCTGCACCCAATCTACAAAGAAACCGCCGCGTACGGTCACTTTGGTCGCGAACATTTCCCATGGGAAAAAACCGACAAAGCCGCCCTGCTGCGTGATGCTGCCGGTCTGAAGTAATCGACTGACTGCGTTAGACAGGCCAGCCTTCGGGCTGGCCTTGTTTATTTGTGCGGTCTTTATTGCCCGGCGGTGCTCCGCTTGCACGGGCCTACGGGTTTTACGTTTTTTGTAGGCCGGGTAAGGCGCAGCCGCCACCCGGCGACAGGCCGCACGCACTGGAACCGTTTACACCACGCCAAATATCTCTCGCTTTCAGATTATTCTTTTTGCATGATCGCATTCCTTCTGCTGTTACATTCCCTTTCAGTTAAGTCTGAAAGGTGGATATTCGCGATGCATATCACCTCGTTTACCTCTATATTTTCAAAGCTTTAATTATTTTTACGATGCAGGCGTAGTGTAACCGATTACACCATTGTGATTTGTCTCACATATTTTTACGCGCTGCTCACCTACCCTTAACATCGACAAAACTGATAACCCAACTGGAGGGCATAATGCCTGACAATAAAAAACAGGGGCGCACGTCCAATAAGACGATGACCTTCTTCGTCTGCTTCCTTGCAGCCCTGGCAGGATTACTCTTTGGCCTGGATATCGGCGTTATTGCCGGTGCATTACCCTTCATCACCGACGAATTCCAGATCAGCGCACACACGCAGGAATGGGTCGTAAGCTCAATGATGTTCGGTGCCGCCGTGGGCGCGGTGGGCAGCGGATGGCTCTCCTTCAAGCTCGGGCGCAAGAAAAGCCTGATGATCGGGGCGATCCTGTTCGTCGCCGGCTCGCTCTTCTCCGCCGCCGCGCCGAACGTGGAGGTGCTGATTATCTCCCGCGTGCTGCTGGGGCTGGCGGTGGGCGTCGCGTCCTATACCGCGCCGCTTTATCTGTCTGAGATCGCGCCAGAAAAAATTCGCGGCAGCATGATCTCCATGTACCAGCTGATGATCACCATCGGTATCCTCGGCGCCTACCTGTCGGATACCGCCTTCAGCTACAGCGGCGCATGGCGCTGGATGCTCGGCGTGATTATCATCCCGGCCATTCTGCTGCTGATCGGCGTCTTCTTCCTTCCGGACAGCCCGCGCTGGTTTGCCGCCAAGCGCCGCTTCCACGATGCCGAACGCGTGCTGCTTCGCCTGCGCGATACCAGCGCAGAAGCGAAAAACGAGCTGGAAGAGATCCGCGAAAGCCTGAAGGTAAAACAGTCCGGCTGGGCGCTGTTTAAAGAGAACAGCAACTTCCGCCGCGCGGTGTTCCTCGGCGTGCTGCTGCAGGTGATGCAGCAGTTCACCGGGATGAACGTCATCATGTACTACGCGCCGAAAATCTTCGAGCTGGCGGGCTACACCAACACCACCGAGCAGATGTGGGGCACCGTTATCGTGGGCCTGACCAACGTGCTGGCGACCTTCATTGCCATCGGCCTGGTTGACCGCTGGGGCCGTAAGCCGACCCTGACGCTGGGCTTCCTGGTGATGGCGGTGGGTATGGGCGTCCTCGGCACCATGATGCACATGGGCATTCACTCCCCAACCGCGCAGTACGTCGCCGTGGCCATGCTGCTGATGTTCATCATCGGTTTTGCGATGAGCGCCGGACCGCTGATTTGGGTGCTGTGCTCCGAAATCCAGCCGCTGAAAGGCCGCGACTTCGGCATCACCTGCTCCACCGCGACCAACTGGATCGCCAACATGATCGTCGGCGCAACGTTCCTGACCATGCTCAACACCCTGGGCAACGCGAATACCTTCTGGGTCTATTCCGGTCTGAACGTGTTCTTCATCGTGCTGACTATCTGGCTGGTGCCTGAAACCAAACACGTCTCTCTGGAACACATTGAACGTAACCTGATGAAAGGTCGCCCGCTGCGCGAAATCGGCGCACACGACTAATTATCTGGCGGGAGGCGCCTCTTGCGCCTCCCCGCTTCGCGCTTTATGCTCTGCCCCTATGAAAGCTCCCCGTCTCCCCATCGCCATCCAGCTCGCCGTTATGCGCAGCCTGCGGGAAAAACTCGCCCAGGCAAACCTTAAGCTTGGCCGCAATTACCCCGAACCTAAGCTGGTCTATCAGCAGCGCGGAACGTCCGCGGGCACCGCCTGGCTGGAATCGTATGAGATCCGCCTGAACCCGGTGCTGATGATGGAAAACCAGCAGGCGTTCATTGATGAGGTTGTGCCGCACGAGCTGGCGCACCTGCTGGTGTGGAAGCACTTTGGCCGCGTGGCGCCGCACGGCAAAGAGTGGAAATGGATGATGGAGGCGGTGCTGGGCGTCCCGGCGCGCCGCACCCACCAGTTCGAGCTGGAATCGGTGCGCCGCAATATTTTTCCCTACCGCTGCCGGTGCCAGCAGCACCAGCTTACCGTCCGCCGCCACAATCGCGTGGTACGCGGTGAAGCGACCTACCGCTGCGTGAAATGCGGCGAGCCGCTGGTCGCAGAATAATCAGTAGAACATTCAGGAACTTTCCTGATCTGGCTGATTGCATACCAGAACAACATTCGCTACGTTGCGGGCTCGTTTTGACACGGAGTCTAAGATGTCCCGTAATTTCTCTCTCGCCGCCGCGTTTCTGACGACGGCACTCTCTGGCCACGCGCTGGCCGACGGTATCAACAGCTTCTCCCAGGCCAAAGCGGCCGGCGTTAAGGTCAACGCCGACGTGCCGGGCGATTTCTACTGCGGCTGCAAAATTAACTGGCAGGGCAAAAAAGGCGTCGTGGATCTCGAATCCTGCGGCTATAAGGTGCGTAAAAATGAGAACCGCGCGGGCCGCATCGAATGGGAACACGTTGTTCCGGCCTGGCAGTTTGGCCACCAGCGCCAGTGCTGGCAGGACGGCGGGCGCAAGAATTGCTCGAAGGATCCGGTATACCGCCAGATGGAAAGCGATATGCACAACCTGCAGCCCGCGGTGGGCGAGGTGAACGGCGACCGCGGCAACTTTATGTACAGCCAGTGGAACGGCGGCGAGGGGCAGTACGGCCAGTGCGCCATGAAGGTCGATTTTAAAGAAAAAGTGGCCGAGCCCCCAGCCCGCGCGCGCGGCAGCATCGCCCGCACCTACTTCTATATGCGCGACCGATACGATCTGAATCTCTCCCGCCAGCAGACCCAGCTGTTCAACGCCTGGGACAGGCAATATCCGGTAACGGAGTGGGAATGCCAGCGCGACGAACGCATCGCCAGAGTGCAGGGGAATCACAACCCGTACGTCCAGCGGGCTTGCCAGGCGCAAAAGAGCTAACCTACACTAGCGGCAACCAATCTATATCGCACAAGACACGGAATTTCTGACAATGCGCATTCCCCGCATCTACCATCCTGAACTGATTACCGCAGGCCGTGAAATCGCCCTGTCTGATGAAGCCGCAAACCACGTAGGCCGCGTGCTGCGCATGGGCGCAGGCCAGGCGATACAGCTTTTCGATGGCTCGAACCAGGTGTTCGACGCGGAAATCACCCGCGCCGATAAAAAAAGCGTTCACGTCAACGTGGTGCGGGGCGAGGTGGACGACCGCGAATCCCCGCTGCATATCCACCTGGGCCAGGTGATGTCGCGCGGCGAAAAGATGGAGTTCACCATTCAGAAATCCATCGAGCTGGGTGTAAGCCTCATTACGCCACTTTTTTCTGAGCGCTGCGGCGTTAAACTGGATGCAGAACGTCTGAACAAAAAGATCCAGCAGTGGCAGAAAATTGCCATCGCTGCCTGTGAACAGAGCGGCCGCAACCGTATTCCGGAGATCCGCCCGGCGATGGATCTGGAGGACTGGTGCGCAGAGGAGGAAAGCGGCCTGAAGCTGAACCTTCACCCGCGCGCCAGCGCCAGCATCAATACGCTGCCGCTGCCCGTTGAGCGCGTGCGCCTGCTGATTGGCCCCGAAGGCGGCCTCTCGGCTGACGAAATTGCGATGACCGCACGCTACCAGTTTACTGATATCCTGTTGGGACCTCGCGTTCTGCGCACTGAGACAACGGCGCTCACCGCCATCACCGCGCTACAGGTGCGGTTTGGCGATCTGGGTTGAAGCATAAATGGAGAAGAACATGATCAAGCTCGGCATCGTGATGGACCCCATCGCAAAGATTAACATCAAGAAAGACTCCAGCTTCGCTATGCTGCTGGAAGCGCAGCGTCGCGGCTATGAGCTTCACTACATGGAGATGAACGATCTCTACCTGATCAACGGTGAAGCCCGCGCGCGTACCCGCATCGTTAACGTCGAGCAGAACTACGACAAATGGTACGAATTCGGCACCGAGCAGGATATTGCCCTCGCCGATCTTAACGTCATCCTGATGCGTAAAGATCCGCCGTTCGACACCGAATTTATCTACTGCACCTACATCCTCGAGCGCGCCGAAGAAAAAGGCACGCTGATCGTCAACAAGCCGCAGAGCCTGCGCGACTGTAACGAGAAGCTCTACACCGCCTGGTTCTCCGACCTGACGCCGGAAACGCTGGTGACCCGCAGCAAAGCGCAGCTGAAAGCCTTCTGGCAGAAGCACGGCGACATCATCATGAAGCCGCTGGACGGCATGGGCGGCGCCTCGATTTTCCGCGTGAAAGAGGGCGATCCGAACATCGGCGTGATTGCCGAAACGCTCACCGAGCTTGAGACGCGCTACTGCATGGCGCAGAACTACCTTCCCGCCATTAAAGACGGCGACAAGCGCGTGCTGATCGTCGACGGCGAGCCGGTTCCTTACTGCCTGGCGCGCATTCCGCAGGGCGGTGAAACCCGCGGTAATCTGGCCGCCGGTGGCCGCGGCGAGCCGCGTCCGCTGAGCGAAAGCGACTGGGAAATTGCCCGCCGCGTAGGCCCAACTTTGAAGGCCAAAGGGCTTATCTTCGTCGGACTCGACATCATCGGCGACCGCCTGACGGAAGTGAACGTCACCAGCCCAACCTGCATCCGCGAAATCGAAGCGGAGTTTCCGGTGTCGATCACCGGCATGCTGATGGACGCCATCGAAAAACGGATACAGAAGTAATCCACCAAAGAGTGACAGCGTTGCCGTTTCTCCGCATACTGGGCGCTGTCGCTTTTTAAACCAGGAAACAGACCCTCTGACAATGAATTTACAGCATCACTTTCTTATTGCCATGCCTGCACTCCAGGATCCTATGTTCCGCCGCGCGGTCGTTTATATTTGCGAATACAACGAAGATGGCGCGATGGGGATTATCATCAATAAGCCGCTGGAAAACCTTCAGGTAGAAGGCATTCTGGATAAGCTGAAAATCACGGCGGACGCGCGTTTACCGGAAATCCGTCTTGATAAACCAGTGATGCTGGGTGGGCCACTCGCAGAAGATCGTGGTTTTATTCTGCATACGCCGCCGGTCTTTTCTTCAAGCATTCGCATCTCTGATAACACCGTGATTACCACCTCCCGGGACGTGCTGGAAACGCTGGGCACCGCGGAACAGCCTTCCGAAGTGCTGGTTGCCCTGGGCTATGCCTCATGGGAAAAGGGCCAGCTTGAGCAGGAAATTCTGGACAACGCCTGGCTGACGGCCCCCGCGGACATGAACATCCTGTTTAAAACGCCTATCGCTGACCGCTGGCGCGACGCGGCGAAGCTGATTGGCATCGATATCCAGACCATGCCCGGCGTGGCGGGACACGCATAATGAGCGGAACCCTTCTCGCCTTTGACTTCGGCACCAAAAGCATCGGCGTTGCCATCGGCCAGCGCATCACCGGCACCGCGCGTCCGCTGACGGCGATAAAAGCGCAGGACGGCACGCCCGACTGGACGCTGATCGAGCGCCTGCTGAAAGAGTGGCAGCCCGATGAGGTGATCGTCGGGCTTCCGCTGAACATGGACGGCACCGAACAGCCGCTCACCGCGCGCGCGCGTAAATTTGCCAACAAGATCCACGGCCGCTTTGGTTCGGTGGTGAAGCTCCACGATGAGCGCCTGAGCACCGTTGAAGCGCGCGCCGGGCTGTTCGAGCACGGCGGTTTCCGCGCGCTCAACAAGGGCAGCGTGGATTCCGCCTCTGCGGTGATCATTCTCGAAAGCTACTTCGAGCAGGGCTACTGACCGCGCTATAGCCTCCCCTGCGCGCGACGCTCCGCAAGGCTTTGCTCAAAATTCTGCATCCCCGCCTGCTGTCCGGTCTGAATCACGCCGGGCAGCTGGTGCGTCTTCCCTTCACGGATAAGATTCGCAACCGCTGGCGTATTGATCAGCAGCTCGTAAATCCCCACCCGTCCGCCCTGCAGGTCCGGGAGCAGCTTTTGCGCCAGCACCGCGCGGAGGCTTCCCGCCAGCTGATGGCGCACGGGATCTTTTTCCTCGGCGGGAAAGGTGTCCACCAGCCGCTCAACCGCCTGCGCCGCGCCGCGGGTATGCAGCGTCGCCAGCACCAGATGGCCGGTTTCCGCCGCCGTAAGGGCCAGGCGTATGGTTTCGCCGTCGCGCAGCTCGCCGAGCAAAATCACGTCCGGATCTTCCCGCAGCGCGCCGCGCAGGGCGTCAGAGAAGGACGGCGCGTGCTGCCCAATCTCCCTCTGCTGGATGAGGCAGCGCTCGCTCTGGTAAACAAACTCCACCGGATCTTCCAGCGTCAGGATATGCCCGTCGGTATGGTGATTGAGAAAATCGACCATCGCGGCAAGCGTGGTGGACTTCCCGCTGCCGGTGGCGCCCGTGACCAAAATCAGGCCGCTCTCGCCGGATAACAGCTCGGGCAGCGCCCGCGGTGCGCCAAGCGATGAAAGCTGCGGACAGGCGAGCGGCAGCAGGCGCAGCGCCACCGACGCTCCCTTAATGTGCTTAAACGCGCTGCCGCGCAGGCGCTGCAGGTTGGTAAGCATGACCGAAAAATCGACCTGCCCGTTCGCCCACCAGGCCCCCTGCTGCTCGTCATTAAGCCACTTTTTTAACAACGCCTCGACGTCGGGAGGCGGAAACGGCGCGGGTTCAAGCCTGCCGAGCCTGCGCCAGCGCGGCGGTGAATCACTGCACAGGTGTAGATCGGAGACGTTATGCTTTACACTAAGCGCCACCATTTCTTCCAAAACCATACGATCATCCTCTGAAATGAACGACATTGCGCATAACCTGGCACAGGTCCGGGATAAAATCTCAGCCGCTGCAACGCGTTGCGGCCGTGCTTCAGAAGAAGTTACGTTACTTGCAGTCAGCAAAACCAAGCCTGCGAGCGCCATCGCAGAAGCGATAGAGGCGGGCCAGCGTGCATTTGGTGAAAACTACGTGCAGGAAGGCGTGGATAAAATTCACTTCTTCCAGCAACAGGGGAATGCGGATCTGCAATGGCACTTTATTGGCCCGCTGCAGTCGAACAAAAGTCGTCTGGTGGCAGAGCATTTTGACTGGTGCCACACCCTCGATCGCCTGCGCATTGCTACGCGCCTGAACGACCAGCGCCCTGCGGAGCTAGGCCCGCTTAACGTGCTGATTCAAATCAATATCAGCGATGAAAACAGCAAGTCCGGCATTGCGCTCGACGAGCTGGACGCGCTGGCCACCGAGGTGGCAGCCCTGCCGCGGTTAACCCTGCGCGGGCTGATGGCCATCCCGGCGCCTGAGTCAAGTTATGAAAGGCAGTTTGCCGTGGCACGGCAAATGGCTGTAGCATTCGAGGCGCTTAAAGCGCGCTTTGACACGGTAGACACGCTTTCTCTGGGCATGTCGGATGATATGGACGCCGCCATCGCGGCAGGCAGCACTATGGTGCGCATCGGCACGGCAATTTTCGGTGCGCGCGACTACTCCAAATAATAAGGAAACCTGAGGAACGCCATGAAGACGTTGACTTTCCTGCTCTCAACGGTCATTGAACTGTATACGATGGCGCTTTTGTTGCGCGTCTGGATGCAGTGGGCCCGCGTTGATTTTTACAATCCGTTCTCGCAGTTTGTGGTGAAAATTACCCAGCCGGTGGTTGGGCCGCTGCGCCGCATTATTCCTGCGATGGGGCCCATCGACAGTTCATCCCTGCTGATGGCGTTTATCCTTAGCGTGATCAAGGCT
>AGFS01017584.1_pt1 | contig 12226 bp, 9 predicted proteins | sample 305828 | NCBI WGS metagenome assembly AGFS01 (sample SAMN02954281, study PRJNA62041) | ant fungus garden metagenome | biome: terrestrial; feature: Atta colombica fungus garden; material: fungus garden; isolation source: Atta colombica fungus garden top | host: Atta colombica | place: Panama: Gamboa ...
GTTCCCCCGTCTTTACAACCACCGGCGTGCAGCAGCAGGGGCAAACCCTGACGGTGACGGCTGAAGATGCGCAGGCGGCCCTGCGCCTGACCAGCGAGCTGGCGCTGGATGCCAGCGGCGTACTGACGGTGCGCCACGGTGTAACCAACCTGAAAGCACAGCCGTGGCTGGTTGACCGCTTTGCCGTGACGCTGCCTCTGGCCGAGCGCGCGCAGGAGGTGATGGCGTTTCACGGCCGCTGGATCCACGAATTCCAGCCGCACCGCGTTGAGCTGGAGCACGACAGCTTCGTGATTGAAAACCGCCGCGGCAAAACCTCCCATGAACACTTTCCGGCGCTGATTTCCGGCACGCCGTCGTTTGGTGAAATGCAGGGCGACGTGTGGGGCGTACATCTGGGATGGAGCGGCAACCACCGCCTGCGGGTGGAAGCCAAAACCGACGGTCGCCGCTACGTTCAGGCAGAAGCGCTCTATCTGCCGGGTGAAATGGCGATCGATGAAGGCGAAACGCTCTGGACGCCGCGCCTCTACGCAAGCTACTCCGCGCACGGGCTGAACGGCATGAGCCAGCAGTTCCACCGCTACCTGCGCGAGAATATCATCCGCTTCCCTGACAACAAGCCGCGCCCGGTACACCTCAACACCTGGGAGGGGATCTACTTCAGCCACGATCCGGCCTACATCATGAAGATGGCCGACGAAGCGGCGGCGCTGGGCGTGGAGCGCTTTATTATCGACGACGGCTGGTACAAGGGCCGCAGCGACGACCGCCGCGCGCTCGGCGACTGGTATCTGGACGAGAACAAATACCCCAACGGCCTGACGCCGGTGATCGACCACGTTAAGGCGCTCGGCATGGAGTTTGGCATTTGGGTCGAGCCGGAGATGATAAGCCCCGATTCCGATCTGTATCGCGCTCATCCAGACTGGGTTCTGGCGCTGCCGGGCTATGCGCAGGCCACCGGGCGGCACCAGCTGGTGCTCAATCTGAACATTCCCGAAGCGTTTGAGTATCTTGTCGAACGCATGAGCTGGCTGCTGGGCGAGCACGAGGTGGACTACGTGAAGTGGGACATGAACAGGGAGCTCGTGCAGCCGGGGCATCACGGCAAAGCCGCCGCAGACGCGCAGACGCGCCAGTTCTACCGCCTGCTGGACGTACTGGGCAAGCGCTTCCCGCGCGTTGAGTTTGAATCCTGCTCCTCCGGCGGCGGGCGTATTGATTACGAGGTGCTGACCCGCAGCCACCGCTTCTGGCCGTCCGATAACAACGACGCGCTGGAGCGCAACACGATCCAACGCGGGATGAGCTATTTCTTCCCGCCGGAGGTGATGGGCGCGCACATCGGTCATCATAAATGCCACGCGACGTTCCGCCAGCACGATATCGCCTTCCGCGGCCTGACCGCGCTGTTTGGTCATATGGGGCTGGAGCTGGATCCCCTCACCGTCGATGAACAAGAGCGCGAAGGCTATCGTCATTACGCTGCGCTGCATAAGCAGTGGCGCGAGGTGATCCACACCGGCACCCAGTGGCGTATCGATATGCCGGATGCCGCCACGCTGGCGCACGGTATAGTGAGCGATGATAAGAAGCAGGGGTTGTTTATCGTTAGCCAGCTTAAGATGCCGGACTACACCCTGATGATGCCGCTGCGCATGCCGGGGCTGGAGGCCAGCGCGCAGTACCGCATCACGCTGCTCGATCACCCGAATATTCGCTTAACGGGCGAGGGCGGGCACACCATGCGCAAGCTGCCGGCGTGGATGGACGCGCCGCAAACGGCAAGCGGCGAGTGGCTGATGCAGGCGGGCATTGCGCTGCCGATTCTGGATCCGGAAACCGCCATCCTGATTGGCGTTGAACGCGTGTAAGGGTGATGGGCCGGGCACCCGGCCCTCCGTTGAGGATAAAAATAATGAATACAACAACCTGTACCCACAAAGACAACCCTAACTTCTGGATCTTCGGGCTGTTCTTTTTTCTCTACTTCTTCATTATGGCCACCTGCTTTCCGTTCCTGCCGATCTGGCTGTCGGACATCATCGGCCTGAATAAAACCCATACCGGGATCGTTTTCTCCTGCATCTCGCTGTCAGCCATCGCTTTTCAGCCGGTGCTGGGGGTGATTTCGGACAAGCTGGGGCTGAAAAAGCACCTGCTGTGGATTATCGCGGTGCTGCTGTTTTTGTTTGCGCCGTTCTTTCTGTACATCTTCGCGCCGTTGCTGAAGGCCAACATCTGGCTTGGGGCGCTGAGCGGCGGGCTGTATATCGGCTTTGTCTTCTCGGCGGGATCGGGGGCGATTGAGGCTTACATAGAACGCGTGAGCCGCAACAGCTTCTTTGAATACGGCAAAGCGCGCATGTTTGGCTGCCTCGGCTGGGGGCTGTGCGCCTCCACGGGCGGGATACTGTTCGGCATCGACCCGTCTTACGTCTTCTGGATGGGCTCGGCGGCTGCGCTGCTGCTGATGCTGCTGCTGGTGGTAGCCAAACCGCAGCCCAACCAAACGGCGCAGGTCATGAATGCGCTGGGCGCTAACCAGCCGCAAATCACGGCGAAAACGGTCTTCAACCTGTTCCGCCAGCGCAGAATGTGGATGTTCATCCTCTATGTCATTGGCGTCGCCTGCGTCTACGACGTGTTTGACCAGCAGTTTGCGACCTTCTTTAAAAGCTTCTTCACCTCGCCGGAAGCGGGAACCCGCGCCTTCGGATTTACGACGACGGCAGGAGAAATGTGCAATGCAATCATCATGTTCTGCTCGCCATGGATCATTAACCGCATCGGGGCAAAAAACACGCTGCTGATTGCCGGGCTGATCATGGCGACGCGCATCATCGGCTCATCGTTTGCCACCACCGTGACAGAAGTGATCGCCCTGAAGATGCTGCACGCGCTGGAGGTTCCGTTCCTGCTGGTGGGCGCGTTCAAATACATTACCGGCGTGTTCGACACCCGCCTTTCCGCGACCATCTACCTGATTGGCTTCCAGTTTGCCAAGCAGGCGGCAGCGATTTTCCTCTCCGCCTTCGCCGGGAATATGTATGACCGGATCGGCTTCCAGGATACCTACCTGATGCTGGGCTGTTTTGTTCTGACGATGACGGTAGTGTCGGCATTTACCCTGAGCAGCAAGCAGGACATTGCCGCACGCAGTAATACGGTAGAGGTCAGCTAGCGAGGAATGCTGCCGCGAAGGCGGCAGCGTTAGCGGGTTACGCTAAATAAAACACCTCTTTTAACGCCGCGCTCACCGGGCTGTTGTCCGGGTTCGACGGCATGACCTCGCGCATGTGCTTCCACCAGCGCTGGCACGCGTCGGTGTTTGCCACCGCGTTCCAGCGCTCCTCCGATTCGATCTCAACGGTCGCAAACAGCAGGCTGCGTTCCTCGTCGAGCCAGATGGCGTAATGGTGCGCGCCGTGGTCTTTCAGCACAGCTTCCAGCACGGGCCAGATGGGGGTGTGGCGGCGTTCGTACTCGTCGTGCGCGTCCGGATTAACCTGCATCACAAAGGCTTTGCGGATCATAACGCCTCCAGATACAGCTCGCGGACCTCTTCGCGGCTCGCAGCACGCGGGTTGCACGGCGCGCACGGATCGGCGAGAGCGTTGTCCAGCCAGCCGTCGATATCGGATTTCGTCACGCCGAGCGCGCTAAAGCCGGACGGAATGCCGACGCGGACGCTCAGGTCGCGGATGGCCTGAATCGCTGCCATGCTGGCGGCTTCGTCGCTCATGCCGCGGGTGTCGACGCCCATCGCCTGCGCCACGCGGGCAAAGCGCGCGACGGCGTTCGGGCGGTTAAAGTTTTCAACGATCGGCAGCAGGATGGCGTTGCAGACGCCGTGCGGCAGGTCGTGCGTCGCGCCCGGCTGGTGCGCCAGCGCGTGAACCAGCCCCAGACCGGCGCTGTTAAACGCCATGCCTGCCAGATACTGACCAAACGCCATCTGCTCGCGGGCTTCCAGATGGTGACCGTCGTCGACCGCTTTCGGCAGCCAGAGGGCGATCAGGCGGATCGCTTCCAGCGCGTTGGCGTCGGTCAGCGGGTGCGCGCCCACGGAGACGTACGCTTCGATAGCGTGAGTCAGGGCGTCCATGCCGGTGGCGGCGGTCACGGAGGCCGGGATATCAAGCATTACGCTGGCGTCATCCACCGCGATGTCCGGGATGATGTTGGAGTCGATAATCACCTCTTTTACGTGGCGCTCGGCGTCGATGATCACCGCGTTGCTGGTCATCTCCGCCGCGGTGCCCGCGGTGGTATTGATAGCGACCAGCGGCACGCCCGCGTTTTTCACCTTGCCGACGCCGGAGTAGGCGGTAGACGGCCCCGGATTCGCGGTGAGGATTTTAATCGCCTTGGCGGTATCGATCGGGCTGCCGCCGCCGAAGGCGATCACGAAATCACACTCCGCGTCCCGATAGGCCGCGTAGCCTTTCTGCACCAGCGCTTCCGTTGGGTTTGGAAACACCTCGTCGAACAGGTGATACGACATCTGGTGAGCGTCCAGCGCGGTGAACAGGCTGTCGAGCAGCCCCAGCTTCACTAGCTGGCCGTCGGTGACGATCAGCGCTTTACCCCACTGCTTGCCCGCCACCAGATTGACCATGTCGCCGATCGCACCCGTGCCGTGCAGGCTGATTTTCGGCAGCGCCAACATAAAACTCATGATAATTCTCCTTAACTCTCGCTGAGCGTCTTAGGTCAGCGAGGCGGTTACGCGTACAAATCCAGCGCCGACTGCATCGGGCTGACGCCAAAGCGTTTGCCCAGCGCGATCAGCTCTTCCCGGGTGATGGTTTGCTTCATGCCGCCCATGGAATAGACCTTCACCAGCACCTCGGCCGACTTCTCGGCGGTGTCGATCAGGCCGAAGGTTTCGTCCAGCGTCGGGCCGCTGCCGAAGACGCCGTGGAACGGCCACAGGACGAGCGAGTGCTTTCGCATATCCCTGGCGGTCGCCTGGCCGATCTCGTCGGTGCCCGGCACCATCCACGGCAAAATGCCCACGCCGTCCGGGAAGACCACCAGGCATTCGGTGCTCCCTTCCCATAGCTTGCGGGTGATGAGCTCGGCGCTGTTTTCCAGCACGTAGGTCAGGGCGATCAGGTTGGTGGCGTGGCAATGCATGATCACGCGGTCTTTGCCGCCGGTTGCCGTCATGCGCTCGCAGTGCGAAAGAAAGTGCGCGGGCAGTTCGGAGGTGGGAACGGCGTCGTCCGTCAGGCCCCAGAGGATGAAGTAGCCCGCGCCGTCGCTGTCTACCTTCACGAGGCCGAGGTTGGCCTGCGGGTCGAGCTGCACGTTGCGGAAAAATTTGCCGGAGCCGGTGACGATAAACGGCGTATTCGCAAGCTGCGGCATCGGCTGGCTCAGCGCGATATAGCGCGGCGTCTGGTGGAAATCGGCGGCGTACGGCTCGATGTCCGCTTCATCCAGGCGCAGCGTCAGGTTGCCGCCGTTGCGTTCGTCCCAGCCCTTCAGCCAGGCGTCGGAGGTGGCTTTGATCATGCCCTGGACGAACCAGGAGTGGGTGATGGTTTGCATAGTTTTCTTTTCCATTTATCGCGGTGAGAGTTTCCCCTCACCCTAACCCTCTCCCCAAAGGGGCGAGGGGATGGTTTGCTCCCTCTCCCCTTTGGGGAGAGGGCAGGGGTGAGGGGGCAATTACCCGCGCTGACTCAACACGTCTTTCTCATACGCCCGCACGTTCTCCAGCCACTGGCTGCCCGCAGGTACATCGTTGCGCTGGCAGTACATTTCCCACACCGCCTGCCACGGCAGGGATTTTTGCTCCTCCAGCAGCGCCAGGCGGGCGGTGTAGTCGCCGTTTTCCTCAAGCTGTTTCAGCGCGGCGGTAGGCTCCAGCAGCGCGCGCAGCAGGGCTTTCTTCATGTTGCGCGTGCCGATCACCCACGCCGCGATGCGGTTGATGGAGGCGTCGAAGAAGTCGAGGCCGATGTGCACGCGGTCGAACAGATCGTGGCGGATGATTTCGCTGGCAATCGCCTGGGTTTCGTCATCCAGCAGCACCACGTGGTCGCTGTCCCAGCGCACCGGGCGGCTGACGTGCAGCAGCAGGCGCGGCACGTAGAGCATGGCGGCGGAGATTTTGTCCGAGATGACTTCGGTCGGGTGGAAGTGGCCCGCGTCCAGGCACAGCGCGGTCTGGCGGCTGGTGGCGTAGCCCATGTAAAACTCGTTCGAGCCGACGGTGTAGCTCTCCGCGCCGATGCCGAACAGCTTGCTCTCAACGGCGTCGATGTGGTGCGCCGGGTTCAGCTTTTCGCTGATGGCCTCGTCCAGCGCGGCCAGCAGGCGCTGGCGCGGGGCCAGGCGGTCAACGGTGATGTCCTTCATGCCGTCCGGGATCCAGATGTTCATCACCGACGGCGTGCCGAGCTGCTCGCCGAAATACGCCGAGACGCGGCGGCTGGCTTTGACGTGGTCGATCCAGAACTGGCGGATCTCGTCGTCCGCGTGGGCGAGGGTAAAACCGTCCGCGCTCAGCGGATGCGAGAAGCAGGACGGGTTAAAGTCCAGCCCCAGACGGTTGGCTTTCGCCCATTCCACCCAGTTTTTGAAGTGCTCGGGCCTGATCTCGTTGCGCTCCACCGGCTCGTCGGACTCCAGATAGATCGCGTGCAGGTTCAGCCGCTTCGGCCCCGGGATCAGGCTCAGCGCCAGTTCGAGATCCGCGCGCAGTTCCGCTGCGCTGCGCGCTTTCCCCGGATAGTTGCCGGTCGCCTGAATGCCACCCGTCAGCGAACCGCCCGGATTTTCGAAACCGGCGACGTCATCGCCCTGCCAGCAGTGCATGGAGACCGGCAGACGGTCAAGCTGGCGCAGCGCCGCGTCGACGTCCACGCCGACGGCGGCGAAGCGCTGTTTTGCCAGGTCCCAGGCTTGTTCTAGTTGAGTGGTCATGCGCAAAGCTCCTTTATCAGTCGTTTTTGCTGAAACTGCGCCCGGTAGCGGGCAATCTCATGGCGGGGATTAGGGGTAAAGGTCATCAGGCTGTGGTTCGCCGCGACGACCGCACGGAAATCGTCAACGCTGGTCAGTTCATCCAGGGTCATCAGCTGAACGCCGATATTGCCGAGCGTGGAGGCCTCTACCGGGCCTGCCACCACGGTGATGCCGCAGGCGTCCGCGCAGAGCTGGTTCAGCAGCCGGTTCTGGCAGCCGCCGCCAACGATATGCAGCTGGCTGAACGGCCTGCCGCGCAGGCTCGCCAGCTCGCCCAGGACGTCGGCATACAGCAGCGCGAGGCTGTCAAAAATGCAGCGCGCCAGCTCCGCGGGGCGGGACGGCACCGGCTGTCCGGCCTCGACGCAGGCGGCCTGGATCTCGGCGCTCATGTGCGCCGGGTTGATAAAGCGATCGTCGTTGGGGTTGATCAGGTACGAGCAGGCGGCGAGCGTTTCCGTCTCGGCGATAAGCGCGGGCAGATCGGTCACGTTCTGCTCCTTCAGCACCCGCTGCAGCAGCCACAGCCCCATAATGTTTTTCAGCACCCGGTAGCGGCCTTCCGCGCCGCCCTCGTTGGTGATGTTCGCCGCCATCGCCGCGTCGCTGGTGTAGGGCGTTTTGCTCTCAAACCCCATCAGCGACCAGGTGCCGGAGGAGAGATAGGCCGCGTCCGCGTCGGCGAGCGGCGAGGCGATGACCGCGCTGGCGGTATCGTGGCTCGCCACGGCCACCACCGGGATCGGATTGCCCTGCGGGCATATCCAGCGGCCGATCACGTTGCCGGGATGGGTCGGCGTGCCGAACCACGACGCCGGGGCGCCCGTCCAGTCCAGCAGGGTTTCATCCCAGGCGTCGGAGTTGATGTTCACCAGCTGGGTGGTTGTGGCGTTAGTGTATTCCCAGTTGAGGTTGCCGGTCAGGCGATAGCTCAGGTAGTCCGGGATCAGCAGCGCGTGCGCCGCGCGGTCCACCGTTTCCGGCTGCTGCTCGACCAGCGCGCGCAGCTGGTACAGCGTGTTGAAAGGTAAAAACTGAATGCCGCTGCGCCCGTAGATCGTCTCTTTACCGAGCCGGGCAACGGCCTGCGCCATCACGCCGTCGGTGCGGCTGTCGCGATAGGATACCGGCAGCCCGACGCGCTCGCCGCCCTCGTCCAGCAGCACAAAGTCCACGCCCCAGGTATCAATGCCGATGCTGTCGATCAGGATCCCGGCGTCGCAGACCTTTTGCAGCCCGGTGCGGATCTCAGCTTCCAGGCCGTCGATATCCCAGGTTTCATAACCGTCCTGCTTTTGCAGGCAGTTCGTAAAGCGGTGCATTTCACGCAGCGACAGCGCGCGCTGGCTACCGTCCCAGGTGGCCAGCATGACGCGCCCGCTGGATGCGCCTAAATCAACAGCCACACAATGGCGAAAAGTCATGATCGGGTCCTTCTTCAGGTCATTAGCGGTGAGTGTAAAAAGGGCCGATAAATGACGCCTTCTTGCCAGTGACAGCGGAAAACAGCGGCTGGCAAGAAAGCAAAGGTGAACGTGAGGCAGTTCACAGTTTCCCGCTGTGGCGCGCTTTTGGGGCAGTGTGACGCTTCCCGCATTTCCCGATCTTTCCGCCGGTTTCTTAAAAAACGGGCGGGTTTTGCGCGCTTTGCTGCCGAAAATTTAAGGTGCGGGGGGAGGGCGTTAATTACTATTTTGAGAACATTTCTCATTAGTGGTGGCCGACATGACCGTACTACACAGCGTGGATTTTTTCCTTCGGAAGGGTCGCCCGTTGCGATTGAGCCGCGGCTTCCCCAGGCGTCATTTCCTGAGCATCATCATGATTTTCATGAAATTGTGATTGTTGAGCACGGCACGGGCATTCACGTCTTTAACGGGCAGCCGTACACCATCTGCGGAGGAACGGTCTGCTTCGTGCGCGATCACGACAGGCACCTTTATGAACATACCGACAACCTTTGCCTGACCAACGTGCTCTATCGATCTCCGGACGCGTTCCAGTTTCTTGCGGGGCTTAACCAGCTGCTGCCTCAGGAAAAGGACGGACACTACCCGTCGCACTGGCGTATCAACCAGGCCACGCTGCAGCAGGTGCGGCTGCTGGTGAGCCAGCTCGAGCAGAGCGAAGAGGGGCCGGAGACGCACGCCCTTGCCGCGCGCGAGCTGCTGTTTATGCAGCTGCTGTTGCTGCTGCGCCGCAGTAGCCTGGTGGAGGGAATGGGAAACAACGATGCGCGGCTGAATCAGCTGATGGCCTGGCTGGAGGAACATTTTGCCGAGGACGTCTGCTGGGAGACGCTGGCGGATGATTTCTCCCTATCGCTGCGCACCCTGCATCGCCAGCTTAAGCAGAACACCGGGCTAACGCCCCAGCGCTACCTCAACCGGCTGCGCTTGATTAAGGCGCGCCACCTGCTGCGCCACACGGACGAAAGCGTAACGGACATCGCCTATCGCTGCGGGTTTGGCGACAGTAACCACTTTTCGACGCTTTTTCGCCGCGAGTTTAGCTGGTCGCCGCGCGATATACGCCAGGGCAAAGACGTGACGCTTCAGTAACGCGAGGATAATCACCGTATTCCCGGCGTAAAAACGCTAATAATGTCGGGTTATTCACCGTTGAGGTTAGGGTGTGGTCGCTCAGTTAACGCTTCGCAAAGATGATTTTTTTGCCTCTGCCGGACAAGCCGTCGCGGTGGCCGATCGCTACCCGCAAAACGTCTTTGCGGAACATACCCACGAGTTTTGCGAGCTGGTGCTGGTGTGGCGGGGGAACGGCCTGCACGTGCTGAATGACCGGCCCTACCGGATTACGCGCGGCGATCTGTTTTACATCCGCGCGGAGGATAAACACTCTTACGCCTCGGTGAACGATCTCGTTTTACAAAACGTCATTTACTGCCCTGACCGCCTGCGGCTTAACGTCGACTGGGCCGCCAGCATTCCCGGCTTCAACGATGCGAAAGGTACGCCGCACTGGCGGCTGAGCAGCAGCGGCATGACCCAGGTTCGCCAGCTGATTTCCCAGCTCGAGCAGGAGAGCCATAAGGCCGATTCGGTTGCCCATTCGATGTCGGAACTGCTTTTTGCCCAGCTGGTGATGACCCTCCGGCGCCACCGTTTTGCCGCTGATAACCCGTCTGCAACGGCGCAGGAAACCCCGCTGGACAAGCTTATCACGACGCTTGCGGGCAGCCTGAACCGCAGCTTTGCGCTGGAAAAATTTTGCGAGCAGGCCCAGTGCAGCGAGCGCGTCCTGCGCCAGCAGTTTCGCGCCCAGACGGGGATGACGGTCAACCACTACCTGCGCCAGCTGCGGATTTGCCATGCGCAGTATTTGCTGCAGCATACGGAGCAGATGGTGAGCGAAGTGGCGATGCGCTGCGGGTTTGAGGACAGCAATTACTTCTCCGTGGTCTTTAACCGCGAGGTTGGGATGACGCCGGTTCAGTGGCGCCATCGCAGTCGTAAAGTCGCGTAGTCAGTTCGCCATGCCGAGGCCGACAATATTGGCGGCAATAATGATCACCACGCAGCCCAGACTCAGCACGCCGACCGGACGACGGCCCGCGTTGTTCCACTCTTTCAGAATCAGCCCTACCAGCCCGCCGCACAGCACGTAGAAGCTCATGTGCAGCATCCAGCTCATGTAGTCGTACTGCGGCGGGATGCTGGCGTGTCCCCAGGCGTAGAAGAAGAACTGCAGATACCACATCAGGCCGCCGAGCGCGGAAAGCAGGACGTTGCTGATAAGAAGTGATTTTGCCAGCGAGAAGTCGGCTTTTACCGACAGATCCTTCACTTTTGCCAGACGGATGAAGCAGAAGCCGAGGTTAACCAGCGCCCCGCCGCCCATGATCACCACGTAGCTCGGCAGCGCCACGTACAGTGGGTCAACGCCCAGCGCGGCGGCGGCGTCGTGCATCGGTTTAGCGGCGTTCATGGCAAACGACATCCCGGCCGAGAAGATGCCGCACATCACCGCCAGCACCAGCCCTTTCTTCAGGTTAAACTCTTCCGCCCTGATGCCCATCTTGCGCTCTTTCAGCTGGCCCGCGCGGGTCACGATGCCTACGCCGATGACCGCTACCAGCACGCCCAGCAGCGTCATTCGTCCGCCCCGGGTGTTAATCAGCACGTCGAAATTACCGTTGATGATTGGCGTCATCAGGGTGCCGACGATCAGGGTGATGCCAATCGCAATGCCGATGCCCATCGACATGCCGAGATAGCGCATGGTCAGGCCGTAGTTGATGTTGCCAATTCCCCACATCGCGCCGAACAGGAACACCGGCAGCAGGGTCGAGGCGCTGAAGGAGGAGAAGTAGCCCCAGAAATCCGGAAGCAGCATGGCGCTGATGGTCCAGGGCAGAATCAGCCACGACACCGTGCCGCCCACGGACCACATGGTTTCCCATGACCAGTGCCTGACCTTTTTGAACGGGGCATAGAAACAGGCCGCGCTGGCCGCGCCGATTAAATGCCAGAAAATCCCCATCGTAATCGCATGATCCATGTTCACATCCTCATCGTTTTTATCGGCTGGTGGTGTCCCACTCTCTCGATGAGTGTAAAAATTAGGCGATTTAATGACCTTCAAGCGGTTGCCGCTTCCGGGTCACGGGTGGCAATCAGCCCGTTAACCGCGTGAGCAGACTCACAATTTCGCTATTGATCAAAAATTCAATAACCTTATAGAAAGTACGGCATTGATAATCATTTTCAATATCATTTAATTAACTATAATGAACCAACTGCTTACGCGGCATTAACAGCTGTGCCGCCCGACAATAATGGAGAGGATTATGAGTTATACACTGCCATCCCTGCCGTATGCCTACGACGCACTGGAACCGCATTTCGACAAGCAGACGATGGAAATCCATCACACTAAACACCACCAGACCTACGTGAACAACGCGAACGCCGCGCTGGAAAGCCTGCCAGAGTTCGCTAACCTGCCGGTTGAAGAGCTGATCGCCAAGCTGGACCAGCTGCCAGCGGACAAGAAAACCGTACTGCGCAACAACGCGGGCGGCCACGCTAACCACAGCCTGTTCTGGAAAGGCCTGAAAACCGGTACCACCCTGCAGGGCGACCTGAAAGCGGCTATCGAGCGCGATTTCGGCTCCGTAGACAACTTCAAAGCGGAATTCGAAAAAGCCGCTGCGACCCGTTTCGGCTCCGGCTGGGCGTGGCTGGTACTGAAAGGCGACAAGCTGGCGGTGGTTTCTACCGCG
>AGFS01019999.1_pt1 | contig 11968 bp, 10 predicted proteins | sample 305828 | NCBI WGS metagenome assembly AGFS01 (sample SAMN02954281, study PRJNA62041) | ant fungus garden metagenome | biome: terrestrial; feature: Atta colombica fungus garden; material: fungus garden; isolation source: Atta colombica fungus garden top | host: Atta colombica | place: Panama: Gamboa...
GCAGGTACGCCGTCAGCGACCACGGTCACTTTCGCGCCGATGGAGTCGCCCTCTTTTTTCAGGCCGCGCATCAGCTCGTCCAGCACGTCAATTTTGTCGGCATCCGCGCAGAAGAACGGGTTTTGCTCGACCAGATCCCAGTCCTTGATCGCCAGCGGAATGTCGCCCATCTGGGTAAGACAGCCGCGGATGACGATGCCGAACTTTTGCTGCAGATATTTTTTGGCAATGGCTCCGGCCGCCACGCGCATCGCGGTTTCACGCGCGGAAGAGCGTCCGCCGCCGCGATAGTCGCGAAAGCCGTACTTTTGCTCGTAGGTGTAGTCGGCGTGGCCCGGACGGAAGACGTCCTTGATGGCGCCGTAATCCTGGGAGCGCTGGTCGGTGTTTTCGATCAGCAGGCCGATGCTGGTGCCGGTGGTGCGGCCCTCGAACACGCCGGAGAGAATTTTAACCTGGTCCGGCTCGCGACGCTGCGTGGTGTAGCGAGAGGTGCCCGGGCGACGACGGTCAAGGTCGTGCTGTAAATCGGCTTCGGTCAGCTCGATGCCCGGCGGCACGCCGTCCACGATGCAACCCAGTGCCAGACCGTGCGACTCACCAAAGGTGGTCACGCGGAAGAGTTGTCCAATACTGTTTCCTGCCATCACGGCTCCGATGTCGTTATTTGTGTGTGAGCGTTGTGAAACGGGCCGAAGCCCGCTGGATTAATCTTTATAAATGCTGAAGTGCTCGCGCGCGTCGAGCAGCTGTGCTTTGGTCAGCATAAAGACGCCGTCACCGCCGTTGTCAAACTCGAGCCAGGTGAACGGCACGTCCGGGTACTGCTCTATCAGATGTACCATGCTGTTACCCACTTCACAAATCAGAACGCCGTCGTCGGTGAGATAATCCGGCGCGCAGGCCAGAATGCGGCGGGTCAGCTTCAGGCCGTCAGATCCTGACGCCAGGCCCAGCTCCGGCTCGTGGCGATATTCGTTCGGCAGATCGGACATGTCTTCGGCATCAACGTACGGCGGGTTGGTGACGATCAGATCGTACTGCAGCGTCGGCAGGTCGCGGAACAGATCGGAACGAATCGGCGTGACGTGATGGATCAGGCCGTGCTCTTCAATGTTGTGCTCGGTGACGGCCAGCGCGTCGGTGGAGATATCGACAGCGTCAACTTCCGCGTCCGGGAAGGCGTAAGCGCAGGCGATCGCGATGCAGCCGCTGCCGGTGCACATATCCAGAATGTGCTGCGGCTGATGGTTAATCAGGCCGTCAAAGTGATTGTTAATCAGCTCGCCGATCGGTGAACGCGGAACCAGCACGCGCTCGTCAACGTAGAATTCGTGGCCGCAGAACCAGGCTTTGTTGGTCAGATAGGCGACCGGGATACGCTCGTTCACGCGGCGGATCACGCGCTCAACGATGCGGTGCTTTTCGCTGGAGGTCAGGCGCGCGGTGCGCATGTCTTCCGGAATATCCAGCGGCAGGTAAAGAGACGGCAGCACCAGCTGAACGGCCTCGTCCCACGGGTTATCGGTACCGTGACCGTACCAGATATTGGCGGCGCTGAAGCGGCTAACCGACCAGCGCAACATGTCCTGTATGGTATGCAGCTCGTTTACTGCTTCATCGACAAATATTTTATCCACTTTTCCCTCCAGGGCATGCTCGCATAATTTTCGGCGGCTAGTTTGCCATGAAGACGGCGATAAATCAGCAATGACGCATCCCGCTTGAGGTTAAAAAATGCATTTAGTCAGGTACACTATCGGAAATAAGAGATGAGACAGGCCAATGAAAAAGAAAACGTCGCTTAACGAGGAGGATCAGGCTCTCTTCCGACAGCTCATGACGGGGACGCGCCAAATTAAGCAGGACACCATTGTCCACCGTCCTCAGCGAAAAAAAATCAGCGAAGTGCCGGTCAAACGCCTGCTTCAGGAACAGGCTGATAACAGCCACTATTTTTCAGACGAATTTCAGCCGCTGCTTAATACCCAGGGCGCCGTTAAGTACGTGCGCGAAGACGTCAGCCACTTTGAGCTGAAGAAGTTACGTCGTGGAGATTACTCGCCGGAGCTGTTTCTTGACCTGCACGGGTTAACGCAGATGCAGGCGAAGCAGGAGCTGGGGGCGCTCATTGCCGCCTGCCGTCGCGAACACGTCTTCTGCGCGTGCGTCATGCACGGGCACGGAAAACATATTCTTAAGCAGCAGACGCCGCTGTGGCTGGCCCAGCATCCGCACGTGATGGCTTTCCATCAGGCACCGAAAGAGTACGGCGGAGATGCCGCATTGCTGGTGTTGATTGAGGTTGAGGAGTGGCAGCCGCCGGAGCTGCCCTGACAGAATGGCGGGAAGCAGCTTTGCACCCCGCCCTGTCACGCGTCACATCAGATAGCCTTCGCCATCTTCAGATTGCACGGGCTCATCTGCCAGTTGAAGACCCCTTTGCCGGATTCGTCGAGCGTGACGTTGGCAATGGCAGACGTCGTGAACATCGGCGGCGTTTCACCCGGGCACAGCTCGGAAACCAGGTAGCCAACCAGCGGCAGGTGGGAGATCACCAGTGCGGAGGCAACACCTTCATTGCACAGCGCCTGAAGATAGGCGCTGACAAGGCCGACATCGCCGCATGGCGTCAGTTCAGGAAGCACGTCTACGCTGCCGGGCAGGGTCATACACTCCCCCACCACGCCCAGCGTCTGTTCCGCACGCAGGAACGGGCTCACCAGAACGCGTTCGATATCCACTTTTTGGCCTTTGAGCCAGGTCGCCATCAGACGGGATTCGTCGCAGCCACAGACTGTCAAAGGACGTACTGAGTCACTGGCGGCATCGAGTGCCGCGTCGCCGTGACGCATGATAAAAACTTGCATATTGCACCGCTTTTGTTAACCAGAATCACCGGCGTTGACTACCCGCGATAACTGCTAAGAGGTAGAAAACCCGATGGCCGGGCATTGTGCCTGATCCATTCGGTGAATGAAACGCTGTTTTTTACCTCAATGGCGTAAGTATAGTCAATCTCTGTTTACAAAATCGCCAGAACAGGTTCATTCATCGAGGATTTACCCTTCTTTGACTTCAGTTTACGAAGTCAGTTTCCTTTGTGGGCCAAAATGTCTGGCCCCGCTCCGCCCGCTGCAATAATTCGTCACACGGTGTAAATCGCGGACCGTACTGCGCGGCAAGGCGTTGCAGAATAGCAACCACTTCACTCGCCCCAAGCGTATCCATGTACCGGAACGGGCCGCCAAGAAACGGCGGGAAACCAATACCAAACACGGCCCCGATGTCGCCATCGCGCGCGCTTTTGACTACCTGCTCGTCAAAGCAGCGCGCCGCTTCATTCAGCATCATCATCACGCAGCGCTCGGCGCACTGAACCGCGGAATGTTTTCCCTGTCCGGTAACCGAAATAAGCCCATAAACCGAAGGGTCGACCTGTTTCTTGCTTTTACGCCCTTTTACCCCGTAAAGATAGAAACCGCGGCCATTTTTTCTGCCTTTGCGATCGTCCTTCAAGATTGCAGAAACAATGTTTGCAGGCGGGCTAAAACGATCGCCATAGGCCGCTTCCAGCACGGGTATAATTTTAGTCCCGGTGTCAATTCCCACCTCATCCAAAAGTTGGATTGGCCCCACCGGGAAACCAAACTTCACCAGCGCTTCATCAACGTGCTCAATCTTTTCTCCCTCCGTCAGCAGGCGCATCGCTTCATTGATATAGGGCGCGAGAATACGGTTGACGTAAAAACCCGCCTTATCGGCGACGACAATCGGCGTTTTTCCCTGCTTTTTGGCGAGCTTCACGACGGTTGCGACGGTTTGCGGACTGGTTGCGGCGTGCGGAATGACCTCCACCAGCGGCATTTTTTCGACCGGACTGAAGAAGTGCAGCCCAATGACATTCTGCGGACGCGCGGCGTTGGCGGCGATATCGCCAATCGGCAACGACGAGGTGTTAGAGGCAAAAATCGTATGCGGCGCGCAGCGCTGCTCGACGTCCGCCACCATCTGCTGCTTGAGCGCCAGATCTTCAAAGACCGCCTCAATCACCAGATCGCGATGCGCAAAGCCGCTGTAGTCCGTCGTGCCGGTGATCGTCGCCAGCGTTTTATCACGCTCGCTGGCCTTGATATGGCGGCGCTTGACCTTTTGATCAAGGTTCTGCCAGCTGTACTGCAGCGCGTGGTTAATCCCTTTCGGGTTGATGTCTTTGATGCGCACGGGCAATTTGCCTTTGCTGGCGGTGACAAAGGCGATCCCGCCGCCCATTAGCCCCCCGCCCAGCACGCCGACCGAGCGCAGCGGCGCAGGCTCGGCGTCGCTGCCCGGATCTTTTTTCACGTCGGTGCTGGCAAAGAAAATATTTCGCAGCGCCTGCGACTCGGGGGTCATGGCCAGTTCGCCAAAGGCTTTCGCTTCCGCCGCATAGCCGCTGCTGCTCCCCTGCGCCAGGCCGGTTTCAATCACGTCCAAAATTCGCTTCGCCGCGGGATAGTTGCCTTTGGTTTTTTGTTCGGTTTTTTTGCTCACCGTGCTGAAAAGCAGCGCGCGGCCAAGCGGCCCGGCAAGAATGCGTTCCCGCACAGGCAGATGACGCCTTGCCTGACGCCCCTGCAGCGCCCGTTCGACTGCCGCATCAAGCAGAATGGAATGCGGCACGACCTCGTCGACCAGCCCGACCTTCAGCGCCTGGCGGGCGCGAAGCTGCTTGCCGGTTAACATCATCTCCAGCGCCGTGCTCACGCCCACAAGGCGCGGCAGGCGCTGCGTCCCGCCGGAGCCAGGCAGCAGCCCCAGCTGCACTTCCGGCAGGCCCAGCACCGTTTTCGCATCGTCCGTACAGATTCGGCTGTGGCACGCCAGCGCCAGCTCAAGCCCGCCGCCCAGGCACGCGCCGTGGATCGCCGCGACAACCGGAACCGACAGGGCGTGGATTTCAGCCATCACCTGCTGGCCCTGACGGGCGAGATCTTCGGCTTCCTGAGCGCTTTGCGCGCGGGCGATCATGTTGATATCCGCCCCGGCAATAAAGTTATCCGGCTTGGCCGAGATAAACACCAGCCCGCGAATCGCTTTATTTTCGCGGATTTGCTTTAGCATCGCGCGAACCTGAACGCCAAATTCGGCCTTCAGGGTATTCATTTTTTCATCAGGAACATCAATGGTAATCACGGCCACGTTATCGAGGCGAACCGTCAAATTAAATGCGGATTGCAGATCCATTATTCAGCCTCCAGAACCATTGCTGCGCCAAGCCCGCCCGCCGCACAGGCGGTGACGAGTCCAAAGCCTCCGCCGCGGCGGCGTAGTTCATGTAGCGTTTGCGTGATCATCCGCGCGCCCGTCGCGGCAAACGGATGGCCGTAGGCAATAGAGCCGCCCAGCACGTTGAATTTGCTCTGATCGACTTCGCCCGTGGCATGGGCGCGCCCTAGCACGTCCCTGGCGAAACGCTCGCTCGCCAGCAGCTGAATGTTTGCCAGCGTTTGCGCGGCGAACGCTTCGTGCATATCGATCAGGGTCAGATCGGCGAGCGTTAGCCCCGCGCGCTCCAGCGCCAGCGGCGTGGACCAGGCGGGACCGAGCAGCATGTCCTGCCAGACGTCGATCGCCGTAAAGGCATAGCTGCGCAGATAGCCCAGCGGCGTGATGCCCAGCTCTTTTGCGCGCGATTCAGTCATCAGAATGACCGCCGCCGCGCCGTCCGTTAGCGGCGTGCTGTTGGCCGCCGTGACCGTACCGTGCCTGCGGTCAAATGCCGGGCGCAGCTTTGCGTAATCTGCCAGCGTCGACGCGCCGCGAATGTTGTTGTCTTCGACAAGCGGCTCGCGATAGGGAGGGATATAGGCGGTCATCACCTCGTCGGCGAGCCTGCCTTCCGACCAGGCCTTCGCGGCAAGCTGGTGCGAGCGGTGCGCCAGCGCGTCCTGCTGCTCGCGGGTAATGCCGTAGGTTTTTGCCATCTGCTCGGCGGTGTCACCCATGCGCAGGCCGGTCGAATACTCGGCCACGGCGGGCGGAACGGGCATCAGGTCGCGCAGGCGCAAACGGGAGAAGAGCTTTAGCTTTTGTCCGGCGGTGCGCGCTTTGTTGGCGTCCACCAGAATCCGCGCCAGCTTTTTGCTAACGCCAATCGGCAGTACCGAAGAGGAGTCCGCCCCGCCCGCGATCCCGGCACGAATCGTGCCCGCCATCAGGCTTTCCGCCACGTTGGCGACCGCCTGAAAGCTGGTGGCGCAGGCGCGGCTGACGCTGTAGGCGTCGGTGTGCACGTTCATTCCGGTGCCCAGCACGATTTCACGCGCGATGTTTGGCGCTTCGGGCATCTGAACCACCTGGCCGAAAACCAGCTGTTCAATTACCTCCGGCGGTATTTCGCTGCGAGCCAGCATCTCCCCCACGACCATTTTGCCCAGATCGACGGCAGGTATGCCGTGGTAGGCCGTCGCCTGACGCGCGAACGGCGTGCGCAATCCGCTGACAATGGCAATGCGGTCACCCTGTCGGGTGGTAAGCGGTAATGCCTGACTCATAACACTCCCCTGTAAAAATTTTTGCGCTAGCGCCAAAGTGGTCTGACCTGATAAGTAGTCTTAACCATTTTTTTACATTGAGCCAATCGGTGAGACGAAAAAGTGGGAGCTAAGACACAGAGAAGAAAAAGAAAATGCCCCTGCAGAGCAGAGGCATTGATGCGGTGTGTTTGCGCCCTCTCCCACGGGAGAGGCTTGGGGTGAGGGCACCAGCCCGCAGGAATTAACGCAGGCCCAGCTGGAAAATCAGCGTTTCGGCTTCGCAGGCAAACACGAAGTCGATATCCAGCTTCACGCCGCCTTCCACTTCCGTGAAGGTGGACTTGATTTCGCACGGGTCGGATTCAACATCGCGCGCGCGCTGGGTCAGCGCCGCCAGCGTTTCGTCTGCTTCTGCGCGATTGGTGAATACACGGCTGTAAGACGCGGTGCAATCGGTGTTGTCCATGATGGTACCAACATCCATACAGCAGCAAACCGGGGTTTCATCAGCACTGCATTTACTCATAGCTCAATTTCCTCTGTATTCGCGCCCTGCGCGAGATAAACACGATGCTGATATTTTACGCCCCAGCGAATGCTCTCTCCAGCCGTTAATGGCGCAAAATCGGATAAGTGACCAATATCACACTAAAAAATGATCTAAAACAAAATTCACCCTTTTGAGTGAAGTGGCCTGGTCACAATTTTGCCAGCCAGATCTCGTTTCAAGAAACATGTTTGAAAATATTAATAAACATACTTGCAACATTCCGGCTGGTCGGACCTATACTCACGCCACTGGTCTGATTTGTATGTAATACCGCAGACCCTACACTTCGCGCTCCTGTTACGGTATGTAACAATTATTGAATAAAAATAACTCAATGAGGTTATGGTCATGAGCCAGAAAACCCTGTTCAAAAAGACTGCGCTGGCAGTCGCAGTGGCAATCGTCTCAACGTCCGCCTGGTCTGCGGGCTTCCAGTTAAACGAATTTTCTTCCTCTGGCCTTGGCCGCGCGTATTCCGGGGAAGGGGCTATCGCTGATGACGCAGGTAACGCCAGTCGTAACCCTGCGCTGATCATGATGTTCGATCGCCCAACCTTCTCCGCGGGTGCCGTTTATATCGATCCTGATGTCAACATTTCAGGCAAATCGCCGTTCACGGGCGCGAGCCTGAAGGCAGACAACATTGCGCCAACGGCGTGGGTGCCAAACCTGCACTTCGTTGCGCCTATTAATGAACAGTTTGGTTGGGGGGCCTCCGTGACCTCTAACTATGGTCTGGCAACCGAGTTCTCGGACAGCTACCCGGCTGGCGAATACGGCGGTAAAACCGACCTGACCACGCTGAACCTGAACCTGAGCGGCGCCTACCGTCTGAACGACAGCTGGAGCTTTGGTCTGGGCTTCGATGCGGTTTATGCCGATGCGAAAATCGAGCGTTATTCCGGCGAGCAAACTGCGGCCCTGCCGAAAAACAGTAACAAGATAGCCAGCCTGAAGGGCGATGAGTGGGGCTACGGTTGGAACGCCGGCATCCTTTACGAGCTGGATAAAAATAACCGCTGGGGTCTGACCTATCGTTCAGAAGTTAAAATCGACTTCGACGGCGATTACAAAAGCGGCATCCTGAGCCCGGTTAACGGCCTGGTTCCGGGCGCAGGCACCACTATTCCTTGGGGCACGTCTAACCAAACCGTTCCTGGCTCCCTGTCTCTGCATCTGCCAGAAATGTGGGAAATCTCCGGTTATAACCGCGTTGCGCCACAGTGGGCGATCCACTACAGCCTGGCGTACACCAGCTGGAGCCAGTTCCAGGAGCTGAAAGCCACCGGCAGCAACGGCCAGACGCTGTTCTATAAAGACGAAAGCTTCCACGATGCGTACCGCATCGCGCTGGGCACCACTTACTATATGGATAAAAACTGGACGTTCCGTACCGGTATCGCGTTTGACGATAGCCCGGTTCCGGCTGACAAACGCTCCATATCTATTCCTGACCAGGATCGCTTCTGGATCAGTGCGGGCACGACCTACGCCTTTAATGACGACGCGTCCGTTGACGTAGGCGTGTCTTACATGCACGGCCAGAAGGTTAACTTCCAGGAAGGTCCGTACGAGTTCTCCTCTGAAGGGAAAGCCTGGCTGTTCGGCACCAACTTCAACTACGCGTTCTAATCGCGGCGGGATCAAAAAAGGTGAGCATTGCTCACCTTTTTCATTTATTCCGAGTCGATATCTTTTAATTCGTTCTCGATGGCTTTAGCGTTCGGGTTCTCTTCCGGCTTCAGCTTGCCGCCGTTGGCAATGAAGTCATGGTTCTGGAAGTAGGCCTCGCGCACGAGGATATACGGGTCAGACGACTGGCGCAGCAGGCCGTCAGAATCAAGCAGCTGCGCGCGGGTTTCGATCCCTTCGACGGTCCATTTACCAATCGACAGCGGCCAGGTCAGCCAGGACAGCACCGGATAGAGCGTATCCACCATATCACCGCCGTCTTCACGCACCGTGAAGCTGCCGTAGAACGGAAGCTGAACGTACGGGCCGTAGCCTACGCCGTAATGGCCGAGTGTGCTCCCGAAGCGGTGCGGCTGCTCGCGCTGCAGTTTTGGGTTCGCCATGCCGGCAACGTCTATCAAGCCGCCCATACCCAGCAGGGAGTTCAGGAAGAAGCGGGTAAAATGCACCATACCCTGATACGGATCCCCCTGAAGGAAATAGTTCACCATCACCGCAGGCTCTTCCAGGTTACTGGTGAAATTGCTTAAGCCGTTGCGCGCGGGCTGCGGAACGTAATCACGCCATGCAACCGCAACCGGGCGAACCACGTAGGGATCCAGCACGTTGTAGTTGAAGTTGTACATCGAGCGGTTGAACCCTTCCAGAGGATCGGAACGTCCGGTTTGCTCACCAGAGCTTGCACAGCCCACAAGCATCGTTGTGCCAAGCGCAAGCGCCGACAGCCGAAGTTTCATAAAAATCTCCCTGTTCAGTATGGCCATCGTTGATTGCCATCCGTAACGGAGCGTTTGCCACCCCGTCTGAAATATGCAAGTGATTGTAACAGCACGCTTCAGGATGTCTATGAGCACGGTGACGCTCAGCAATTAACGTCACCTAATCTCAGCATAGCCTGTCTTTTAAAATTCGTTTCGTCGCGAATTTTACAATGGCTCACCGCATGATGTGTCACCTTTATTGTCATTGCCGCCAATTTAAGAGCAACCCCACGGGAATTTCGCTGAAAGCCGCTACGCTTAGATGAGGGTCCCATTAGTTCGGAGTGGTTATGAAGGAAATAAAAGAAGAAAACATTGGCGGGCAGGATGATGAGGTGGAAGTTGAAAGCGAGGAGAAAAGCCGCGGGGAAGAAATAGAGATTGATGAGGACCGACTCCCCTCCCGCGCGATGGCGATTCATGAGCATATCCGTCAGGATGGCGAGAAAGAGATGGAGCGCGACGCCATGGCCCTGCTGTGGTCAGCCATTGCAGCCGGGCTATCCATGGGGGCATCGCTGCTGGCAAAAGGGATTTTTCACGTGCAGCTTGAGGGCATACCCGGCGGATTTCTTATCGAAAATCTCGGCTATACCTTCGGCTTTATTATTGTGATCATGGCGCGCCAGCAGCTCTTTACCGAAAACACGGTCACCGCGGTACTGCCCGTGATGCAAAACCCGACGCTCGTGAACTTCGGTTTACTGATGCGCCTGTGGAGCGTGGTATTGCTGGGGAACCTTATCGGCACGGGAATTGCGGCGTGGGCGTTTGAGTATATGCCGATCTTTGACGAGCCCACCCGGGATGCGTTTGTGAAAATTGGCATGGACGTCATGAAAAATACGCCCTTAGAGATGTTCTCCAACGCCATTATCTCCGGCTGGATCATCGCCACCATGGTCTGGATGTTTCCGTCAGCCGGTAGCGCAAAGATCGTGGTGATTATTTTGATGACCTGGCTCATCGCCCTGGCGGATACCACGCACATCGTCGTCGGCACCGTTGAAATACTCTACCTGGTCTTTAACGGCACGCTGCACTGGAGCGACTTTTTCTGGCCCTTTGCCCTGCCCACGCTGGCCGGCAATATCTGCGGCGGTACGTTTATCTTCGCCCTGCTGAGCCATGCGCAGATCCGCAACGATATGTCGAACAAGCGCAAGGCTGAACTCAAGGCACAGGCTGAAAAGGAGAAATCCGCTGCTAAATCAGCGTAAATGGTGACTCTTTGAGCAGTCAGGCGGCGATACGCTTAACGCAAAGTGTAAATAGCGCTATACTCTTGCCGCCTCGTCCCCTTAGTTAAATGGATATAACGAGCCCCTCCTAAGGGCTAGTTGCAGGTTCGATTCCTGCAGGGGACACCATTTATCCGCCGTCAATTAACTGTCTGTTTTTACGCCAAATCTTCCCAGATTCTGAATTTCATTCTCTTCGTGGTTAATATATTCAGGTAAATCAAGCCCCTCCGAAAGTGCCGCTTTTTTAATCAAAACAAGCGTTAGGACAAAGCATATAACGGTGCTACATTACGCCGCCCACGCAACGTCAGCAGTAGCCAGGCAACGCCGTAAAGTTCGGTAAAGCCTGCAACCATGACCTTGTCCTACGGTCTAATTTGCACGTGGTATCGCGAAAGTTGCGCTACTTTCACCGGCTTTACATAGGTCTCCTTAATTTGTCTCACTCCACATTTAAAAGTGCGTTCCTGCATCCGCGCTACTGGTTTACATGGTTCGGTCTTGGCGTACTCTGGCTGTTAGTGCAACTTCCCTACCCGGTGCTGCGTTTCCTGGGATCGAAGCTGGGCAGCACCTCCCGCCACTTCCTCAAGCGTCGCGAATCGATCGCACGTAAAAATATTGAGCTTTGCTTCCCACACTATAATGAAGCGCAGCGCGAAAAACTGATTTCTGAAAACTTCAAATCCATCGGCATGGCCCTGCTCGAAACCGGTATGGCCTGGTTTTGGCCTGACGAGCGCGTCCGCAAATGGTTTGACGTGGAAGGTTTAGACAACCTTAAGCGCGCGCAAATGCAAAATCGCGGCGTGATGGTGGTGGGCGTTCACTTTATGTCGCTCGAGCTGGGGGGCCGCGTAATGGGGCTCTGTCAGCCGATGATGGCAACCTACCGCCCACACAACAGCCCGGTGATGGAATGTGTGCAAACGCGTGGCCGCATGCGCTCGAATAAAGCCATGATCAGCCGCAACAACCTGCGCGGCATGGTCGGAGCGCTGAAAAAAGGTGAAGCCGTCTGGTTTGCGCCCGATCAGGACTATGGGCGTAAAGGAAGCAGCTTCGCGCCGTTCTTTGCGGTTAAAGACGTTGCGACAACAAACGGTACCTTTGTGATCTCACGCCTGTCCGGCGCGGCAATGCTGACCGTAACCATGGTCAGAAAGGCGGACAAATCAGGCTACCGTCTGCATATCTCCCCTG
>AGFS01125832.1_pt1 | contig 11951 bp, 6 predicted proteins | sample 305828 | NCBI WGS metagenome assembly AGFS01 (sample SAMN02954281, study PRJNA62041) | ant fungus garden metagenome | biome: terrestrial; feature: Atta colombica fungus garden; material: fungus garden; isolation source: Atta colombica fungus garden top | host: Atta colombica | place: Panama: Gamboa ...
ACCAGCACATCCAGATGCAGCGGGTTTCCCGCGTGATAACGCATGCGCTGGCTGCCCGGCTGCGCGCCTAACAGACGATGCAGCGTACTGGCATCGGTTGGCAACATCGTTTTCTGAGCTTCTGTTAATGGCAATTTGCGCAGCGCTGCGCCCAGCGATTCGGTGAGTCGCGCCGCGGCTTTCCCGGTCGGCGCCGCCAGGCGAATACGGCATTTATTCTCTCCTGCAATGCGCACCAGCGCCGCCAGCAGTTTTGCTACGGTGGTGGTTTTCCCGGTGCCGGGCCCGCCTGAGATAACCGAAATGCGTCGGGTGAGCGCGACGGCGGCGGCGACTTTTTGCCAGTCGATGGTATCGGATGGCGGGAAAAGATCGGCGAGCGTCTCGGCAATCAGCGATTCATCAATAGGCTCTGCAAGCTGCGCATCGCGGAAGAAACGCGCGACGCTACGTTCATTACCCCACATGCGGTTCAGATACAGACGGTCCCCGCACAGGATTAGCGGCGTCGGGCGCTCGCCCTGGCTCACCGCCTGCGAGGCCAATAGCAGGGCCGCCCAGTCGTCAGGCATTTCGACCGCGTCCAGCAGTTGCGTCCACAAGTCTTTTGCTCGCCCGTTCAGCGTCGGCGCGTGCTGCAAATGGCTGAGCGGCAGGCAAACGTGCCCCTCTCCGGCGTCGCGGCTCAAAATGGCCGCCGCCAGCATCACGGCGGGATGCTCATGGCGAGCGATAGTCAGCGCAAACTGCACATCCAGTGGGCGCAATAGCTTTAGCTCCGCGGCTTCAATCAATAAATTTTCCAGGCTCACGATGCCATCTCCTGCGTCTGCCCGGCAAACAGGGCGTCCATTGCATCAACCAGTTCCCGTTGGGGGCGGGTGCTAAAAATCCCCTGCTGGCCCGGCTCACCGTCCACGCCGCGCAGGAACAGGTAAATCACACCGCCAAAGTGTTGCTCGTAGTCATAATCGGCCATGCGGTGGCGCAAATAGCGGTGCAGCGCCAGCGTATAGAGCTGGTACTGCAAATCGTAGCGGTGCGACTGCATCGCCTGCGCCATCGCCTGCTGGGTGTATGCGTCGCTGTTCGCGCCCAGCCAGTTCGATTTATAGTCAAGCAGGTAGTAGCGCCCGTTGTGGCGGAAGACCAGGTCGATAAAGCCCTTCAGCATCCCGCGCACCTGACGGAAATCAAGAGGCGGACAGCCCGCCGAAAGCAGGTCATAACGACGTATCACGGCATCCAGCGCCATCGGGTCGAGCGGCTTTTCGATAGGAAGATAGAACTCCATCTCCACCTGTTTTTGCCGTGCATCCAGTTGATTTAACGCCACGCCTTCTGGCGTGAGCGGCGTTGCCAGCACCTGGGATATCCAGCGCGTCAGCACCGGTTCCCAGTGCTCTTCAAAGCCATTCAACAACAGTTTTTCACGCATCCATTCGGCACCAACCGGCTGCGTAAAATCGAGATCTTCAAACAGGCTGTGCAGGAAAGTGCCCGGCGATGCGCCGCGCGGGAAGTGATGCGGCGTGAGCGCTTCCTCTTCCATCGCCTCCCCTACGCCTGCGGCGTCGATATCCAGACGCGGCAGCAGATCCTGCGCCATGCTATGGCCGCGCTGTTGCAGGCCGGAATAACTGGTAACGCGCCAGTCATCAACCATGCGCCGCATCACCTGGCGCGCCGTCAGTTCAGGCACCTCTGGCTGTAACGCCTGCCAGCGGGTGTCGTCGGGTTCGCTGGCAATCGTCAGCGCAATATGTTCATCACACAGCGCGCGCAGTGCGGCTTCCAGCCCGGCGGCGTCAAGCTGCTCGCCTTTTTGCAGCAGGCGGCCCGGCGCACTGTGGTGGATATCGGTTTCGGTCGCTTTGTCGCTGCGACGTGAAGTTAGGGGTGCCATGCCAAGGCTACAGTGCCAGACGGCGCGGGTTAGCGCCACATAGAGCAGGCGTAAATCTTCCGCCAGCCGTTCCGCTTCCGCCAGCTCCAGGCTCTCTTCACCCTGCTGGAGATCCAGCACCGCCGAAAAGGATTCGCGATCGTGATAAAACGCCTGATCCTGCTTGCGAAAACGGGCGATAAACGGCAGCCAGACCAGCGGATACTCCAGGCCTTTCGATTTGTGGATGGTGACGATTTGCACCAGGTGCTTGTCGCTCTCCAGTCGCATCTGTTGATTCGAGGCGTTAGTGTTGGGCTCGGCGATCTGTTGATTCAACCAGCGCACCAGCGCGTGCTCACTTTCAAGCTGTGTCGCGGCTTCCTGGAACAGTTCGCTTAAGTGCAGAATGTCGGTTAAACGGCGCTCGCCGCCGTGGGTCGCCAGCAGGTTTTCAGCGATGTTTCGCGCGCTCATCAGGGCGCGGAGCATCGGCATCACGCCGCGCTTTTGCCAGATGTCGCGGTACTGGCTGAACTCTTCCACCAGCGCATCCCAGGCATCTTCATCCTGATTCAGGCGCTCGATATCCTGCGCGTTCAGGCCAAACATCGCCGTCGCCAGCGCGCTGCGCAGCGTGGTTTCACGCTCCGGGCTTAATGCCGCCTGCAGTACCCACAGCAACTCCTGCGCTTCGGGCGTTTCAAATACGCTGTCGCGGTTGGAGAGATAAACCGAAGGGATCGCCAGCGCATTGAGCGCATCGCGAATCAACGAGGCTTCCTGGCGATTACGCACCAGCACCGTGATGTCTGAGGCCTGCACCGGACGCGCTTTTTCGCCGCGCCACAGCAGCGCCGTGCCCCGCTGCCCACCGGTCAGCCAGTCGCGAATTTGCGCCGCGCACTGACGCGCCATAAAGGCCTGATAATCGCCCGCACCAACGCCCTGCCCTGGCATCAGGCAGACGTTCATCGCCGGTTGCGTTTCGCCATTAATTTCAAATTTCAGCGACTGGTTTTTGGCGGCGGATTTTACCGGCAAAAACGGGATATCGCGGAACATGAACGGGTTATCAACCGTGGTGAAAAGTTTGTTGATGCTTGCCACTACACCCGGCGCGGAACGCCAGTTGGTGTCCAGCGTGTAGTGCGCCGCCACGTCGCTGCGCGCGCGCATATAGGTAAAAATATCCGCACCGCGAAACGCGTAAATGGCCTGCTTCGGGTCGCCAATCAGCAGCAGCGCCGTATCCGGTTGCTGTCGCCAGATACGGCGGAAAATGCGGTACTGCTGCGGGTCGGTATCCTGGAATTCATCAATCATCGCTACCGGGAAACGCTGGCGAATCGCCGCGGCCAGCGCGTCGCCGCTTTCGCTTTGCAGCGCGGCGTCCAGACGGCTAAGCATGTCGTCAAAACCCAGTTCGCCGCGACGGCGTTTCTCCTGCGCCACCGCATCACGAATTTCCACCATTGCCTGAGTGATCACCAGGTCATTCAGGCTGAGCGGCGCGGCAAGCAGGGCCTCAATGGCGCTGAACAGCGGATGCGTCGGCACCTCACCGCCTGCTTTGGTACGTTCGACTAAAAAGGCCTGCGAGAACTTTTCCAGCGCATCCGGAAGCTGGTAGCCGCGTGTTTCCTCGCTCGCCCAGGCGCTGACCTTATCAATCCATTTGCCCTGGTTGCCGCGATTAAATTTGCGCCGGTCGATGCCGGAGTTTTCCAGCACATCATTCAGTTCGCTAACCGCCGCCAGCCACTGGCGTTTAACCGCATCTATCTGCGCGACGATTTTTTCGTGCCGCGACGCCAGCGTCTCGCTGTCGTCCGGTGGGCGTTTGATGGTTGGTGCTTCGCCCTGCAAATAGCGGTCAATGGATTTCAGGAGATCCTGCGGCCCTTTCCAGGTGTCAAAAATCACCTGGGCGATTTCGCGCTTCAACGGGTAGCAGTGACGTCGCCAGAAATCGGCACAGGCCTGATAGCGAAGCTGGGATTCATCTTCAATGAGCTGCTGTTCAAACAGCATGCCTGACTCAAAGGCGTTGAGGCTGAGCATGCGCTGGCAGAAGCCGTGAATGGTAAAGACCGCCGCATCGTCCATCTGCCGCTCGGCCAGCAGCAGCACTTCCGCCGCCTGCTGTTTATCGGCGATTTCATCCAGCAAACGGGCGTAGAGCGGGTCAACGGTGGTTTCGGGTTCATCGGGGTTGTAGCGAAGACAAGCAATACGCAGCTCGTGAATGTTGCTACGGATACGCCCACGGAGCTCTTCCGTCGCCGCTTCGGTGAAGGTTACCACCAGCAGCTCTTCGACGTTGACGGGCCGGGGAAAGCGGCGCTTTCGCCCAGGCCCAATAAGAGCCGCAGATAGAGTGCGGCGATGGTGAAGGTTTTTCCGGTGCCCGCAGAGGCTTCAATCAGGCGCTCGCCATACAGGGGCAAGCGCAGGGGATCAAGGGACTCAGCGGTATCGGTCATTCGTTCTCTCGTCTCAACGGTAAGGTTTGCTGCAATTCACTGATGCTTTGCCATACTTTCCAGCCTTCAGGATGGGCGTAGTCCTGTTTTCCGTTATCACTACCGGAAACCTGCGACAGTACGGTCATGCCCTGCGGCTCAACCACCGTTTGATGGAAGAAGTCGGCAACCTTAAGCGGCGTCAGTAACTTAATCTGGGCCACTACTTTATCACGTGAATCGAACGCCATATTACCCCTGTCGAAATCTTTACTGAGCTGTGACGCTTCTTCGCTCAGGGTTTGCGGGGCCTGCACCATCTGCGCAATCACCGCCTGCTGAATTTGCGCGAACTCTTCCGGTTTCATGGCACGCAGCTTCGCTTCCGCCGTCGGGAAGAACGCTTTAAAACGCTCCCACAGGAAGGCCGGTTGCTTGTCGCTGCTTTGCAGCAGGAAGCCCATTCCCCACTGGCGGCCCACGTTCATCGAGAAGGCAAACACCGCGTAACCCAGTTGCTCTTCCGTGCGCAGTTGCGTGTAGAACCACGGCTGGACAATTTGTGCCAGGACGGCGCTGGTCGCAGAGGTGCTGGCTTCATCGGCATTCACTGGCGCGAAAACGGCTGCCAGGGCGGAGTCCGTACTTGGGCCCGCTTTTTCAAAAATCGCCGACTGTTTTTTATTAATCAACACATCTTTGTTACGACACCATTCGGTACCTTTTGCGCCAAGCTGTGTCTGGATATTGTGCGCCAGCGTGCTGGAGGCCTCTTTGCTCAGGTTACCAATCACCATAAATTCCGGGCGGGCGTTGGTTTTCAGGCGATCGCGATAGGCCATCACCTCTTGCAAAGTAATCGATGACAGCAATGCCCGGCGCTCTTCACGCTGGAAGTACGGCACCTGAGAAAGCATCTGCACTGGCATAATCGCCTGTTCATAGGCTTTGCCTTTATCGGCGGAATCCATCATCTGGGCGTACCAGGATTTCGCCTGTGCCAGCTGTTCTTCCGTTGTCTGATAGCTGAAATAGCCCTGCAACAGCGCATCAAACAGCTGCGGCAAACGCTGGGTATACCCGTTAGCGTTCAGCATCAGGCCATTATTTGCGCCGGTCGAGAAGCTGATGCCGCCGACCGCCGCCTGATTGCTGAGCTGGTCGAGCGAGATCCCCGCCAGATAATCATTGAGCGCAAACATCACCTGGTTACGGGCGCTGTCCATCGCTTTCGGATTACGCAGAATCAGCGTGACATCAGCCTTCGGTTCGCTGGCGAAGTAGTGGCTCGGCATATACACCAGACGCAGCGTCGGCTCATCAATGACAAGTTCAGGGTGCGTATAGCTTTTTTCCGGCTTAATCAGGGTGAAATCATCCGGGATATAGGGGTTCAGTTCCGGCAGTTTCAGCGAGATTGTTTCGGCTTTTTGCTGCCACTCGGTAAACGTCTGCGCGCTGATTTTGTCAACCTGATAAGGCGCGTTCACGAAGTAAGCCGTTTTGTTATGCGGCTCTTTCTCGCTGATATACCAGACGCGCGCATTCTGCGGGGTCATCATCGCCAGGCGCGCTTTTACCGCCTGCGCGTCAAACTGGTCGGCGATATTCACCGCATCCAGCGTATGCTGGACCGGCACGCGGATCATGGTGTCCGCCAGCCATTCGACATAGCCCATATCGCGGTTGATTGACGGATAACGGAAGTCGAGATCCAGCACATGGGCCAGCTCATCGAAGTAACGTTTATCGATGCCTTTTTCCCGCAACAGATTGAGATAGCTAAAGATAGCGGCAACAACCTCATCACGATGCGCGAGGCCCTTATCGGTTAAGGTCGCGGAAATCGCCAGCACACCGCTGTTACCGTTCACCACCGGGTCGGAGTCGGCGCGAATGCCTTCCACCAGCCCCTGATTTTGCAGCCAGTCGGAGAGCGTGCCGGGGCTACGGTTACCAATCATGTAGGTAACCAGTTCATCGGTTTTGCTGCGGAACTGCGCGGTGTTGTTATCGATACGAAATTCCACGCGCAGCACTTTACGTGGCAGCGCCGGGACGTAGTGAATCAACACGCCCTTCTGCGCGTCGGTCACTACGGGCACATCAATTTGTGGCACGGTAATCGATTTGTTAGGTACGCGACCATAGGTTTGCGCCGCCATCTGCGCCAGCTCTGGCAACGGTTTATTGCTGTAGATAACCGCTTTCATCAGGTTGGCAGAATAGTATTGATCGCGGAAGGCGAGCAGCGCCTGATGCACCGGGCTGCCGGGCTTGTCGCTCAGCGTTTCCAGGTTACCGCCGGAGAAGCGTGAACCGGGGTGCGCCGGGTTAATGGTTTCGGCGCTCACCTGCGCCATGCGCATACCGTCACGCGAGCGGGCCATAGTCAGCTCGGCGTTCACCGCATTGCGTTCACGCTCAACGTATTTTTTATCCAGTTTGGGCGATGCGATCGCGTCGGCAAGGCGGTCAACCGCGCCCTGCAATGCATCGTTCTCTACTTCGAGATAAAAAGCCGTACGGTAAGGCGCAGTACTGGCGTTATGGCTGCCACCGTGCATTTTCAGATATTCAGCGAGGCTGTCAGGCTGCGGGTACATTTTCGAGCCCATCAGCGTCATATGTTCGAGGAAGTGCGCAAGGCCAGGATGGACCTCGGGATCCTGCAATGAGCCCACGGGCACAACCAGCGCCGACAGCGATTTCACCGCCTGAGGATCGGAAACCAGCAGCACCACCATGCCGTTATCGAGCTTGATAGCCTGATAGTGACGAGGATCTTTTTCACTTTTGCGGATGGTCTCCTGTACGGGTTGCCATCCGGTGTCTGCCTGACTAATCGGTGCCCAAAGGGCGGTAATCAAAACAACAACACTCAACCAGATACTACGGGGCATTCACGGACCTCATCATTAACAAACCGGCGGCTGAACGTGTCAGCCGGTGTATCGTATGCGCATCAGTCCGTGACTTCTTGCGCATAGTAAACGAAGGGTTTTAATTGCGCAATTTTTATACTGCCATTATGACTGGTGATAACGGAAAACCGGCAGCAGGTAGCGCTGCGTCTGTTCGATAATGGCTTCATATTGCTCATTTTCGAGCGTGCGCCACAGGCGTTGATACCATAAGTCACTGCCTTCGCCACTGACTACCATATTCCCTTCATACGCCTGAAGAAACTTACTTCGCGCTTTTTGCTGCGTTTCGTCGTCCATCAGGAGCGTGTTGCTTTCGGCGTCGAAGCAGGCTTTCAGCCAGGCACCGCCGCTTTCAGGCAGGAACAGTAGCGGCTGCGTCATGCCGAGTCGGTAACCTTCAACCAGCTCGGCAAGATAGCCGCTCGCTTCCGTAGCCGACAGAGGCGGGAAGCGCCACTCACCCTCTTTGCGCAGCAGCAGACGGCTCTCGCCGCTTCCGCCACTGGCACAGTAGACAAGGTGTTCAAGCCAAAGTTGCATTCCCTGTGAAACGCTGAGCAAAGATGGGCGCCAGCGCAACAATCCGTTCGACTGCACTTGCGCCAGCCAGCCGGTGATGTTAACGCCAGCACACTCAAGGTCGATCTCCATGCTTTGCGCAGGCTCGCGCAGCTCGATAACGCGCGAGGCCAGCGCCTCCATTTCCTGACGCTGCACTTCCCAGGCAATCTCTCCATATGGCCCGTAAGGCAGCGTGCCCGCCGCCCGATAGCGGCGATACATCTGCCCGGCGTCCTGCTCTTCAATCAGCGTGTTCAATAGCTGTTGATTGAGCTGATAACGGGTTAGCCCTTCCAGAGTGAACGGTTCGGTATCCGGGATTTCACTCTCTTCGGAACGGAAATTTACCTGTAAGCGCATCTGGAAGAAGGCGCGCACCGGGTGCTGCCAGAAGCGCTGAAGCTGCTCCAGCGGTAGATGCGTGATATCGAGCGGCGCGAGGGGCTGAATAAACGGCGAATGCGCCTCGCCTTGCTGGCTGGCCGCCGCGAGCCATTCGCGGGCGTAGCTTTGCCGCTCATTGGCTGTGAAGTTCTCGGCATCAAACGGCATGCGCGTATGCTGGTGCATGATATGCGCTTTCACGCGCTTATCGCTCTCGTCGCAGTTCAGCGCTTCATCACCTTCCAGGCAATGGCTTTGCCCGATGTAATCCAGCAGTTCCTGCACCAGCACCGACGGGTAACGTTCGCTGTTGTCCTGAATGGAACGGCCAATGTAGCTGATATAGAGCGTCTGCCCGGCGGACATCAGCGCTTCGAGGAACAGATAGCGGTCGTCATCGCGACGGCTGCGGTCGCCGCGCACCGGTTTCTGGCTCATCAAATCGAAGCCCAGCGGCGGTAGCGCGCGCGGATACACACCATCGTTCATGCCCAGCAGGCACACCACTTTGAACGGTATTGAACGCATTGGCATCAGGGTACAGATGTTCACCGGCCCTGCCAGGAAGCGCTGGCTGATGCGCTCCTGATCGAGCCGGGAAGCCAGCTCGTCGCGCAGCAGTGAAAGCGGGACCATGCCCTCGTATTGAGACTGCGTTCCCTGCGCAATAATCGCCTGCCACTGCTGTTCAATCAGCGCCAGTGCGGCTTCCGTATCTTGATCCGGCAGGAAGAAGTCGTTGAGCATATCGCGACACACCGGCAGCCACTCTTCCAGCGGGCGATCCTGCGATAAGCCCTGCCGCCAGTGGTTAAGCTGCATTAATAACGATGCCAGGTGCCCCACCAGTTCGGCAATCAGACCGCTGGACTCATCATAAGGTAAGACCGATTGCCACTCGCCCTGCTGGCTTTCCATCGCGTAGCCAAGCAGCATACGCGTCAGGCCAAAGCGCCAGGTATGTTGCCCGGTGGCAGGAAGATCGAGTTCGCGGACGTTATCATCGTCCAGCCCCCAGCGAATACCGGACTCATTCACCCACTGGCGCAGGTAGCGCAGCCCCTCTTCATCAATGTTGAAACGAGCGGCCAGCACGGGTACGTCCAGCAGCGCCAGCACGTCTTCGCTGACAAAGCGGCTGTCGGGCAGCGAGAGCAGCGTGATAAACGCCTGCATCGCCGGATGCGCCTGACGGGCGCGACGGTCGGAAATGGCATACGGCAGATAGCGCTCGCCGGTGGCGCTGCCAAACACCGCCTGAATAAACGGGCTGTAGCTGTCGATATCCGCGACCATCACGATGATATCGCGCGGGGTCAGCGTCGGGTCCGCTTCCAGCATTGCCAGCAGGCGATCGTGCAATATTTCCACTTCGCGCTGCGGGCTGTGGCAGACGTGAACCGTCAGGCTGCGATCGTCGGGCTTCAACACGCGTTTGGCACCGCTGTGGGCAAACTCTTGCGCCGTGCGTCCGGCAATGGCGGAATTCTTTAATTCGAGAACGTCATGTTGCAGGTTGTGCAGCAGGTTATCCGGGTCAATATCAACAAACGCTTCCAGCTCCTGATAACGCTCCAGACCAGCAAGCAGGTAAATATAATCGCGCCCCAGCTTGCCCCAGGAGGCCAGCATCGGGTTGGTGACATTCTGCTCGCCGTCGTCGTTAAACAAACCCGGCGCGGCGTCGGCGTCACGAAACAGCGGTAACTCGCGTTCTTCACGGAAGTGCCGACGCTGGCGCGCCTGCAAACGCGCCAGAAACGCCGGGTCCTGAATATCGCCCCAGTAGTAACGGCAAGGGTTAGTGAACAGCACGTAGATATCAATATGCTTGCCCAGCGCCTGTAAGGCGTGGAGATAAACCGGCGGCAGCGCCGAAATACCGCAGATAAACACGCGCGACGGCAGGCCTTCCGGGCGCGTCTCGCTTTGTTCAAGGATGTTGATAAAACGCTGATACAAATTGGCACGGTGCCAGAGCGGCTGACCGAGCGCTTCGGTGTGCGCCACCAGCGCTTTCCACAGGGGTGCCTGCCAGAGCTGCGCCTCACCGAGGCCATCCACCAGCTTTTCGTTTTCCCAGTCGGTTAGCCACTGCGGGCGATACACCAGATACTGGTCGTAGAGATCCGCCACCCGTGAGGCAAGCTGGAACAGTTTGCGCTTGTCGGCATCGTCGTACAGATAGTGGCGCAGCGGGGTAAATGCGTCGTCCTCCAGCATTTGCGGCAACAGGGTCATCAGCTTCCAGCTCATGCTCTGCTTGTTGAAGGCGCTTTCGCCAGGAATATCCGGCAGCACGCGGGTGAACATATCCCAGATAAAGCTGGCGGGGAGCGGGAAGTCGATATTCGCCGCAATGCCAAAGCGTTGCGACAGGGTCATCTGTAGCCATTGCGCCATCCCGGTGCTTTGCACCAGCACCATTTCAGACTCGAATGGGTCATCGAGCCGCTGTTGCTCAACAATGAACTCCATTAATGCTTCCAGCACATCCAGACGATTGGAGTGGTAGACCCGTAACATATTCGCTCCTGACTACAGATTGACGGGGCAATGCAGCCGCGTCATATGACCTTGCTTACCCAGCGGGGTAGTAATAGTAACATTGATGCTGACACAACGTTGGCTTGTTGTCTGCACGCGCTGGCTGCTCCAGCCTTCCGGCAGGGGTTGCGCCTGCCGCTGCGTTTGCAGCCATGCATAGCGCCATAGCTGGCGATACTGATTAAGCTGATGGTTGCTCAGCGCCAGGCTACGATAATATCCGCCCAACGCCGTTATGACGCTGACCATCAGCAGCATCGCCAGTAGCACTTCCGGCAGGCTAAAGCCGCGCGTTTTGGCTAAGGCATCTGGCATAACGTTTTCTCCTGTACGGGGCAAAAATCGCTCCAGCCGTGAGGCGAAAACACCACACCGTCATCCTGCCGCGTGCCGGATTGCCAAAGCTGAATGCCGTTACTCTCCGCCATCAGCAGTATGGCGTCACCGTTAAGCTGTCGCAGACACGCGCGAGCCCCGTCGCTGTTTGCCCGGCACTGGACACTCATCGCCATCTGCCACGATATAGTTTTCCCCCACTGAAGTGCGGAGTGCGCCCGCGCCGTATTGCGCAGGGCCAGCGTTTCATCATTCACCATTGCGACTTGCCGACGCTGGGTCTGGTTAAGCCCCTGTAACATCAAACTGCCTAACACCAGCAGTAACAGAACCAGCGCCAGTGACGATGCCCCCCGCTCGCGATTCACAGGTTGTACCCCGTCACGCTATACAGCGCATTGACGCTGCCCGCACCATTGATAGAGGATGCACTTAGCGCGACCGTTAACTCTGGTGGAAACCCGGCGCTGTTTTGCCGCATAACCTGAAATTGCGTGATGGTCACGGTCGCCGGGTCGGTCATTTTATCCCACCCTTTTCCCTCGCAGCTCGACGCGCCGCGTAAGGTTTCCAGCACGCCCTTTTGCAGGCGAAAGCCGATACTGTCGGCATCGGTCATCGGCGATGCCTGCCAGATGCCGTCGCTGTTAGCATCCCAGCGAATAATGACGCACTGCCCCTGCTGCGCAAGTTCCAGCGGCTCGCCCTGACATTCACCGTTGCAGTATCCGGCACGTTGCAGATGCTTCGCCACCGTATACAGCCGCTGCCAGACCTCATCTTCCAGCGCCTGCTGACGAGTCTGTTGTAAAATGCCACGCTGTAACGCGGGAAGAAAACGCGATG
>AGFS01124117.1_pt1 | contig 11924 bp, 10 predicted proteins | sample 305828 | NCBI WGS metagenome assembly AGFS01 (sample SAMN02954281, study PRJNA62041) | ant fungus garden metagenome | biome: terrestrial; feature: Atta colombica fungus garden; material: fungus garden; isolation source: Atta colombica fungus garden top | host: Atta colombica | place: Panama: Gamboa...
GCCGCTGTGTGACGTAGCCTTTGTCACACTTTTTCCCCTGGATGATTAAATTTTGCGTGCCGTTTTCAGCTTTTACCTTCCTTTTGCTGCAATAAAAACAATGCTCTGAAGCGCGCTCGTAAAATGCAATTTTGCAGCTGGTCTGCGGCTCCCGGGCAGGGTATACCCTTCGCAAAACAGGGAGGGGTAATAATGGTGAAATGGATAAGCATACTGATGATCTTCTTAAGCAGCGGGGCGATGGCAATCTGCCCGGTCTGGTCACCGGCTAAAGCCGGGCAGGAGATCGCGGCCCTGAAGGCGCAGCTGACCCGCTGGAATGATGATTACTGGAAGCAGGGCCGCAGCGAGGTGAGCGACGACGTTTACGACAGGCTTAACGCCCGCTTAAAACAGTGGCAGCGCTGTTTTCACGATGAACCGCTGCACGACGATCTTCCAGCTGCCAGTGGGACGGTGAAACATCCCTTCGCCCATACCGGCGTGCATAAAGTAGAAAGCAAGCAGGCGCTTAGCCGCTGGATGGCGACGAAGCAGGATCTCTGGGTACAGCCAAAGGTGGATGGTGTTGCGGTCACCCTGGTCTACAAAAACGGCAAGCTGGTGCAGGCGATTAGCCGGGGCGACGGCTTACAGGGGGAAGAGTGGACGGCACAGGCGCGAATGATCCCCGCTATTCCGCAAACGCTGGCCGGGCCGCTTGCCAACAGCGTGTTGCAGGGTGAACTTTTTCTGCTGCGCGAGGGGCATATCCAGCAGCGGATGGGAGGGATGAACGCGCGTGCGAAGGTAGCGGGAGCGATGATGCGCGCGACCGATCGCGCAGCGCTGAAGCAGACAGGCATTTTTATCTGGGCCTGGCCGGACGGCCCAAAAGCGATGAAAGCACGCCTTTCCGCGCTGGGGGAGGCAGGTTTTACCCTGACGGCCCGCTATACCCTGCCGGTTAAAAAACGCGGCTGACGTGGAAGCGCAGCGGACGGCCTGGTTTAAGGCTTCGTTGCCCTTCGCCACGGATGGCATTGTGGTTCGCGCCTCGGCAGAGCCGCCGGGCGAGCGATGGCTGCCGGGGGAAGGGAGTTGGATCGTCGCATGGAAATACCTTCCTGTGGCCCAGGTGACGGAAGTCAAAGCGATTCACTTTACCGTTGGCCGTACCGGGCGGATCACCGCGATTGCGCAGCTTGAGCCGCTGATGCTCGACGATAAACGCGTACAGCGCGTCAGCTTAGGGTCGGTTAACCGCTGGCAGAGGCTGGATATTGCCCCCGGCGATCAGGTGCTGGTAAGCCTGGCGGGACAAGGTATTCCCCGGCTGGATAACGTGGTGTGGCGCAATGTGGATCGCCGTAAACCGCAGCCGCCCTCATCGCGCTATAACGGCTTAACCTGTTTCTATGCCTCCCCGGAGTGCATGGAGCAATTTTTTGCCCGGCTGACGTGGCTAAGTTCCAGGCAGGCGTTAGATATCGAAGGAATGGGCGAATCAGGATGGCGGACCCTCTATCAGGCGCATCGGTTTGAGCACCTCTTCTCCTGGCTACAGCTCACGCAGGCGCAGCTCACCGCGACGGCGGGGATATCGGCATCGCATGGCGCTGCGCTGTGGCATCAGTTTAACCTGGCGCGGGAGCGACCTTTTATCCGCTGGATCACCGCGATGGGAATACCGCTGGCCCGGTCGACGCTCAAGGCGGCAGGGGAGTCGCACCTGGCAGGCGCTGATTCAGCGAAGCGAAGCGGAGTGGCGGATGCTGCCGGGTGTCGGGCAGGAGAAGGCCCGCCAGATCGTAAACTGGCTGCATCAGCCTCAGATTGATGCCCTGGCAAAATGGCTGGCCGCAGAGCACATCGGTGGATTTTAATCTGCGTGCGCTCCTGAACAGACTGGCGAGGGGGCACACTTCCGCTGCCGTGAATAGCGTATTTATGAGACGCGGTTTATATACGCAATAATTATGAATATAAATGAATTATTCATGGTAAATATATTTTGAGGAAATATTATCCCTGAACCCAATTTCAGAATTTGCTCTGCTTGCGTTTTTATTTTCTTTGAGAGAACGGCTTAATTGATCTCAATCACTATTAATCGAGAGCAATAGCCGGGAATGAAGGAGTTATAGGCAATGCAGCCTGAGTATTGTTCGTATTTTTGCTTTTAATTTCAGTTGTTTAATTATTTTATTAATAACATGTTGAGTGTTTTCTGGTTAACAATTAGTCATATTTATTCTGCCGGAAATCATTGCGTCAAATTATTATAAGAATTATCTTATCCAAAATTTTTAAGGTAGTTACCGCTGGGGTGCATTTCGCATCACTTCTGCGTTTTCCTTTCTTTTTGCACCCCGTGAGGGAGTTAACTATCTGAACTCCAATTGAAGCAATTAAGGGTACCGAAATATATCCTGGCGGTTTATATGCGCTGGTGTTCAGAGCCCAGGGCTTTTACATGGATGATTTTCCGTCCCTGTCGGGCCGGAATTCAGCCCCGGGCTTTATGCCCGTTAACCGGGACCTGGTTTCCAGGTGCTCATATTTTCCTTCATTTGAATGAGGACCAAAAATGAAAAGGACGCTTTGTACAGTGCTGACGGCACTCACGCTGGCGACTGCCCTGCCTGCTATAGGCGCTACCACCGAAGCAGGTAGCACCAGCGCAGCAACAACCGGTACAACAACCGGAGCAACGGTGGGAACTACCGCTGGCACTACGGGGGGACTGGCGGCAGGCGCGATTGGGACAACCGCTGTTGTCACCACCGCTGCGATTGCCGGCGTAGCGACGTTAGCCGTTGTCGCGGCAAGCGACAGTGGCGATGACTCAGGCAATGGTACTTCCACGACGACAGTTACCCGCTAAGGCTGGTGCGCAAGGCGATATAGCCTTGCGCTGAACAGCGCAACGACTTGACCCGGTGGCGATATCAAAGCCGGGTATTTAATTGATTTCAATGTTATTTAATCAAGGATTTCTGGTGAGACTGTTTATTCTGCTCATCATGACTCTGCTGATCCAGGGATGTACGCCGAGCCAGCAGAGCATTATTGAGACCTTTAACGCCAGCCTGGACGGGCGCCAGGATGTGACGGTAACGGACGGGCAGATTCAGGTGCTCCCATACTCAACCATGTACCTGCGTCTGGATAATGGCCCGAGGATCCTGGTGGTTCTCGGATACATCGAACAGGGAAACAGTAAGTGGTTATCGCAGGATAATGCGATGATCGTCACGCATAACGGTCGCCTTATCCACACGCTCAAGCTCCCTTATAACCTGCTTGAGGTAACCAACCTTGAGCACGATCCGCTGCGCCACACGCCGCAGCTCCGCGACGGCAGCCAGTGGTCGCGTGATGTGCGCTGGCAGGAAGAGGGGCGGTATCGCTCCGCACACCTGACCTCGCGCTTCTCCCTGAGCGGGACGGAAAACCTGACCCTTGCCGGAAACACGCTACGTTGTCAGGTCTGGCAGGAGACGGTGCAGGCCGACGGCCTCGATCGTCGCTGGCATAACACCTTCTGGATTGATTCCGCCACCGGCCAGGTACGCCAGAGCGAACAGATGCTCGGCGCGGGCGTATTCCCTGTCACCATGACGATGTTGAAGCCCGCCCCATGAACAGACTCAGAAAATGGTTACCTGGCGTAGGGCTATCTCTCTTCAGCCTGCCCGCCTTATGTGCAAGCGTCGTTACCGTGCATCAGCCGGGCAAAACGTGGTCTGCTGGACAGGCCGATACGCTCTCCCGGCTGGTCACCCAGCCGCAGCTGAACAACGTCTGGTGGCAGGGCGCTGTCATCGCAACCCCTTCCGCCACGCGGCGAGCGCAACAGACGCAACAGCAGGTGCTGGCGTCGCTTTCAGCCTGGCAGAATCGTGCCGATGACGAGCAGATCGCGACCATTCGCGCTGTCGCTGCACAGATCCGCTCCCTGCGGATCGTCGGGCGGCAGTTTGTCAGCCTCGATCCAGACGCCGTGCGTACCGACGCCCGCGGCGATCGTTCCCTTGAGGGCCGTTACGATCTGTGGCTCTCGCCTGCGCCCCGCACCGTCACGCTGATGGGGGCGGTCGCCACACCGGGGAAACTGGCCTGGCGACCGGGCGCAAGCATCAGGGATTACTTACAGGGGCAGCTGCGGCTGGCTGGCGCCGACAGGAATAACGTGACCGTTATCGATCCTGACGGCAGTAGGGTTGTTGCGCCGGTGGCGTACTGGAACGCACGCCATATTGAAGCAGAGCCGGGCGCTGTTCTGTGGGTGGGGTTTGATCCCCGGGCGGTGCCGGACGATTTTACCGGTCTGAATGAGCAAATCGTTGCGCTCCTGACGCGGCGGATACCTGACTGATGAACAAACTTTTTTTACTGAGCGGCCTTGCTCTGGCGATCTCTTCTGCCTGCCACGCGGAACTGCGTACCTGGCCCGATCCGACCGGACCTTCACAGTCCGACTTTGGCGGCACCGGCCTGATGCAAATGCCCGACGCGCGCTTTGGCCGGGAAGGGGAATTCAGCGTCAACTACCGCGATAACGACCAGTATCGTTTTTACTCCTCTTCGGTCGTGCTCTTTCCGTGGCTGGAAGGGACGATTCGTTATACCGACGTCCGCACCCGCAAATACAGCAGCGACGAGGATTTCAGCGGCGATCAAAGCTACAAGGATAAGTCGTTCGATTTTAAGGTTCGTCTGTGGGAAGAGGACTATAGCCTGCCGCAGGTGGCGCTCGGCAAGCGCGATATTGCGGGCACCGGCCTGTTCGACGGTGAATATCTGGTTGCCAGTAAAATGGCCGGACCGGTCGATTTTACCTTTGGAATAGCCTGGGGATATCCCGGTAATAGCGACAACGTGGGTAACCCGCTGTGCCACGACAACAATAAGTATTGCACCCGCGGCGAATCACATGATGCCGGGGATATCAGCTTTAGCGATATGTTTCGTGGTCCGGCGTCGCTGTTTGGCGGCCTCCAGTATCAGACGCCCTGGCAGCCCCTGCGCCTGAAGCTCGAGTATGACGGCAACAATTATGCCGATGATTTTGCCGGCTCCATTAAGCAGTCGAGCCATATCAACGTGGGGGCAGTCTATCGCGTTGCCGACTGGGCCGATCTCAACCTCAGCTACGAGCGCGGCAATACGCTGATGTTTGGCTTCACCCTGCGGACCAATTTTAACGATCTGCGCCCCGCGCTGCGTGATAACCCGAAACCGGCCTGGCAACCGGCACCGGCAGGCGAGACGCTGGACTATACCTCGGCGGCAAACCAGCTCACCGCGCTTAAGTACAACGCAGGCTTCGATGCGCCGGAGATCCTTCAGCACGGCAATACCTTATACATGACCGGCGAACAGTATCGCTATCGCGATCCGCGCGAAGCGGTGGATCGCGCCAACCGTATTCTGATCAATAACCTGCCCGACGGGGTCGACACGATCGCTATCACCCAGCGGCGTGACCATCTGCCGCTGGTCACGACGCAAACCGATGTCACCAGCCTGCGCAAACAGCTGGCGGGACAGCCGCTCGGCCAGGAGGAGGCGCTCAGGCAGCAGCGCGTCGAGCCTGTGGATACCACAGCGTTCGGGCGCGGCTACCGTATTCGCGCCGATCGCTTCAGCTACAGCTTCAAACCGACGCTGGCGCAGTCGCTGGGCGGTCCGGAAGATTTCTATATGTTCCAGGTGGGGGTGATGGCCAGCGCCAGCTACTGGCTGACCGATCGTCTGCTGCTCGACGGCGGCGTGTTCGCCAACCTCTATAACAACTACGACAAGTTCAAATCCTCGCTGCTTCCCGCTGACTCCAGCCTGCCGCGCGTCAGAACCCATATTCGCGATTATGTCAGCAATGACGTCTACATCAACAACTTACAGGCCAACTATGTCGATGCGCTGGGGCACGGCTTCTATGCCCAGATTTATGGCGGCTACCTCGAAACCATGTACGGCGGCGTGGGAGCAGAGGCGCTCTGGCGCCCGCTGGATAGCGACTGGGCGCTGGGCGTGGATGCGAACTACGTCAAGCAGCGCGACTGGGACGACATGATGCGCTTCACCGACTACAGCGCGCCAACCGGATTTATCACCGCCTACTGGAACCCGTCGAAGCTCAACAGCGTGCTGATGAAGCTGAGCGTCGGGCAGTACCTGGCGAAGGATAAAGGCGCCACCCTCGACGTCGCGAAGCGATTCGACAGCGGCGTGACGGTAGGCGTCTGGGCGGCGCTGACCAACGTCTCGAAAGAGGATTATGGCGAAGGTGGCTTTAGCAAAGGCTTCTACATCTCGATCCCGCTTGATCTGATGACGATCGGCCCAAATCGCAACCGGGCGGTGGTCTCGTGGACGCCTCTCACGCGTGATGGCGGCCAGATGTTAGGCCGTAAATATCAGCTCTATGACATGACGTCAGAACGCGAAACCCCGGTAGGGCAGTAGTACCGGATGAAACAGGCATTACTTAACCAGATGATTTTCCTGAATGAAAAACGTTAAATTTTCCGTGCTTGCGTTGGCTATGATGGCGTTAAGCGGTTGTACTATCGTACCGGGCCAGGGACTTAGCACCCAGGGCAAAGATATTATCGATCTGCCTGACAGCAATTACGATCTGAATAAGATGGTCAACGTCTATCCGCTCACGCCGGGGCTGGTGGAGCAGTTGCTGCCTGGCAAAGTCGACTCCCGCGCGAATCCTGAACTGGATCGCCAGCTTCAGAACTACCAATATCGCATCGGCGTCGGCGACGTGCTGATGGTTACCGTCTGGGACCACCCGGAGCTGACCACCCCCGCAGGTCAGTACCGTAGCGCCAGCGATACGGGCAACTGGGTGAATGCCGATGGCACGATCTTCTACCCCTATATCGGCAAAATCCGCGTCGTCGGCAAAACGCTGGCCCAGGTGCGCGATGAGATCGCCGCCCGGCTGGACTCGGTGATTGAGAGCCCGCAGGTGGATGTCAGCGTCGCGGCGTTCCGCTCGCAAAAAGCCTACGTGACGGGCGAAGTGGCCAAGTCGGGCCAGCAGCCCATCACCAACATTCCGCTGACCATAATGGATGCGATCAATGCGGCAGGCGGCCTGACGTCGGAGGCGGACTGGCGCCACGTGGTGCTGACCCATAACGGCCAGGACACGCACATTTCCCTCTACGCGCTGATGCAGCGCGGCGATCTCACCCAGAACAAACTCCTCTATCCGGGCGATATTCTCTTCATTCCCCGTAATGACGACCTGAAAGTGTTTGTCATGGGCGAGGTGGGTAAACAGAGCACCCTGAAGATGGACCGTAGCGGCATGACGCTGGCGGAAGCGCTGGGTAATGCGCAGGGCGTAAATCAGGATATGGCCGACGCCACGGGGATCTTTGTGATTCGTCCGTTGCAGGGCAAGCAGAACGGCAAAATCGCCAACGTCTACCAGCTTAACGCCCGGGATGCCACCGCGATGGTGTTGAGCACCGAATTTCAGCTTGAGCCTTACGACATCGTCTATGTCACCACCGCGCCGCTGGTGCGCTGGAACCGCGTGATCTCTCAGCTTGTGCCGACCATTACCGGCGTACATGACCTGACTGAAACAGGGAGATATATCAGAACATGGCCAAACTAACGTTTAACGCCATCCTGGTGATCTGTACCGGCAATATCTGCCGCTCTCCCATTGGGGAACGGCTGCTGCGCCGGCTGCTTCCCGCCGCCCGGGTCGATTCAGCGGGAACGTGTGGCCTGGAAGGGCGCACCGCCGATTCACAGGCGACAGAGATCGCCGCCGAACGCGGCACCCTGCTTGAGGGCCACGTGGCGCGCAGGCTCACCCCCGCCATGGTGCGCGACTACGATCTGATTCTGGCGATGGAGCTGGAACATATCGAGCAGGTCACGGCTATCGCACCGGAGGCGCGCGGCAAAATGATGCTCTTTGGTCACTGGACGGGCAGAAAAGAGATCCCGGACCCCTACCGTAAAAACCGGGACGCATTTGAATATGTTTATGGGCTGCTGGAGCAGGCCAGTCTGGAATGGGCGAAACGGCTCAGTTAATCACACGGGATAGTTACGTTTTATGTCAACAAATAACCTTCACGCCCATGATGCGTCTGCCGCGAATAACGAGATCGATCTTGTGCGCCTGTTGGGTGAGTTGCTCGACCACCGAAAATTTATTCTCATCCTTACCGCGCTGTTCACGCTGGCGGCACTGCTTTATGCGCTCTTTGCCACACCAGTTTATCAGGCCGATGCGCTGATACAGGTGGAACAGAAGCAGGGCAACGCGCTACTCAGTAACCTTAGCGAGTTCATCCCTGACTCCTCGCCTGAGTCGGCGCCGGAGCTTCAGCTTCTCCAGTCGCGCATGATCCTCGGTAAAACGATTGATGACCTGAACCTGCGCACGCAGGTAAGTGAAAACTATTTTCCCCTTGTCGGACGCGGCTGGGCGCGGCTCACCGGCCAACAGCCTGGCATCGTCGATATCCGTATGCTCAATCTTCCCCCTGTCGCGGGTCGGGCGCAAAAGCTGACGCTGACCGTCGGCGAGAACGGCCACTATCAGCTGGAAGGCGATAACGTGACGTTACAGGGCGTCGTGGGACAGCCGCTGAGCGCGGCGAATATCGCCATTACCATTGCCGCTATCCAGGCGAAGCCGGGTACGCAATTTACGATTACACAGCTGAGCGAGCTGGAGGCCATTGACGCGCTACAGCTGCGTTTTTCCGTGAGCGAGCGCAGCAAGGACAGTGGGATGCTTGGCCTGACCATCACGGGGGAAGATCCCGATGAGATGGCGCGCGTGCTTAACTGCATCGCCGATAACTATTTACAACAGAACGTGGCTCGCCAGGCGGCGCAGGATGCGAAAAGCCTGCAATTTTTGAAGCAGCAGCTTCCGCAGGTGCGCAGCGAGCTGGACCAGGCCGAGGAGAAGCTCAACCGCTATCGCCAGCAAAATGACTCCGTTGACCTGAACCTGGAGGCAAAAGCGGTGCTGGAGCAGATTGTAAATGCGGACAATCAGCTCAATGAACTGACCTTCCGGGAAGCGGAAATTTCGCAGCTCTACAAAAAAGATCACCCCACCTACCGGGCGCTGATTGAGAAACGCCAGACGCTGGAGCAGGAAAAAAACCGCCTGAATAAACGGGTATCGTCCATGCCGTCAACCCAGCAGGAGGTGTTGCGCCTGAGCCGTGATGTGGAGTCGGGACGCGTTATCTACCAGCAGCTGCTTAACCGCGAACAGGAGCTGAGCATCGCCCGGTCGAGCGCAATTGGTAACGTCCGCATTATCGATCCGGCCGTGACCCGGCCGCAGCCAGTCAAGCCGAAAAAAGCGCTGGTCGTCGTTCTGGGGGTTCTCCTGGGTCTGTTCGTCTCTGTGGGCTGGATCCTGGCGCGCAGTATGCTGCGTATGGGCATTGAAACGCCGGAGCAGCTGGAGGAGCATGGGATTAACGTCTATGCCACCGTACCGCTGTCGGAATGGCTGGCTAAAAAGATGCGTTTGCGCAAAAAAGACTTTATGTCCTCAGGGCTGCGCCATAAGACCAAACATATCCCCTTCCTGGCGGCGGATAACCCGGTCGATCTCTCCGTGGAGGCGATTCGCGGCCTGCGCACCAGTCTGCATTTTGCGATGATGGAGTCAGCGAACAATATACTGATGATCTCTGGCGCCACGCCTGACAGCGGTAAAACCTTTGTCAGCAGTACCCTGGCGGCCGTCGTGGCGCAGGCGGGCCAGAAAGTGCTCTATATTGATGCGGATATGCGTCGCGGGTATGCCCATGATCTGTTTAAGCTCGACAATACCTGCGGCTTATCGGAGATGTTGTCCGGTAAGGCGGAGTATACCCAGGGCGTTCAGACCTTCGATAAAGGCGGGTTCGATACCATCGTGCGCGGGCAGATCCCCCCTAATCCGGCGGAGCTTCTGATGCATACGCGTTTCCAGCAGCTGCTGGACTGGGCGAATGAACGCTACGATCTGGTGATTATCGATACGCCACCGATCCTGGCGGTCACCGACGCGGCTGTTGTCGGTCGTCGCGCAGGCACCACGCTGCTGGTCGCCCGCTTCGGGATGAACAGCGTGAAGGAGATGCTGGTCTGTGTACAGCGTCTGGAGCAGAGTGGCGTCAATACCAAAGGGGTGATTCTCAACGGCGTCGTTAAGCGGGCAAGCAACGCTTACGGCTACGGCTATCATCACTACGGTTACAACTATTCGAGTAATTGATTATCCGGCGCCTGCCCGTTCTGACATTAATGCGCATTGTGTTTGTAATGAAAAACGGGCAGGCCCAGCTTAAGGCGCAATGCCAGCATACGCGCGGTGAAGCCAAACAGCAGGGTGGAGATAACCACCACATCGTGGCTGGTGACATAGTGCTGCAAGGCGACATAAAGCACTGCCGCGGCAAAGGAGATGCCGGCATACAGTTCCTTCTGGAAAACCAGCGGGATACGCTTGCAGAACATATCCCGCAGCACCCCGCCAAACACGCCCGTGATCACGGCAGCAATGGTGGCGATAACCGGGCCTTCACCCATATCGAGAGCGATTTGTGCGCCAATGATGGAAAAAACAATCAGCCCAAGCGCATCCAGCACCAGGAACACGCGGCGCAGATGAGGCATCACCGGGGCCACAATCGTGGTTAGCACGGCTGCCGTTGCCACGATAATGACGTACTCAGGGTTTTTTACCCAGCCGAGCGGATAATGGCCAAGCAGGATATCGCGCACGGACCCGCCGCCGAGCGCGGTGGCCGTGGCAATAATAATCACGCCGAAGGTGTCCATACGGCGACGTCCGGCAGCGAGCGCGCCGGTCATGGCTTCTGCGGTAATGCCAATAAGATAGAGAATGTGAAGCAGCATAAACCCTCCGGAATGAAGAGGAGGAGATTAGCGATTTGTGCGGAAGATCACGATTGAGATTTTCTAAGGCGAGGGGGTTTGCCCTACAGAAATTTATCAACGCATGCCTGGCGGGCTTGTGATAAGGCGGGAGGAAAAGAAAGTAAGGCTAAATAAGGATTAGAAAAAGTAATGGGTGGTGTGCGAGGCAACACCACCCTGAAAGGAATTACTCGATATTCTGGATCTGCTCGCGCATCTGCTCAATCAGGACCTTCAGCTCAATCGCTGAATTGGTTACCTCTGCATTGATAGACTTAGACGCCAGCGTGTTCGACTCGCGGTTGAACTCCTGCATCATAAAGTCGAGACGGCGGCCTACCGCTTCTTTCTTCTTCAGAATGTTGTAGGTCTCTTTAACGTGCGCTTCCAGACGATCCAGCTCTTCAGCCACGTCCACACGCTGCGCCATCAGCACCAGCTCTTGTTCCAGACGGTTGTTTTCCAGCTGAACTTCCGCCTCTTCCAGTTTGGCGACAAGACGCTCACGCTGCCATTGCAGCACTTCTGGCATATGAGCGCGCACTTTAGCGACTTCGGCGCTCACGCCTTCAAGGCGTTGCTCAATCATCGCTTTCAGCGCCTGGCCTTCGGTTTCGCGGGCAACGATAAAGTCGTCCAGCGTGCCGTCGAGTGCAGCCAGGATTTCAGCGGTAATCGCGTCCAGATCCTGCTCTCCGGCGGCCATCACGCCAGGCCAGCGCAGAATATCAACCGGGTTGATCTCGCCTTCATCGCTCTGCATTTTGACCCAGTTCGCCGCATTAACCAGCTGTTTTGCCAGCTTTTCGTTCAGGATCAGTTCGCCCTGTGCACTGGCATCGGGCTCAAAACGCAAATTACATTCCACTTTCCCGCGGGTCAGACGCGTACGGATACGCTCACGCACCACAGGCTCCAGGCTGCGGAACTGTTCCGGCATACGGAAATACGTTTCCAGATAGCGCTGGTTTACCGAGCGCATTTCCCAGGTAGCGCTA
>AGFS01063542.1_pt1 | contig 11898 bp, 8 predicted proteins | sample 305828 | NCBI WGS metagenome assembly AGFS01 (sample SAMN02954281, study PRJNA62041) | ant fungus garden metagenome | biome: terrestrial; feature: Atta colombica fungus garden; material: fungus garden; isolation source: Atta colombica fungus garden top | host: Atta colombica | place: Panama: Gamboa ...
TGATTTACGTAAAAGGACAAGGCATCGTATTGAATGAGCCTTCCGTGGTGGCCATTCGTCAGGATCGTGCTGGTTCTCCGAAAAGCGTCGCTGCCGTTGGTCATGACGCCAAACAGATGCTGGGTCGTACGCCTGGCAACATCGCAGCCATCCGTCCGATGAAAGACGGCGTTATCGCTGACTTCTTCGTTACCGAAAAAATGTTGCAGCACTTTATTAAACAAGTGCACAGCAACAGCTTCATGCGTCCGAGCCCGCGCGTACTGGTTTGTGTGCCGGTTGGCGCAACGCAGGTTGAGCGTCGTGCGATTCGTGAATCCGCACAGGGCGCAGGCGCGCGTGAAGTGTTCCTGATTGAAGAACCGATGGCTGCGGCAATCGGCGCAGGCCTGCCGGTTTCCGAAGCGACTGGCTCTATGGTGGTTGATATCGGTGGTGGTACCACTGAAGTGGCGGTTATCTCCCTGAACGGCGTGGTTTACTCCTCTTCCGTTCGTATCGGCGGCGACCGTTTCGATGAAGCTATCATTAACTACGTGCGTCGTAACTACGGCTCTCTGATCGGTGAAGCGACCGCAGAGCGCATCAAGCACGAAATTGGTTCCGCTTACCCTGGCGACGAAGTGCGTGAAATCGAAGTACGTGGCCGTAACCTGGCTGAAGGCGTACCGCGCGGTTTCACCCTGAACTCCAACGAAATCCTCGAAGCGCTGCAAGAGCCGCTGACCGGTATCGTCAGCGCCGTCATGGTTGCACTGGAACAGTGTCCGCCGGAACTGGCGTCCGACATCTCCGAACGCGGTATGGTTCTGACCGGTGGTGGTGCGCTGCTGCGTAACCTTGACCGCCTGTTAATGGAAGAAACGGGCATTCCTGTCGTTGTTGCTGAAGATCCGCTGACCTGTGTGGCGCGCGGTGGCGGCAAAGCGCTGGAAATGATCGATATGCACGGCGGCGACTTGTTTAGCGAAGAGTAGTCAGCCTGAGTCCGGGGTAGCTTTCGGGCTACCCTTGATTTTACTGACACGAGAATACGCATAGCCTATGAAGCCCATTTTTAGCCGTGGCCCGTCGCTACAGATTCGCCTTATCCTGGCGGTTCTGATCGCGCTTGGCGTTATCATCGCCGACAGCCGCCTCGGTACGTTCAGTCAAATCCGAACGTACATGGATACCGCCGTCAGTCCTTTCTATTTTGTCTCCAATGGTCCTCGTGAATTACTCGACAGCGTGTCGCAAACGCTGGCCTCGCGTGACCAACTCGAACTTGAAAACCGGGCACTTCGTCAGGAACTGCTGTTGAAAAACAGCGACCTGCTGATGCTGGGTCAGTACAAACAAGAGAACGCCCGTTTACGTGAATTGCTGGGTTCACCGCTGCGTCAGGATGAGCAGAAAATGGTGACGCAGGTGATCTCCACCGTCAACGATCCTTACAGCGATCAGGTGGTTATCGACAAAGGCAGCGTCAATGGCGTCTATGAAGGCCAGCCGGTCATCAGCGACAAAGGCGTAGTCGGTCAGGTGGTGGCCGTCGCCAAACTGACCAGCCGCGTCCTGTTGATTTGCGATGCTACACATGCGCTGCCGATTCAGGTGCTGCGTAACGACATCCGCGTGATTGCCGCCGGTAACGGCTGCACCGACGATCTCCAGCTTGAACACCTGCCTGCCAACACGGATATCCGCGTCGGCGACGTGCTGGTGACATCTGGTCTGGGCGGTCGTTTCCCGGAAGGGTACCCGGTGGCGGTAGTTTCTTCTGTTAAGCTCGATACCCAGCGTGCGTACACCGTGATTCAGGCGCGTCCAACCGCTGGCTTGCAGCGTCTGCGCTATCTGCTGCTGCTGTGGGGCGCCGATCGTAACGGTGCGAACCCGATGACGCCGGAAGATGTGCATCGCGTGGCTAACGAACGTCTGATGCAGATGATGCCGCAGGTGTTGCCATCCCCGGACTCCATGGGGCCGCCAACGCCGGTTCCTGCGCCTGCCACGGGGCTTGCAACCTCGCCCACGGAAACCCAGCCCACTGAACTCTCCCCTCAGGGAGGGCCATAGTGGCAAGTTACCGTAGCCAGGGACGCTGGGTAATCTGGCTCTCGTTTCTTATCGCACTGTTGCTGCAAGTTATGCCCTGGCCGGACAACATTATTGTTTTCCGGCCCAACTGGGTTCTGCTCATTCTGCTTTACTGGTCACTGGCGCTGCCGCATCGGGTGAATGTCGGTACGGGGTTTGTGATGGGCGCGATTCTGGATCTCATCAGCGGTTCAACGCTCGGCGTGCGCGCGCTGTCGTTGAGTATCGTGGCGTATCTGGTGGTGCTCAAGTATCAGCTGTTTCGTAATCTGGCGCTCTGGCAGCAGGCGCTGGTCGTCATTCTGTTATCGCTTGCCACGGATATTATTGTTTTCTGGTCAGAGTTTTTAGTGATCAACGTCTCTTTCCGACCGGAAGTGTTCTGGAGTAGTGTAGTCAATGGCGTACTCTGGCCGTGGATCTTCCTCCTGATGCGCAAAGTTCGTCAGCAATTCGCCGTGCAATAAAGGTCGTTATGAAAATTTATCTCGCTTCAGGCTCCCCGCGTCGCCAGGAACTGCTCACCCAACTGGGTGTGGCGTTTGAAAAAATCGTTCCAGGCATTGAAGAGCAGCGCCGTCCGCAGGAAAGCGCGCAGCAATACGTGACGCGCCTGGCGCGAGAAAAAGCACAGGCCGGGGTAGCGATGGTGAATGAAGACCTCCCGGTTCTGGGCGCGGATACTATAGTTATCCTCAATGGCGAAGTGCTGGAGAAACCGCGTGATGCCGCTCATGCGGCAGAGATGCTGGGCAAGCTTTCAGGGGAAACGCATCAGGTAATGACTGCCGTCGCGCTGGCAGACCGCCAGAACACGCTCGACGCGCTGGTGGTCACCGATGTGACGTTCAGAGTACTTTCCGAACACGATATCGCAGGCTACGTTGCCAGCGGTGAACCTTTAGATAAAGCAGGTGCATACGGTATTCAAGGGTTGGGTGGCTGTTTTGTCAGGAAGATAAATGGCAGCTATCACGCCGTAGTCGGCTTACCGCTGGTGGAAACGTATGAGTTGCTCAGTAACTTTAACTCACTACGTGAGGAAAGGGATAAACATGACGGCTGAATTATTAGTAAATGTGACGCCATCCGAAACGCGTGTGGCGTATATCGATGGCGGCATTTTGCAGGAAATTCATATTGAGCGTGAAGCGCGACGCGGAATAGTAGGCAATATCTACAAGGGTCGTGTCAGTCGGGTATTGCCAGGGATGCAGGCGGCATTTGTAGATATTGGTCTGGATAAGGCCGCATTCCTTCACGCCTCCGATATCATGCCGCACACCGAGTGCGTGGCGGGCGAGGAACAAAAACAGTTCACCGTGCGCGACATCTCTGAGCTGGTGCGTCAGGGGCAGGACCTCATGGTGCAGGTGGTGAAAGATCCGCTCGGCACCAAAGGCGCACGTCTGACGACCGATATCACACTCCCTTCCCGTTATCTGGTCTTTATGCCTGGCGCGTCCCACGTCGGCGTCTCCCAACGTATTGAAAGCGAAGCCGAACGCGAACGCCTGAAAAAGGTGGTGGCGGAATACTGCGACGAGCAGGGCGGGTTTATCATTCGTACGGCGGCAGAGGGCGTGTGTGAAGAGGATTTAGCCTCTGACGCCGCGTACCTCAAGCGCGTATGGACCAAAGTGATGGAGCGTAAAAAACGCCATCAGACGCGTTATCAGATGTACGGTGAACTGGCGCTGGCGCAGCGTGTGCTGCGTGATTTCGCCGATGCCCAGCTTGACCGCATTCGCGTTGATTCGCGTCTGACCTATGAAGCGCTGCTGGAATTTACCGCCGAATATATCCCGGAAATGACCAGTAAGCTGGAGCACTACACCGGCCATCAGCCGATCTTCGATCTCTTTGACGTCGAAAATGAAATTCAGCGCGCGCTGGAACGTAAAGTTGAACTGAAATCGGGCGGCTATCTGATTATCGATCAGACCGAAGCGATGACCACGGTGGATATCAACACCGGAGCGTTTGTCGGCCACCGGAATCTCGACGACACTATCTTCAATACCAACATTGAAGCGACCCAGGCTATCGCGCGCCAGCTGCGCCTGCGTAATCTGGGCGGCATTATCATCATCGACTTTATCGATATGAATAATGAAGATCACCGCCGCCGCGTGCTGCACTCGCTGGAGCAGGCGCTGAGCAAAGATCGCGTGAAGACCAGCATCAACGGATTCTCTCAGCTTGGGCTGGTGGAGATGACCCGTAAGCGCACCCGTGAAAGCGTGGAGCACGTGCTGTGTAATCAGTGTCCGACCTGCCACGGGCGCGGAACGGTGAAAACCGTTGAGACGGTATGTTATGAAATCATGCGTGAAATTGTGCGCGTGCATCATGCGTATGATTCCGATCGCTTCCTGGTGTATGCGTCACCGTCGGTGGCGGAAACCCTGAAAGGCGATGAATCGCACGCGCTGGCGGAAGTTGAAATCTTCGTCGGCAAGCAGGTAAAAGTACAAATCGAACCGCTCTACAATCCAGAGCAGTTTGATGTGGTCATGATGTAAAGCAGCCTGCCAGGCACAAGGAGAGAAGCGTGAGGCGATTGCCGGGGATATTACTGCTCACCGTGGCAACATTGATTGTCATTGCTGCGCTGCTGGTGAGCGGCCTGCGCCTCGTGCTGCCGCATCTGAATGAGTGGCGCCCGCAAATCCTCGCAAAAATCTCTTCGGCGGTGGGGCAACCGGTGGAGGCCTCGAAAATTCAGGCCAGCTGGGAAAACTTCGGTCCCACTCTTGAAGTTCGCGACATTAAAGCCGGGCTGGATAACGACGGCGGCGAGATGTCGATTAAACGCGTCTCGCTGGCGCTGGACGTCTGGCAAAGCCTGCTGCACATGCGCTGGCAGTTCCGCGATCTCACCTTCTGGCAGCTCAACATACATACCAATACACCGCTGCAAAGCAATGACAGTAGCGACAGCATGGAAGGCGATCGCATCGGCGACCTCTTCCTGCGCCAGTTTGACCAGTTCACCCTGCGCGACAGCCACCTGAGCTTCCTGACCCTTTCCGGCCAGCGGGCCGAGCTGGCGATCCCGCAGCTCACCTGGCTGAACGGTAAAAATCGTCACCGCGCGGAAGGCGAGCTGAGCCTGACCAGCCTCACCGGGCAGCACGGGGTGATGAAAGTGCGTATGGATCTGCGTGATGAGAACGGTCTGCTGAACAAAGGTAAGCTGTGGCTCCAGGCAGATGATATCGACGTCAAACCCTGGCTTGGCAAATGGATGCAGGACAACATTGCGCTCACCAGCGCGCGCTTTAGTCTGGAAGCCTGGGCGTCTGTTGATAAAGGCGAAATTTCCAGCGGTGATGTCTGGCTGAAAAAGGGCGGCGCGACGTGGAAGGGTGATAAAGACGATCATCAGCTCGCCGTGGATAACCTGACGGCGCACCTCTCGCGTGAAAAAGCCGGTTGGGAATTCCGCATTCCCGATACGCGCATCACCATGGATGGCACACCATGGCCGCGCGGTGCGCTGGCGCTGGCGTGGATCCCCGAGCAGGAAGTGGGCGGCAAAAACAGCGTGCGCAGCGATGAACTGCGCATTCGTGCCAGCCATCTTTCCCTTGCCGGGCTCAACGGCCTGTTACCGATTGCTGACAAACTCTCCCCGACGCTTGGCGAAATCTGGCGCACCACGCAGCCGAACGGCACGATTGACTCGTTGGGGCTCGATATTCCGCTTCAGGCCACGGAGCAAACCCGTTTTCAGGCTACGTGGAATGATTTAGCGTGGAAGCAGTGGAAGCTGCTGCCCGGCGCGGAGCATGTTTCTGGCGAGCTGTCCGGTAGCGTTGAAAACGGCGCATTGAAAGTGAATATGCAGCAGGCGACGATGCCGTATGAAACGGTCTTCCGCGCACCGCTGGAGATTGCCAAAGGCACCGCCACGCTCAACTGGCTGAATAACGACAAAGGCTTCATGCTGGATGGCCGTCATATCGATGTCGAAGCCAAAGCCGTCCGCGCCGCAGGCGGTTTCCGTTACCTGCAGCCGAAAGACGATCAGCCCTGGCTGGGCATTCTGGCGGGTATCAGCACCGACGATGGCGGCCAGGCCTGGCGCTATTTCCCGGAAAATTTGATGGGCAAAGAGCTGGTCGATTACCTGAGCGGTGCGATCAAAGGCGGCCAGGCTGATAACGCGACGCTTGTGTATGGCGGTAATCCGCATCTCTTCCCGTACAAGCATAACGAAGGGCAGTTTGAAGTGTCGGTGCCGCTGCGCAATGCCACCTTTGCCTTTCAGCCTGACTGGCCCGCGCTGACCGACCTCGACATTCATCTCGACTTCCTCAACGATGGCCTGTGGATGAAGGCCGACAAAGTGGCATTGGGCGGCGTGACGGCGACCAACCTTAACGCCATGATCCCGGACTACGCCAAAGAAAAGCTGTTGATTGATGCCGACATCAACGGGCCGGGCAAGGCGGTTGGGCCGTATTTCAATGAAACACCGCTGAAAGAATCGTTAGGCGCGACGCTGGATGAACTCCAGCTTGATGGGAATGTGAGCGCTCGCTTACAACTTGATATTCCCCTCAACGGCGAGCTGGTGCATGCGACTGGCGATGTGGCGCTCAATAACAACAGCCTGTTTATCAAACCGCTCGACAGCACATTGCATAACCTGAGCGGCAAATTTAGCTTCTCCAACGGTGATTTGCAGAGCCAGCCGATGACCGCGACCTGGTTTAATCAGCCGCTGAAGGTGGATTTCAACACCCGTGAAGGTGAGAAATCCTATCAGGTTGGCGTGAATATGGACGCCAACTGGCAACCGTCGCGCACGGGCGTGCTGCCGAAAGCTATCAACGACGAAATCAGCGGCAGCGTGCCGTGGCAGGGGAAAGTCGCTATTGAGCTGCCGTATCGCGGTAGCCCCACGTACAAAGTGGGCGTCACCGCTGACCTGAAAAATGTGAGTAGTCACTTACCTGCGCCGGTAGATAAAGCTGCCGGTGAGCCGCTCCCGGTGAAAATTGACGTTGATGGCAACCTGAAAAGTTTCGATTTAACCGGCAAAGTGGGAAGTAATAATCATCTCAATAGCCGTTGGTTGCTCAACCAGAAACTGACGCTGGATCGCGCGATCTGGGCAAGCGACAGCCGTACTAATCCGCCGTTGCCCCAGCAGCAGGGCGTTGAGCTGAATCTACCGCCGATGGATGGCGCGCAGTGGCTGGCGCTGTTCCAGCAGGGCGCAGCCAGTGATGCGAGCTCTGCCGCCGTCTTCCCGAAACAGGTTACCCTGCGCACACCGTCGCTGACCTTAGGCGGGCAGCAGTGGAATAACCTGAGCATCGTTTCGCAGCCGTCGGCGCAGGGCACCAAAGTTGATGCGCAGGGCCGCGAAGTGAATGCCACGCTGACCATGCACGACAATGCACCGTGGCAGGCGGCGATTCGCTATCTGTATTACAACCCGTCATCGACGCCGCTGACGCAGGCATCGGCACCTTCGACAGGGCCTCTTACCCGTAATCGCCTCGATTTCAGCGGCTGGCCGGATCTTCAGCTTCGTTGTGCAGAGTGCTGGCTGTGGGGGCAGAAATATGGTCGTATCGATGGCGATTTTGCCATTAAAGGCGACACCCTGACACTGACGAACGGTCTGGTGGATACCGGCTTCGCGCGGCTGACCAGCGATGGCGAATGGGTGAATGGCCTGAGCGGCCAGCGGACGTCGTTGAAAGGAAAACTGCGCGGCAAGAAAATTGACGATGCGGTGGCGTTCTTCGGTATCGCCACGCCGATTCGCGACTCCTCAATCGACCTGGATTACGACTTACACTGGCGCGCCAGCCCGTGGCAGCCGGACGTACCGTCGCTAAACGGTATTCTTAAGACGCGCATCGGCAAAGGACAGTTTACCGATTTGAGCACCGGTCACGCGGGTCAGCTCCTGCGCCTGCTGAGCGTCGATGCGCTGCTGCGTAAACTGCGCTTTGATTTTAGCGATACCTTCACGGAAGGCTTCTATTTCGACTCCATCCGCAGCACCGCCTGGATTAAAGACGGCGTGCTGAACACGGATGACACCCTGGTTGATGGCCTGGAAGCGGACATCGCCATGAAAGGATCTGTCGATTTAGTCCGTCGTCAACTGGCGATGGAAGCGATTGTTGCGCCTGAGATCTCGGCAACCGTCGGCGTGGCAGCGGCATTTGCCATTAACCCGATTGTCGGTGCAGCCGTCTTCGCGGCCAGTAAAGTGCTGGGGCCGCTGTGGAGCAAGGTATCAATTCTGCGTTATCGCATCACCGGGCCAATCGATTCGCCGCAAATCAATGAAGTTCTGCGCCAGGCGCGCAGTGATACGAAGCAATGATTTGACGCAATCGCACAATTGCCTCACTCTTTTAACATAAGCATCTTAGCGGTAACTACGAGTAGCGAATAATGAGTCTAAACCTGGTAAGTGAACAATTGCTGGCAGCGAACGGCCTGAATCATCAGCGCCTGTTTGACATTCTTGGTCAACTCGCCGAGCGCCGTCTCGATTATGGCGATCTCTATTTCCAGTCGAGCTATCACGAATCCTGGGTTTTAGAAGACAGCATCATCAAAGATGGTTCTTACAATATCGACCAGGGTGTTGGCGTGCGTGCGGTGAGCGGTGAAAAAACCGGGTTTGCCTATGCCGACCAGATTAGCCTGCTGGCGCTGGAGCAGAGCGCGCAGGCGGCACGAACCATCGTACGTGATGCGGGCGATGGCAAGGTGCACACGCTGGGCGCGGTAGACCACTCTCCGCTCTATACGTCGCTCGATCCACTGCAAAGCATGAGCCGTGAAGAGAAACTCGACATCCTGCGTCGCGTGGATAAAGTCGCGCGTGCGGCAGATAAGCGTGTGCAGGAAGTCTCTGCCAGCCTGACCGGCGTGTATGAGCTGATCCTGGTGGCGGCAACGGACGGTACGCTGGCGGCGGACGTTCGCCCGCTGGTGCGTCTGTCGGTCAGCGTGCAGGTTGACGATAACGGCAAACGCGAGCGCGGCGCCAGCGGCGGCGGCGGTCGTTTTGGCTACGACTACTTCCTGGCGGATCTCGACGGTGAAGTGCGCGCAGACGCGTGGGCAAAAGAAGCCGTGCGTATGGCGCTGGTGAATCTCTCGGCTGTGGCGGCGCCTGCGGGAACGCTGCCGGTGGTGCTGGGCGCAGGCTGGCCAGGCGTGCTGCTGCATGAAGCGGTAGGTCATGGTCTGGAAGGCGATTTCAACCGTCGCGGCACCTCTGTTTTCAGCGGTCATATGGGCGAGCTGGTGGCCTCCGAGCTGTGTACGGTTGTCGATGATGGCACCATGCAGGATCGCCGTGGCTCCGTGGCTATCGATGATGAAGGGACGCCGGGCCAGTACAACGTACTGATCGAAAATGGCATTCTGAAAGGTTACATGCAGGACAAACTCAACGCGCGTCTGATGGGCGTTGCGCCGACCGGAAATGGCCGTCGTGAATCCTATGCGCATCTGCCGATGCCGCGTATGACCAATACCTATATGCTGGCCGGGAAATCGACGCCGCAAGAGATTATCGAATCCGTTGAGTACGGCATCTACGCGCCGAACTTTGGCGGCGGCCAGGTGGATATCACCTCCGGGAAATTCGTCTTCTCGACCTCAGAAGCGTATCTGATTGAAAACGGCAAAGTCACCAAACCGGTGAAAGGCGCGACGCTGATTGGCTCCGGTATTGAAACCATGCAGCAGATTTCCATGGTCGGTAACGACCTTAAGCTGGATAACGGCGTGGGCGTTTGCGGTAAAGAGGGGCAGAGCCTGCCGGTTGGCGTGGGTCAGCCAACGCTGAAGGTTGATAATTTGACCGTGGGTGGCACCGCGTAATTTTGCCATGCCGGATGGCGGCTGCGCCTTATCCGGCCTACCGATCGAGTTTGCCTGATAAGCGTAGCGCCATCAGGCAAACTGTTTCACCGCTCTCCCGTCTCATCTTTGCCCCGCATCCCCTGGTATAATTTGGCAACCTCGACAAAATAATCGGTCAGGTAATTAATACACACCTGCACCTTCAGCGGCAGCTTATCTTTCTCGGTATAAAGTGCGTAAACCGGACGCGGATCGGACTGGTAGCGCGGCAGTAAAATTTCTACCTCGCCACGGTTAATCTCTTCAATCACCCACATTAGCGGCACGTACGCGATCCCCGCGCCCGCAGAGAGCCAGCGGCTCAGCGTCATCGGATCGTTCGTCACGAATCGCCCTTCAGGGATCAGGCGGGTGGTCAGCCCTTCCGGGGCGATCAGCTCAAATTCATTATCCGGGCGCACGCTGTATTCCAGCCACGAATGGTTGGCGAGGTCAGCAGGTTTCTCAGGAATGCCCGCATGTTGTAGATAACTTTTAGCCGCGCAGATAACCATCGGCATCGAGCCTAACCGGCGCGAGAAGAGGCTGGAATCCTGCAACGCACCGACGCGTATCACCACATCAAGACCATCGGCAATCAGGTCCGGCGCCGGAATACCCGTAACCAGATTAACCGTCAGGCCGGTGTACTCTTTCAACATCTCTGCGGTGATCCGCGCGAGGACATTTTGTGCCATAGTTGAAGAACACCCGATTCGCAGTGTACCGATAGGTGTGTTGTTAAACGCGTAGAGCTGTTCGTGGACGTCCTGAGCCTCAAACAGCATTCGGCGGCAGCCCTGGTAATATATTTTGCCGGCTTCTGTGAGACCTATACTACGCGTGCTGCGGTTTAACAGCTTAACTTGTAACTCATCTTCCAGCTTTGATACAGTCTGACTGATGGAAGAGACGCTCATCTGAAGCTGTTTCGCGGCGGCGGTGAACGAGCCTTGCTCGACCACTTTCGCAAACACCGACATTCGTTTTAGTCGTTCCATTATTCACTCTGGCTTAAAAGTGATTTAGATCACAATATATAGATAACGGCATAACAGTTACGTTAATATACTGTTAGCTGAATAATTAAAGCGCACTCTCACCTGCACGCTAGTCTAAACCAAGGTCAACATGAGTCTGTTTCCTGTCATTGTGATTTTCGGCCTGTCATTCCCGCCGATCTTCTTTGAGTTGCTATTGTCGCTCGCCATCTTCTGGGGGGTGAGGCGACTGCTTATTCCAACCGGTATCTATGACTTTGTCTGGCACCCTGCGCTGTTCAATACGGCATTGTATTGCTGTCTTTTTTATCTGATATCACGTTTGTTCGTTTGAGGTAGATGTGAAAACGCTAATAAGAAAAATCTCCCGTACAGCCATCACACTGATACTGGTTATTCTGGCTTTTGTCGCCATTTTTCGCGCCTGGGTGTACTACACCGAGTCGCCGTGGACGCGTGACGCGCGTTTCAGCGCCGACGTGGTCGCCATCGCGCCTGATGTCTCCGGGCTGATTACTCAGGTAAATATCAAGGATAACCAACTGGTTAATAAAGACCAGGTATTGTTCACGATTGACCAGCCACGTTATCAGAAAGCGCTGGAAGAAGCTGAAGCGGATGTGGCGTATTACAAAGCGCTCGCCAGCGAAAAACGTCGTGAAGCCGGGCGTCGTAACCAGTTAGGTATTCAGGCGATGTCGCGTGAGGAAATCGACCAGGCCAATAACGTCCTGCAAACCGTCGAGCATCAGTTAGCCAAGGCGCAGGCGACGCGCGACCTTGCGCGCCTGGACCTCGACCGTACCGTTATCCGTGCGCCTGCTGCTGGCTGGGTCACTAACCTCAACGTCTTTAACGGGGAGTTTATTACCCGTGGCTCTACGGCGGTTGCGCTGGTGAAAAAGATTCGTTCTACGTG